>Ga0247842_10009372_pt1 | contig 9992 bp, 3 predicted proteins | sample LaCruzMarch2015__3_FD_192411 | JGI IMG/M metagenome (GOLD analysis project Ga0247842, IMG submission 192411) | Freshwater microbial communities from meromictic Lake La Cruz, Castile-La Mancha, Spain - LaCruzMarch2015_19m | ecosystem: Environmental > Aquatic > Freshwater > Lake | place: Spain... | reverse complement strand
GCCGGTATACTTTTGAAAGTAGTAGGCAAGGCCATAATTTACAAATTTTAACATAACCTTTAGAATGAATCAACAGGAGTCTTATGAAAAATAAAAGAATTCGTAAAGCTGTTATCTCCGCTGCTGGCTTTGGTACCAGATTTTTACCCACAGTTAAAGCTTATCCTAAAGAATTGCTTCCCATTTTAGATAAACCCAATCTTCAGTGGGTAGTGGAAGAGCTAATTGCGGCTGACATAGATCAGATTATGATTATTCATCGTCCGGACTCGGTAGAACAGAAAAGATATTTTACCCCCGACAAAAAATTAGAAGATTACCTTAAAGCCAATAACAAAAGCTCTTATCTAGGCAGCTTAAGAGCTATTTGGCAGAAAGCCGAACTTTATTTCATGCCCCAAGATCCAAAATTGCCTTATGGGAATGCTTGTCCGGCCCTAACTGCTGAAAAATGGCTAAATAAAGAACCTTTTGTTTTTCTTTGGGGCGATGATCTACTTTTAGAAAAAAAACCAGGAGAATTTGTCAAAAAATTAATTACTATTTTTAATAAATATCAGGCGGCCATTGTCGCTGGAGTCCAAGAAGTTCCCTGGGAGGAAATCAATCGCTACGGTAGTGTTAAATATACTCTTAATAGTAAGATTCCCAATCAGCTAGAGGGTGTGCTAGAAAAGTTGCCAGCAGACCAAGCGCCTTCTAATATGGCGCAATTTGGGAGGTTTGTGGTTAGTCCCAGAGTTTTTGAGACATTAAATAAGCAAGCCGCTGGTAAAGACAATGAGATTTGGTTTACTGATTTGGTTAATCATATGGCTCAGAATGATATTGTTATTGCCGAAACCGTTGAAAACGGCCAATGGCTGACAACAGGTGATCCTTTACGCTGGTTAAGAGCTAATATTGAATACGGATTAGTTGATCCTACTATTCAAAAAGAGCTAAAAGAATACTTAAAAAGTCTTAAGATTTAACTTCTTTTTATCTATAAAAGCTAATTTAAACCATTGTTTTTTAGCAACAATTGTGCTATGGTGATAACACTGCAATGAAGATTTTACTTATTTATCCTCAATATCCCACTACCTTCTGGAGCTTTAAACATATTTTAAATATCATTGGCAAAAAAGCCTCTTTTCCACCCTTAGGTTTATTGACTGTCTCTTCAATGTTGCCAAAAAAATGGCACAAAAAGTTAATTGACTTAAATGTCGAGTCTTTAAAGGATGAAGACATTGCCTGGGCAGATATGGTTTTTATAAGTGCGATGATAGTACAGAAAGATTCAGTTAGGCAGGTGATTGATCAGGTTAAAAGCTTAGGCAAACCGATTGTGGCTGGTGGGCCTTTATTCACAACTGGTTGGGAAGAATACACTTCTTTAGTTGATCATTTGGTTTTAGGAGAAGCTGAAGGGACTTTGCCGCTTTTTTTAGCTGATTTAAAAAAAGGCAAGCTTAAAAAAAGCTATAAAAGCGATAAATTTCTGGATTTAAAAAAATCAGTTATTCCGGATTATAGTTTAATTAACTTAAAAAAATACTTTTCTTTATGTATTCAATATTCCCGAGGTTGCCCTTTTAACTGTGAATTCTGCGATATTGTCAGACTTAATGGTAGACTGCCAAGATATAAAACTAAAAACCAGATTATTGGAGAATTAAATAATCTTTACCGACTTAAATGGCGAGAGAATGTTTTTTTTGTTGATGATAACTTTATCGGTAACAAAATTAAAGTTAAAGAGGAGTTATTGCCGGCAATTATCAAGTGGCAGAAAGAGAAAAAACATCCTTTTGGCTTTATTACTCAGGCTTCAATTAATTTAGCTGATGATGATGAGTTAATGAAACTGATGGTAGAAGCTGGGTTTGCCACGGTTTTTATCGGCATTGAAAGCCCAAAAAAAGAAAGTTTGCAGGAATGCTTTAAAATGCAAAATCAGAATAGGGATTTATTGGATTCAGTTAAAAAAATCCAGAATAATGGCATAGAAGTTCAGGCAGGGTTTATTGTTGGCTTTGATAATGATAGTCCAGCTATTTTTAAGAATCAGATCGATTTTATTCAGAAAAGCGGTATTGTCACTGCTATGGTTGGACTGCTAAGTGCTTTGCCTAAAACCAGACTTTATCAACGTTTGCAAAACACTGGACGATTAATTAAAGAGACTGACGGAAGCAACACTTCTTTTGACTTAAATTTTATTCCAAAGATGAACAAAAAAGTTCTATTAGAGGGTTACAAAAATATTTTAAACAACATTTATTCGCCTAAAAGCTATTATCAGCGGGTAATGAACTTTTTAAAAGAGTTTAAGCCTCAAAAATATAATATTAATCTCAGTAGATTTCGTCCCTACCAAATTAAAGCTTTATTCGCTTCTTTATGGCTATTGGGGATTAAAAACAGTGGCCGAAGATATTTTTGGCGCTTAGTTCTTTGGAGTTTGTTTTGCCGTCCGAAAACTTTTCCTCAAGCCATCGGCTTTTCTATTACTGGTTTGCATTTCCGTCGGCTTTATTTTGATAACAAAAACAGTTATTAACTGGCTAGTTCTTCTTTAACTTCAAATACATTTACTGGTAGGACTCCCTCAGCTAAATCTTCAGCTTTAAGAATTTGTGTTTCACCAGTCATATTATAAAAGGGGACATAATAACTTTTATTTGTTTCCGCTTGATCCCATTTTTCTTCAACACGATTTTTGCGATGATTATTAATTTTAGCTATTCTTTTTTCTCGTTGTTCTGTCTGACGTTCAAACTCTCTGGCTCTACTATTAAACGGGGTACCATGGCCGGGGAAGATAATTTCTTTTTTTGACATTTGGGAAAATTATAACAAAAGAAGAAACTCTTTCAAGGGATAAAAAAAATGCAGGTCCGAGAGGAATCGAACCTCTACTAGGGGTTTTGGAGACCCCTGGTCTACCGTTAACCTACGGACCTATATTAGAAAGATCCAAATTATTTAAACTTGCTTGATTCTTTATGATCGGTACTTTTACGGCACTTTTTGCAATATTTCTTTAAAACCAACTTTTCTGGCTTGTTGATTTTGTTTTTCTCTACTACATAATTCTGTCTTTTACAGACAGTGCAAACAAGAGCGATAATTTGTCTTGGTCCTTTTTTTGCCATATTTTTCTCCTTGGTGCTAATTTTAACAAAAAACAAAAATAATTACCAGTTTAAAAAAAATAAAGGGAATATGGATGTTTTTATATATATTTTGATATAAAAGTTAATACTTAATGATACTCAATTCTATGTTTTATTTAAGACAAAATTATTATTATATATAATATACACTAGAAAAAGGGACTTGACAGACATTTCAAAAAAATTATAGAGTAAATATAGGCTAGCCCCTAATATATATAGCTGTTGAAAAACACAGCTAACTTTTTGTTGCAAAAATGGCTAGCCGAAAAAAACTTAGAAAAATTATCTTAATTGGGTTTTTAGTTCTATCACAAATGAACCAAACCCTTCCGCTTTTAGCCTTCGAAGGTGAAGCAACTTCCTCTTCAAGAAATATCGCGACTGAATCAGCAAGGCCAAAAATTGATATTGACGCGATTCTAAATTTAAGCCTAAAAGACAGCAGCTCTTCAGCGGAAATGGTTACGGAAAGTGCTCAGGCAACCTCATCAGCTACTTTTTATGATCCCAATATAGCCCTGTCTCAGGAGACAACTTCTTCAGCTAGATTAAAACCTCTTTTTAGATTGCTTAAACAAAAAATCAAAAAACCTGAATTACTCAAGAATAACCTCCAAATTAGAGAAATGATAGAAATTGATCTTGGTGACTATGATGAATCTGACCAGTTGACTGTTCAGATTCAGGACTTCAATAACAATGAAATAACTAATTTTGAAACTAAAATTGAAAATAGGAATCTAAAAGTTAAAAGAGGACCTAATTTTCGGCCAGGAAAATATTCAATTCAGGTATCAACTTCCAAAGAAGTTTTAATCAACCAGGATTTCACTTGGGGAGTTTTAGCGATTAATACCAATAAATCAATTTATATGCCTGAAGAAAAAGCCCAATTAGCCTTAGCGGTTTTAAATGGACAAGGAATGATGGTCTGTGATGCTAAACTTTCTTTAAAAATTGTTTCTCCTCTAGGAGAGACTGAAGAATTATCAACTGAGCAAGGAACAATCAAGGTTAATTTTGAATGCCAAATGCATAGTTACACTGAAAAGCCTGATTATGAAGCTATTTATCAGACTAAAGAAGTTGGCGCTTATAAAATTGAACTGCTAGCGGAAACACAGAGCGGCAATTTCACCGTTAGCGATTCTTTTGAAGTCCGTGATCAGGTTAACTTTGATATTGAAAGATTAGGCCCCACTCGTATTTATCCACCAGCTACTTACACTGTTGGTTTTAATATTTCTGCCAATGAAGATTTTGAGGGAATGGTTGAAGAGATAATTCCTTCCTCCTTTGGAACTTTTCCTTTGTTAGAAGATCAAGAAGAAAGCCAGGATATTTCCTTAATGACTACTGAAGAAATTGCTTTAGAATTTGATCAGGGAAAAGTTCTAGGTGCTTCAATCAGCCGTTCTTATAATCAAGAAGAAATAAAAGGAGACGTTAAAGTTATTCGTTGGTTTATTAGTCTAAAGGAAGGTGAACAGATAAAGCTTGGTTACCGTTTCAAAACTCCAGATATCAGTCCGCAGTTTTATCTCTTGGGCCCATTAAAATTCATAAATATTGATGGACAAAATGTTTTTCAAGAAACAAGACAATGGCAGATTGCTGCCGATGCAGTAACGTCTTATTCATCTGGTTCAGGAAACTGGACATCACCAGTAACAGCTTCGGTAACCATCGAATTGCACGGCGGTGGCGGTGGCGGTGGTTTTGGCGGCACTACAAACAAAGACGGCGGTGGCGGTGGTGCTGGAGGACAGGTTTCTTTAGTAACTTTCAACGCAACTAAAGGAACAAATTATGCTTATTCTGTTGGGAGTATCGGAGTTGGGGGAACTTCGGCAGGTCAAAGCGGTAAAGTTGGTGGCGATACGACTTTTGTTATAGCTGGTTCTACTAAGACAGCTAAAGGTGGTGCTTATGGAGGAGCTTTTTCTGGTAGTACAGGAGCGGCTGGGGTTGGTTCAACCGTAGGAGGAGTGGGTGATGTTGTTTATAAAGGCGGTAATGGAGGCGCTGGTACAGGAAATAACTCTGGTGGTGGCGGCGGCGGTGCAGGTTCAACAGGGAATGGCAATAACGCTACAGGCACGCCAGCAATAACAGGCGGTGCTGCTAAGGCTAATAACGGTGGTGCCGGTGGTGATGGGAATATAGCTAATGCTGCGGCAGGATTGGCAGGTTCTGATTACGGTGGCGGTGGTGGTGGAGGAACAAAGGGGAAAAGTGGCGGTGACGGTGCACCAGGATATATTCTAATTACTTATCCTGATAATACAGCTCCTACAGTTGTCTTAAATAGTCCCGATGATGCTTCTTCTGACCTGGATACTACTCCTCCTTTGACTTTTACAGGAACAGATGCTAATTATGCTGATGATATTGAATATCAGGTACAGGTGGATACTCAGAATGATTTCCAAAGCGGAACAACTGTTAATACTTATTATTTTAATGATGAAACCCCAACAGATAATGATTCTCTATGGACCGATGACACAAATGCTTTTGATGGAAGCACAAGTACCTATGCATATAGTTCTACCTTGGGAACAACTTCTACAAATGAACTATATGGTAATGGCACAAATGCTCCTGTAGGAAGTACTACAATTACTCAAGTAAGAGCAAGAATATATGGTACTGGATCATATGTAGGAAAGGTGTGTAAGGTTAATGTTGGTATTTATACTACTTCGCTTGGAGAATTATTGGGGACTCCCTTCATTCAAGATACTCCAGCAGCGTCTCCTACTTGGGGAAATTATGTAACTCTTTCAACCCCTATTGGTGGTTGGGATTGGTCAAAATTACAAGCGCTAGAAACAACAATATATTTAACAAATGAAACAGATGCAACTCAATTTACTGGAAGGGTTTATAGAGTTGAAATAGAAGTAACATCTGGTGGTCCTCTCCTCTCCGCTCTCTCTTCTACCGATGACCATGCTAACTGGTCAGGTACAGGTGACCCTCATCCTTGGTCTTCAGGAAATGCAGTGACATATACAGTTCAAGATATAGACTCTTTACTTCCAGATATTTACTATTGGAGAGTCAGAGGAATAGATCCTAGTGGGACTAACACTTATGGAGATTGGAGTGAAATTAGGAATTTCGAGGTATTAGCCCCTAATATTACCATTTCTGGTATTTCTGACATGACTAGTGGAACGGTAGCCGTAGGGGTTGGGACAAGTATTCGAAGCGGTAAGACTGCGACTATTCAAGGTGATGGAACTTGGGCCATCAGTGACGTTGCCCAACCTAATACTAATGAAATTGTTACTGTTTGGGTTGATAGCGCTGATGTTGCTAACGAATCAACTGGGGTTACCAAATATAGCGGTCCCGGTAATTTAGTTGGTTTAGTTCTAAATAAAAATGTTTTATCAATTGGTAATTCTAGTGGTACGGCTAACTTATCGGTGACTAATTTAAGCCAATATGATAATTCCAAGGATGAAGATGTTATGCACGGAGTGGTTAGTAATACTCTAACCGTTGATGATGATAATGTTTATACTTCAGAAAAAGTTAATATTTTATCTGGCAATACTTTAACCATCGGTAGTTCAGAAACTTTGGCTACTCATCATTTAACAATTACTGGTGCTTTAACTTCAACTACTACCGCTGCTTACAATGTGGCTGGTGATTGGACTAACAATGGTACTTTTACTCAAGCGACTTCAACAGTTACTTTCAATGGTTCTAGCGCCCAAACTATTAGTGGTTCAACTACGACCACTTTTAACAATCTTACTCTTACAGGATCAATTACCGCTTCTTCCACTTTTAATATGAATGGCACTTTCAATGTTTCCGGAGGTACTTTTACACCTTCAGCAGGAACGATCACTATGAATAACGGTTCTTCAATTAGTAATTCCGGCACTTTGGTTTTCCAGGGATTATCTATTGCGGCTTCGGCTACTGTTACCACTTCAGCTTCTTTTACTATGGCAAGAACATTAACAGTAAACTCTTCCGGGAATTTTTCTCCTTCTGGAGGAACAATTACTATGGATACCGGCAACTGGGCTATCGTTAATTCCGGAACTTTAGTCTTTTCTGGTTTGACCATTGCGGAGCTAGCTTCTTCTCTACAAACTTCCAGTTTCTCGATTGGCGGAACTTTAACCGTTAACGCTGAAAAAACGCTAGGTCCCAGTGCTGGAACTATCACCATGGTTGGAAATAATTGGGCCATTGATCTTTCATCCGGTGGAAATGCTTACTTTTATAATTGGACTATCGCTGGAACCCCTTCAACCCAACCTTCGTCGGAAGTTATAGGCGTACAGGGAGCTTTAACCGTCAACTCGGGGGTGACTTTGGCTCCAACCACCGGAGCCATAATGATGATGGATGTTTTTGGCAGTAGTCCGTCTATCGTCAACAACGGTGGATCAACAACAAACTTAGTTTTTAATGATCTTTATATCAGTGCTGATACAACAACTTCCAGTGATTTTACTATTCAGGGAGTTTTAACTGTTGATGCAGTTTCCCTTTTAGCTTCAGGCGGGACGATTACCATGGCCACAACCGGTTGGGGAATTGACAACTTTGGAACTTTAGTTTTTTCTGGTTTAACGATTGCTGGAACCCCTTCTTCTCAACCAGCCTCCAGTTTTTCGATTGGCGGAACTTTAAAGGTTGATTTAGGGAAAACCCTAGCTCCCACGGCCGGGACAATTACGATGATAGGCTCTCCGAGCACTATTTTAAATGACGGAGGAGCAACAACTAATCTTATTTTTAATAATTTAACAGTGGGAACAGGATCCGTTTTAACTAATAGCGACTTTACTGTTAACGGAGCTTTATCTATTGATAGTAGCTCTTTTGTAGCCTCAGGGGGTACGATTACCATGGCCACCACTAATTGGGCCATTATTAACTCCTCTGGGATGATAAATTTTTCTGGTTTAACGATTGCCGAAACACCTTCCTCCCAGCCAACATCAAGTTTTTACATTAACAGCGGAGCCTTAACCATTAATAGTGGAAAAACACTGGCTCCTACCGATGGAATTATCACTATAGCCGATGGCTCTATTATTAATAATGGTGGTGCCAGTAATAACTTATCTTTTAACAATTTATCAATAGAAGGCACTTCAACAACTTCCAGCGATTTTACAGTTAACGGGTATATAGATGTAAATGGGGGTAATTTTTCACCTTCAGGCGGGACTATCACTATGGCGACCACCAATTGGGCCATCAGCAGTTCCGGAACTTTGATCTTTTCTGGTTTGACGATTGCCGAAACCCCTTCAGTTTCTGGACAGCCATCTTCTGATTTTTCAGTTAGTGGAGCCTTGACAGTTAACAGTGGTAAAACTTTAGCTCCTTTTGACGGTACAATTACTATGACTGGAGGTTCCATTGCCAATTCCGGTACCTTGACTTTCTACAATTTGACTCTTACCGGGTCAACCTCCACCACCAGTACCTTTACGGTTGCCAATGATTTAACTAATAACGGGACCTTAACGGTTGGCAGTGGTACCGGAGTGATTACTGCTAATGGTAATGTTACTGGCTCTGGCACTATGAGTTTAACTGCTGGGACTTTTCAACAGGTAGTGGCTGCTAACAAAAACTTTGGTAGCAGTTCCGGGGTTAATAATTGGACTTTTAACAATCTGAAGGTTAACAACTCTGATGCTAGTAATGCTCATATTATTACCCCTAATGCCGGCACCGGCCAGATTATTATTGGTGGCACCTTTACTTTAGGTGATTCTGGTTCTCAAAACATTACTTTTGATAATGAGACTTCTAATGATCGCGTCGTTGATCTTAATGGTGATTTTACTATTTCTTCAAAAGGTATTTTTTCTGCTTCTTCAACTCAAGCTTTTAATATTGCCAGTAGTTACAGCAATAGCGGTACTTTTACCGCTAATTCCGGAACAGTAATTTTTGATGCGACTTCTACTGGTAAAAATCTTGCCGGTCGTTTAAATAATGCAATTACCAACTCAGCTTTCTATAAATTGGTTTTTAATGGTTCTGGTGGGGGGTGGACAATACAAGATCCTGTTAAGATTTCTAAAGCCAATGGAACGGATACTTTTCTTATCCAGCAGGGGACAGTCACCTTAGGGGATGGGGACGGAGACGATATGGAAATTAATGGCAAAATGCTTGTGGGCTCAACTGCCGGAATTACGACTTTCCAAGTTTTTGATAATTTACCTCAAGGTCAGGAGATTATTGTCGATGTTAACAATAATGGAACACCTAGTAATTGTGCAAACTGTATTATTACGGTTGGAACAACAGTTAATACTGATCCTCAAGCAACATTTACTTTAAACGAAAATAACGTTTTACGATTTAATTCTTATTCTTCAGTTCAATCAGGGCTGACAGTTTTAGCTTCAGGTAAATTAAATATTCAAGGTATCCAAACAGATAGCGGAACATCTACCTCTGGGACCAGTGAAACAGTTTTAGAAGATACATCTAAAAGTTGGTCGACAGATCAGCATAATAATAAATACTTAAGAATGACTTCAGGTTTAGCTTTTGGGAAAATTTATGAAATTACCGATACTATTATTGATTCTTTAACCCGTGCTAATAATTCTTCAGCTGATTCTACCATTCAAACAATTAGTCTTACTAACGAAGTAATTCGAACTATTTGTTCTAACTCTACTGGGATGATTACTACTAGTCGTGAAGATATTGGGCGTTATCTTCATGATCAGACTGGCACTTCTGGCTGGTTTCGTATTGTTAATTCCACTAATGATAATAGTAGCTGTTCGAGTCCAGCGGATAGTTTTGAAATTA
>Ga0247842_10009366_pt1 | contig 9995 bp, 13 predicted proteins | sample LaCruzMarch2015__3_FD_192411 | JGI IMG/M metagenome (GOLD analysis project Ga0247842, IMG submission 192411) | Freshwater microbial communities from meromictic Lake La Cruz, Castile-La Mancha, Spain - LaCruzMarch2015_19m | ecosystem: Environmental > Aquatic > Freshwater > Lake | place: Spain... | reverse complement strand
AGGTAGGAGCGCATTTGTCTCATATTTTGAAATCGATTTGCCTTCCTTTTCAAAGGAATCTTTTCGATATGCTAAGGTCTGGTTGTATGTCCAGCGGCACAAGTCTAAGGTTCTCTCCATCATGGTCTTTTGGGACTTGGTTGGATAGACCCGGTACTTGTACGCCTTAAGCATAGAACTATGTTAAGCATTTGATTGTATTTAAGGATATTGGCTTAACGGGTGGGGTACGATTCATCCCCGGCCTAAAGACCGGGGCGTTCTCTACCCCTACACCCCACGCCTGTAACGGAAAGTCGGCTGAAAAGTCCACAAGCTGAAATGGCTGAAAGCCCTGGCAATCAAGCAATATAAATACTAAAACAACAAGAAATAAGATGATACCTGCAAAGGGTGAGAATTTCAGAGCACCAGTCGATGAAGATCCGAAGATTATATTTTAGGTAAAATGTCTGTTCAAACCGTCCCAAAGGGAAGAACTATTCTTGTTCACTTAGATGTAACCATAGCACCCACGTCAACTCGACGCCCACAATCCCCGCTGCTCTCGGACTTACTGATACGTAAAGGCACTGTGTCTTTCAAAATGGCAGGACCAAAAGTGGAGTCTTGGCTATTATTCGATAAAATAGCAACTAATGAATCTGTCTGTGAATATAATAATGCTTTGAGAAGGTGAAAACCCTTGTTTAATACCAAGAAGAAGAATGAAAAGGGGGAAGTTGTAGTAGCGATTTGCCCGCTGTGCAAATTGCGGGTAGAATTTATAGGCGCTCCGATGGTAAGGTGTTATTCCACTGGAGAAACGTATGAGCCGGAGCAAATTGTATGGGTTCTGGAATCAAAGGTTTCGAAAGAAACCGGATATGACGTGGAGAATATAAGAGGAAATGACAAAGAGCAAGATTTCTTACCTAACGCGCATCCGGCGGAAGATGAGAAAGAGGAATGATAAAATCAGAAGGGCAGAGCAATTGAAATTCACCAGGGTATGAAAATGAATTACTGGCAACCGAAATTGGAGCTCATGGAGAGAAAGGAGCTGGAAGAGCTGCAACTGCAACGGCTCAAGAGTGTTGTAGAGAAGGTTTACAAAAACGTTCCCTTTTACGAGAACAAATTCAAGCAGGCGGGCATCACTGCGCAGGACATCCAGAGCCTCAAGGACCTGGCAAAGCTGCCCACTACCAAAAAACAGGACCTCCGGGACAACTATCCCTTCGGCCTTTTTGCCGTTCCACGAGAGGAGGTGGTGCGGGTGCATGCCTCTTCCGGCACTACCGGCAAGCCCACTGTGGTCGGCTACACTGCCAAAGATATCGAGACCTGGTCGGACCTCATGGCCCGCGATTTCGTGATGGTCGGGGTCAAGAAGGGCGATATCTTCCAAAATGCCGTGAACTACGGTTTTTTCACGGGCGGTCTGGGAGTGCATTACGGAATCGAGCGCATGGGGGCCATGGCTGTTCCCTCCGGCGTGGGCAATACGGAGAGGCAGCTCGAGATCATGATGGACTTCGGGGTGACGGTGCTGCACTGCACCCCCTCTTATGCGCTTTACCTGGCGGAAACGGCCAAGGCGAAGGGCGTGGTGGACCGGCTGAGGCTACGCATCGGCTGCTTCGGAGCCGAGCCCTGGTCGGACGAATCTAGAAAGGAGCTGGAGGAGACACTGCACATCAAAGCCTACGACTCCTACGGCCTCTCCGAGATGATGGGTCCGGGCGTGGCCTTCGAGTGCCAGGAGCAAAATGGCCTGCACATCTGGGAGGACCACTTCCTGATCGAGATCCTGGATGAAAATGAGCAGCCTTGCCTGCCGGGAGAGCCGGGCGAGCTGGTCATAACCTCGCTTACCAAAGAGGCCATGCCGCTCATCAGATACCACACCGGCGACGTGACCTACATCATGGAAGAGAAATGCCCCTGCGGGCGCACCAGCATAAAGCTGCACAGATTCCTGGGCCGGGCGGACGACATGCTCATTGTGCGCGGCATCAACGTCTTCCCCAGCCAAATCGAGGACGTGCTGGTCGGCATCCCTGAGATTGGCAACTACTTCCAGGTGGTCGTGGACAGAAAGAAGCACGGTCTGGATGAGATCAGCATCCAGGTGGAGCTGAAGGACGAGGCCTTCACCGGCGAGCTCTCCGACCTGGCAAGGATCCAGAAGAAGGCTGAAGATCAGTTGAAGTGCGTGCTCAATGTTAGAAGCAAGATCGAGCTGGTGGAGAAGGGGTCCATCCCCAGAACGACCGGAAAGTCAAAGAAGGTCGTGGATCTGCGCGATGTCTACGCCAAGGACGAGAAGGCGAAGATAAAAGGCTGAAATTCTATCATCCTTTTTCCAGCTTTTTTTTTATTTTGCCGGGATTTACCTGGTCACCTGGATTATGAGATTCTGCCCCATGACTGCGCTCTCGTCCACGGCAGAGAGCAGCTCGTCGTGGATGGAACTTTGCGAGTAGTAGAGCGTCACCAGCACGCCTGCTTCCTTTGCCGCCTCTATGGCCGGCAAGAAATCACTGTCACCAGTGACGATGACCGCCTTTTGAATCATCCGGCCGCAACTGAGCCGCACCAGATCAACAGCCAATGCGATGTCCACCCTTTTTTGGATAAACTCACCGCCCACGCAGCCCAGACGCCCCAGCTTCACCTCAAATCTGGGAAGCTTTCGTAGTGTGTAGACGAACTTGTCCATGGAGGCAAACCTGCGACGCTCGTCCTCCGTAGGAGGGCAGCTCTGGTAAGGCATGCAATTATAGTAGTAGGTTCTCAGCCGCTCATAATTGCCGCAGAGAATATCCGAAAAACCGGCCAGGTCGATCTTGGGTTTGCCAAAATCAACATCTAGAATCTTGGTTAAATAAGCACCATCAATAAATACCGCTGCACGGTCAGCCAAAATCGTTTCCCACCCTTAATTTATTATTACTGCCGTCCGCTCCGAACGGCAGTGGCCATTATCCTTACATCCTCTCTCATTCAATGGTATATCAAATTTGTGTTTGGTACAAATCCCTCTCCTTTGCTAGACATTATTACACGACCGCCTATAAAAATATGTGGTACACTGCCCGCCGATCCATTCCTCTTTCTTTATTGACCCTTTGCTTCCTGGTTTTCCGCGATCTCCACCAGCTTTATCTGGAAGGTTAAAGTCTGTTCGGAGAGCGGATGATTGGCATCGAGACTAACTGTGCTCCCCACAATCTCGGTAATCTGAACGGGAACCATTACGCCATTGGAGGCACTGATTTCAAGAGTCATGCCCTCCGCAGGAACGATATCCTCCGGAAGATCCTTTCTATCAATTTTGATCACGCGATCTTCCCTGTACCTCCCATAGGCTTTCTCGGGAGGGATGATCACAGTCTTGGATTCGCCTGGACTCATTCCGACCACTGCTTCTTCAAATCCCGGAATGAGACAGCCGCTGCCTAATTCGAACTGCAGGGGATCGGAGTCTTCTGAGGTGTCAAAGAGAACGCCGGTATCCAGCTTGCCGTTGTAATGCACCTTTACAATGTCGCCATTTTTCGCTTGCGCCATTAGAATCTGCCTCTCATTTCCATTTAATCTGAAAACGCCGATTTGATATGTGCAGCTTCAACTATTTAGATGGAACTATTTTGTGCAAAGCAGCAGGTAAGAAAGAGAAGGCCTAATATCCTAGTAGCGATGAAATTGAGATATGAGAAGATGGAAGTCTGATCGAGGACTTGAAGCGAGAATGCTCTTGACCATGTTCCTGCTGGGCGTGCTCTACCTTGGTTTTTTGGCCGTTTTGCTATCCATGGGCGTCAATCAGATGGTGATAATACTGTTCATGGGCGGGTTCATGTTCCTGCAGTATTTCTTTTCCGACAAGATGATCCTGGCCTCTATGGGCGCGAAGATCGTCACGGAGAGCGAAGAGCCAGAGCTTCATCAGATCGTGTCCAGGCTGTGTGCCAATGCAAATCTGCCCATGCCTAAGATTGCAGTAGTCAAGACCAGCATGCCCAATGCCTTTGCTACCGGCAGAAATCAGAAGAATGCCGTGGTGGCCGTGACGACGGGCATCATGGAGCGGCTCGACAATAATGAGCTGGAGGCGGTGCTGGCCCATGAGCTGACTCACGTCAAGAACCGGGATATGATGGTCATGACCATTGCCACATTCCTCTCATCCATGGCCCAGATATTGGTGCAGTGGCTGCCATTCTTTGGCGGAGGCAATCGCGATCGCGATTCCGGCAGCAACTTCATAGTGCTGTTCCTGGTCTCCCTGGTGGTCTGGATAGTGAGCTTCATCCTTATTCGGACCCTCTCCCGGTACCGGGAGTTCGCAGCCGACAGAGGCGCAGCCATCATGACTGGGCAGCCGTCGCATCTCGTGTCCGCTCTGAAGAAGATCAGCGGCTTTAAGGTGCCTACAGTTGACCTGAGAAAGGTGGAGGGGCCGGTCAGCGCGCTCTTCATCACGCCTGCCATTTCCGGCTCGTCCTTCATGAGATTGTTCTCCACCCACCCCACTCTGGAGGCCAGGATTGCCGCTCTGCAGAAGATAGAGATGGAACTGGAGGCCTGAAGATGGGGTTTTTGGACTCCATCCTGGGAAAAACTAAGTTGCCTGAGGCCAGGACGGACAAGCTCTTTGCCATCTCCACCGCCGCCGTCACATTAGACGCCAGCCTGGGCTACAAGGCGGACGGCGCGGCCGGGGTTTGCATCAAGCCCATGGAGTCGTCCCGCTACGAGGCAGCCCGAGCCGAAATCGAGGAGCTGCTCAAAGTAAGCATCAAGGAGACGGGCACGGAGTATAAAATCCAGAAGGACGAGTACAATTACGTCTGGGTGGTTTTGGCTGACCCGGACTTCGAAGATCTGGTGACCAGCATTCAAATGGTCAGCCAGATCCTCATGGAGCAGGGCTTCGGAACGCAGCTTCTGGCCGCAGTATACCGTTTCCGGGGCGAGGCGGTAATTTACTGGATCTATAACTTCAAGCTGGGCTCTTACTATCCCTTCGTCCCGGCAAGCGACCGGCAGCGCGACACATCCCGGGAATTTCGGCTGAAAGCTCTGATGGAAAAAGAAATGCCCATTGAAAAGGACGAGAGCAAGTGGTATCCCATGTGGGGGATGCCCCTATAGTACAGTACACTTATATACTTGTTCTTTCTATCTACTCTTCATGCCCCGCGAAGAGTTTGAAGGCCGATTCGTCACCGTCTATTTTCCCTCCCAATCTGAAAAGCAGCATTGGGAAGCCTTCGCCCAGGTGCATGGTACCACTCTATCAAAGCTCGCCCTGGTTGCCCTCCAGCACCTCAAGGATAGTGAGAATCCTAGCCCGCGCCCTGATGTGCTCAGGGAGAACGAAAGCCTAAAGGAAGATCTCTCCAAGGTACGGCGAGAGCTGGCACTGCAAGGCAGCATGCTAGAAAAATATGAGGCCGAACTCTACAGGGCGAGATATGCCGCCTTCCAGGAGCCGAGCCCCATGGGTGAAAGCTCCCGAAGCTACGACCTGTCCCTCATCGCCTTCTTGAAGGCAGCCAAGAGGCCTGTAGACAGCGGCCAGATCTTCACCCATCTGCAAATAGATCCCGGTGACCGGGAGGCCGTGCGGCTAGTGAGAAACCAGCTTGAAGCCCTAGAACGTTACGGCCTGGTGAGCCAGGACGGCCACGGCTGGAGATGGAAAAAGTGAACAAAATGCTGTGTCCTCCAGGAACGCCGACTCTGGATCCGGCGTTTCAGAGATTCGAAGATTTGATAGAAGGCTTCCGGAGAGACTGTGAGCTGCGAAAGTTCTCGACTGCGAAAGTCTATGCCCAAACAGCGCGCCGGTTCTGTGCCTGGCTGGAGCTCCGGGGATCGAGTGCCGGGGCAGTCACAAAAAATAATCTGAAGGATTATCTCCGATACCTTCAGGAAGATCGAAAAATAAAATTCGAAAGCTATCGACATGATTTCGTAGTCATAAATAGCTTCTACTCATACTTGGAAGAGGAAGAGCTGATCCAAGCCAATCCCATCCCGGCCTTTGTCAAAAGATATGTCACAAAATATAAAAATGAATCCGACTCTGAGCAGCGCCAGCTGATCAGTGTCGAGCAGGCAGCGGACCTTGTAGCTGCGACTATGGAGATAGAACATCAAGCCATAATTCTTCTTTTCCTAAAAACAGGCATGAGACGCGGCGAGATGGCGACGCTGGATATAGCAGATATGGATCTGGAGAAAGGCAGATTGACTCTGAAAAAGACGGCCAAGCGCTCCAACCGATTGCTATTTTTCGACGATGAGACAACTGCAGTTCTCCGAAAGTGGCTCGATGCCAGATCTCGGCGCAAAGGCCATGAAGGTCCGGGGTTATTTCTCTCCAACCAGGGAGAACGGATGAGCAAGAATCAGTTGCAGCGAGTGGTCACGAAGCATGCCACCGTAGCAGGCCTGCATGATCCGGAGTCGGAAAAGCTTGCGGACAAGTTCGGACCGCACTGCTGCCGCCATTGGTTCACTACTCACCTTCGGCGGGCCGGGATGCCTCGCGAATTTATACAAGAGCTCCGGGGAGATGTTCGAAAAGAGGCGATAGATATCTACGACCACATTGATAGAGAAGAGCTTCGTAGGAGCTATATTGCGCACATCCCACAATTAGGAATTTGAAACTGGAAGATCCATGGCCTGGGCCTTTAGATTGTGGGCCTTGGCCCGTGCCTCCTCAGCGCTAACTTTTTTGCAGCTACCTAAATGCACGTTATGTACTGTCTTTCCCTCTCGCCAGGAGGCCATCCAATACTGGTTAGTCGTTGTGCCCTTGCGGCCGGGATAGGTTTTTTCCATCACCCAAAGGCTGAGATCTTCCAGGCGGGCTTGGGCCTTGAGGCCTTGCGCCAGGGTCAGGTCATACTGTGCGTCTTTCTCCAGGGTCTGGGCCTCAGTCTCGGCTCCGGCGACAATGGGCGCGGCCTGGCGGGCTATCCTGGCCATCTTCTCGAACTTCTTTGCCTCTGTCTTTAGGTGCTGAATCTTCTTGCTGCTCTCCGTGGTGTGCATATACGGTATTTTCTATGACATTATATTTGAGGCTTTCTTTAATGTCATAGATTAATTCTGGCCGAGAAGTATTATTAAGGGTCGAAGCCGCAGCGGAGAGCCCTTATGTAGTACGTACATGCGAACTATGCGCGAATCCATGAAATTTTATTAGGGGTCGGAGCAGCAGCGGAGACCCCTACGTAGAATACGCCCGCAGGCGTCGGGCGAAATAGGTAACAGCGGCTGGCGCCGGCCCTGGGCGGCGAGAGAGCTGCAGAAGGGCCTAGGGCGGAAGAAAAGCCAAGTAGTGGAGGCCAGGGCATCCTGGCGCGCCGGTTTCCAGTGGAAAAAGAATAAAAGAAAGGTCGATAAAAATACACGTATATTCAACTCTCTTGCCTAATTAATGAAAGTTTTGACTATAAAGACAGAAATACGTATATACTTTGAAAGAATAGCACAATGACATGAAAGAAATACCAACCACGCTAAAAGTGGACTCGATCGGGAGGGTGATGCTTCCAAAAAGCATACGCGATGCATATGGCATCTCACCTGGGGATTTAGTCACGATTATGATTGTGGTAGAAGAGAAAACAGAAAAGAAGAGTGAAGGCATAAAACCCTTGCAAGGCACCTGAAAAGCCAAGTGGAGGAGGCTTGGGCATCCTGGCGCGCCGGTTTCCAGTGGAAAAAGATAAAAACAGATGTGAATAAAATAGCAAGTTTCCCTAGCCGAAAAAGATAATCTTCCAGCTTACTTTCTCTGTGGTGTCGCAGGCCTCCATCAGTTCAGCCTCTGGGATCTCTGCCTCTCTGGCATCCTTCAGGGTAACTTTGGCGATCCTTGCGAAGACCTCCGGCCACCTGGCCCGGAAGCGCTCCGAGACGATAACCGCCCGTCTCACTACCTTCCGCTTTCTCTCGTAGTCACCTGCCTGGCCTACGTTCTCCTTTTCGAGCTGCAAGAGGAGATTTTTTAGAAGGGCCTCCTCAGCCTTCAGGGCCTTTCTCTGTCTGGCGATTCTCTCCTGTACCTCGAAAGCCTCTTGCAGGATTGCTGCTGCTCCTTTTTCATCCATGCTAAAATCTGCCTCAAAAATGTTTATGCGGTTGCTGTTGCTCCTGCTTCTGTTTTTATGACTTTCTGACCGCTTAATATGAACTCCACCGCAGCGCGGGCTTGCTTGCTGGCCTGCATGACGATTTTTGTATCTCCTTTGAATACCTTTAGCCATGACTGAATATAGGCGCTCGAGCTCTGGAGAGTTTCAGGGCTATCAATGGCGCAAATCTGGCAGAGGAAGGCAGCTCCAATTTCTGCAGTCAGTTCTTCCATGCTCCTATACTCCGTTCTCTGATGATAGTTTACTATTTCGGGCCTGGCCAGCCTGGCGCGGCCTCCGGTCCAATGCGTGAGTTCATGAAAGCCGGTTGAATAGTAAGCGCCGGAGTCCTCGAATTGATCCAATCCTGGCATATAGATGCAATCCTCTCCCGGCCTGAATGATGGCTGGCTGTCATGATGTTTTATCAGTGGGTTCCTGCGTCTAAATATCTCCTCAGCCTGTGGTATCGTGGCATTCTCCCGCCCTACTGGCACCTTTTCCGGCAGGTTTTTTGTCTGTTCCCAGTTAAATACAGTGTAATATTTTAAGAACCTTCTGTACGATATTTCTATTGTGCCGTCAGCCTTTGTTTTCTCCTGTGCCATGCTATCTACAAATACGATAGGACTGCCCTTCTCTCCGGCCCGGACGCTGCCGCCCAATTTCTGGGCCTGGCGGAATGTGAGCCAATAGGGGCTTTCATAGGTATCCTGGAGGATCAGAGCATTGATACCTTGGTACTCTTTATTGGTCTGGTAGCTGGTCGGTCCGTTGCTTGACCAGGTGCGCCGCCATGGGACCACGCCCTTTTCGAGCTGCGCTATTATTCGCCCAGTCACAACAGAGAAAATGTCTTTCATTGGTCGCACCTCCTGAGCTCTAAATCCTGCAATTCAAAGCCCAGAGTTGCAACAACATGCTCCAATTCTGCCAAAGATAGCTCTCTGGCCTCGGTTATTATTTCTGCAGGAGTCATCTCAAGCCGCCTCCCTGGCCTTTTGCTCTGATGGTAATAGATCGAAGGGCTTGAAAGCTGGGAGCCTGGGCCGTATGCTATCGCTCTCTTCTGGCGGCCTGGCGAGCCTGCGCGGGCCTTCTCTTACTTCTTCGAGAGTTCTGGCATTATCCCTGGCTTCCTCCGGGAAGGCAAGGGTATGATGCCTGCACTTGCCCACGTCGTATTTTTGCTGTGAGTAGTGCCAGCCCTTGCAGGTGCAGCTATTCGGAGTTACCCTGTAATATGAATCTCCTTTAGAGCTGAGCACAAGGCTCATGACCTGGAGCCTTTCCGGCAGGTCCACCTTTTGAGTATCGATCTCAGTATGTCGGCCGGTTATGATCTCTATCAGCTCCCGGACCGTCTGAGGCTTGAATTTCCCGAAGTCTTCATTTTTGGGCTTGATGATGATTCGCGCCTTATGCCTCTCGGCCTCCTCTCTTGCTGCCTTCTCGGCCTGTGCTCTTTGCTTTGCTCTGACCCTCTCTAGTATATCCTCTGCGTATGTTGTGTTCATTATTTTCAATCCTCCCTAGTCCTACACTAATATTATATACTCTTCCCTTCTATTTAATACTTTTCCCTAATTACTCAAAGTTTTAACTATAAAGAGATAAAACCGTATAATAATGCCTTATTTGGCCTTGAGGTCGTTGTTACGCGCGAGGATAATCGTATAAATATTTCTCGTCGATTGCCTTTGTTTATAGCTCGGAGCATCGGCAGCCTGACCTCCCCTAAGTTTAGGCACACATATGAAGAGCATCCAGAATTTCTCGCTGCTTCTTGGTAATCTCAGTTGTTATTTTCTCGCCATCCGGCAAGATCATAATCTTGATCTTTTCAAGCTC
>Ga0247842_10009363_pt1 | contig 10001 bp, 11 predicted proteins | sample LaCruzMarch2015__3_FD_192411 | JGI IMG/M metagenome (GOLD analysis project Ga0247842, IMG submission 192411) | Freshwater microbial communities from meromictic Lake La Cruz, Castile-La Mancha, Spain - LaCruzMarch2015_19m | ecosystem: Environmental > Aquatic > Freshwater > Lake | place: Spain... | reverse complement strand
AGAAGTAATGATTAAAAACAATCAATTTAAAAACTTTGCTAAATCAGATAAGTCTGTTAATCTGAAATTAGACAATTTAGATGTAAAAAAAGAAACCGAGTGTTCGGTTTGAGGGGTGAATTTGCCCTTATTGATTCTTTTTTATCTTATGTCAAAAATACCAATTTGTCAATGGTTCGACCCTTCAATTGAGTTCAGGGCAGGCAGGCTCACCACGAGTTAATTTAATAGATTGCCTACTTACTACAAATAAGATCGCTGTAAATAATTTTGATTTATAGACAGATAGTTAAATTAAAAAAGAGAGAAAACTTTCTTTCTCTCTTTGTTTTGTGATTAAAGCGAAGAACTTAGGTGTGTTTGTCAGCAACCGTAGTTGCGCAAACCGCATCTGGCTTGATTCTGACCAAAAAACCCGATCCTTGAATCATACCAACAATTTCCTTAATAATGCTTCTAGTTTTACCTCTTTCTCCGATGTCAACATGAATTTCGAGATTGTAATTGAAACTGGTTTGAGACAAAGCGCTCTGCATCATCTCTAGAAGTTTGGTTGCCAATTCAAGAGACATCCAGGCTTCTTCGTGAATTCTTGTTCTTAAAACATAGTGCGTCGTTTTGTAGATTTTTCTGTAATAATAACGACCTCCATGACCTACGCGATGCACAAAAATCGCATTCACGAACAAACAATGGTCGGAATAAAGTTTTGAATCAGTTCCGACACCCACAACATATCGATCATCGGGATTTCCCCTCATGAAATCAATAATGTCGTAGACCAAGCCATCAAGGGTTATTGGTCCTCTTGATGGACTTATAAATTGAGCTTGTTCTTCTTTTTTCATATTAACCTCTACATTAGATTAACTCTTTTAAAATTAAAAGCAATGCACAAAAAAACGGGCCTGATTTTGACAGACCCGCGCTAGTGAAAAAACCTATCCACAATTAGATGTGTTGCCCAGCCAATAAAGAACATAAATAGAACAAGATACATTCCAAAAATTTTTATCTTTTGCCAATACTCTATTGCAAAATAGGCAGCAAGCAAACCCATTCCAATTGAGGAAATATAGAATAGTCCAGGTGAATGTAGATTGATTTGTCTTAAATGGAAAATTTTAACGATATCTGGTCCGCCGAATGTCCATAAAAATATTCCCCAAAAAACTAATCTTCTTATTAGCGCTTGTCCTTTTATTGTTTCTTTTTGGACTAACCATTGAGATTTTGCGATGATATACCATGCCATCGCAACAACAATTGCAGACAATCCGCTAACATAGATCTCGATTGGGCCGCTACCATTCAACCACCAAAACATTCGAGCCTCCCTTAGAAGTTGTTAACGAGCTTGCGAGTTTTACAAACTCTCTTGTCCTGAGCGAAGTCGAAGGATAGATCCTGAGGTCGTCACAGGCGACCGTAGGACTACTTTTGATTTTCAAATTCACGAGAAATGAAGATTCTTACATCCCGCCATAGCCCTGCCTGACGGCAGGCAGGTTTAACGTAGGCGGATAATTCGTCATAAATCTATAAGCCATAATATTTTAATCTAGGCGTAGTCAAATGACCACTCTCTTTTCTTTTTCAAGAACTACTAAAAAGATATAATATTTTTTGAAATAAATCAAATCTTATTCACAACGCCCCATCTCTTTTATTTTGTCTACGATATTGCATCCAATAATTCGCTCACTCCCATTTTCTTTTTCGCCGAATAAGGAATAATTTGATGAATTCCAATAAGGCTTCTAATCATTTTGAATTGCTTTTCGTATTCTTTTTGTTTTAGCTTGTCTATTTTGTTTGCCAAGATGATGATATTTTTTTCGTGATCCTCTAAAGCATAGAGTATTTCTAAATCATCTTTAGTTGGACCAATACTAGCATCAATTATTAAAACTACTTTCTTTTGTTTGTAATTAGAAACGAAAAAATACCAATTTACCATAGCCCTAAGGCTATCTCTTAATTTATTTGAAACCCTAGCATAACCATAACCTGGTAGGTCAATAAAATACAAAGAATCATTGATTAAAAATATATTGATTTCTTTGGTGCGCCCCGGAAAAGAGCTCGTTCTGGCTAGATTTTTTTGGTCAACTAAAGAGTTAATAACGCTAGATTTTCCTACATTTGACCGACCAATAAAAGCAATTTGAGGAATATCATTTTCAAATATGTCATTGCTACCACGAACACTTTTTATAAATTGAGCTGATGCTATTTTCATATTTGTCTAACATAATAACAAAAATTAGATACTCTTTTTGTATCTATTAATGTTAATTAATCGTGAAAAAACCAAACTATTTCTTCTTGTCTTTTTTTGGTTTTTTTGTTTCTTTTCTTCTGGCGTTATTCCCTTTTGCCATAATAATTTAAATTAATTTGACCTATGGATATTTTACCATTATTTTATGTATTTTACACTACCTTGCCAATATCAAAACAAAGAAGCTACCAGGAAACCGATCATTATGAAAATCAAAATTGTTTTAATCAAAGCTCCTGTTATAAACCCTAAAAATGCTCCCCATGCTGACTTTGTTGCCTGTTTGAATGTTCTCCTGGCAAGCAACTCTCCTATAAGCGCGCCGAGAAAAGGTCCAATAATTATTCCTGGTAGACTAAAGAAAGCCACTCCCAATAAAGAACCCACGAATGCGCCGACTATTCCCCATTTACTTGCTTTATATTTCTTGGCACCCAAAGACGGAATGATAAGATCTAAAATAGTAGATATAATGGTCAATCCAAGAAAAACCAAGATTGCCACTAGTGAAATATCTTTAAAATGAGTGAAAGCCGCATAAATAAAAAGCCCTAGCCAAGCCAATGATACTCCGGGCAAAAAAGGCAAAATTACCCCAACCAAACCAATAAGCATCAAAACTAAAGAAAGAATGAATAAAAGTATTGTTGTCATGAATTAAGTGACTAAAAACAATTTATTGAGCTTGTCGAAGTACTGGCTATTGTGGATAATACCAGAACTATAATTCAGCGACAAAATGAGTGTGTTTATATTTCAGATCTAAGACCACAATCTTAGTTTAACAGATTTTACTCTATCTCGCTACTCGCTATATATTATTAATTTAGAGAATGTTAAAGAAAAAAACGGGTCGCCACAATCCTATTGTAGCGACCCAAGGCTAGAGCTCTTCCCAGCTTGCACTATCTATATGCAGCTGAAATTAACATTTCTCAATATAGACATCGAAAACATTATCCGAAACCAGATCGGTCGTCTTTAGAACAAACTTACTACTAACAAGCAATAAGAGCATGAATTCTTCTATGGCTAACTGAACCCAATCGCCGGCAGATACGCCATGTGGCACTTTCTCTTCTTGATGATGAGGAAATTCACCCACGGCAGATTCTATTCCTGTACCTATTGTGTCGCCACTTACAATAAACCTTATTTCGTATGATCCATTCGGAAGGACCTGCAAATCTTCGAAGATCTTACTGACGAACCTTTTCAGTTGCAGCATATCCCCGAAGTTCATCGCCACTACGGTAAATACCTGTCGCATGCTGATGCCTCCTTTGAGATGCCCTCTTTTATAGAGGGAAAGCCCCACAAATGTGGGAGAAGTCAAAGAGCTCAAGCCTAATTAAATCATATCACGGTAAAATAATCATTGTCAACTAAAAATCGCCTACGAGGCGATTATATCAACTGCCGAGCTTGAATTCGTCTCGCCCGTAGGCTACGACCGAGGGAACCAAGATAAACGGATTCAGGAATAAAACTGCGGGGCCAGGATTCGAACCTGGATACACAGATTCAGAGTCTGCGGTCCTACCGTTAGACGACCCCGCATCGTAATAGAATATAGAAATTAGAAGATAGAATATAGAAAAATACTAAATACTAAATTCTAGCTTCAATATTCCAACTTCCAGCTTCTAGCTTCAATATTCCAGCTTCTAACTTCCAGCTTTCATCTTATCAATCAGCTTTTCGTGAGGGATGAGGGTTAATCCTCTTACGAAATTATCAAACATATCTAAGCGGTATTCATATTCTCTTTGATTCATCACGGCATATCGGATTTCATGTCCCATTTCTGATTCAATTAACTTAATAACTTTGACAAGCCTTAAGCGTTGAATATCATCAGATACTATTAATAGATCTATTTTTGTGGCATCAACATTCATAAAGACGCCTGTGATTAGTGCAAGTTTGATTTTCCCAATTTTTTGAAGTTCTTCTACTAATAAAGTTCTAACTTCTGGAGTTGATTTGAGGATGAGCGATTTGAGTTCTTCGTAGAATTGAAAACCAATATTGACTTGATAAACTCGCCTTTCACGGCCAATTTTTTTGGTGTTTTCTTTTTCTTCTTCGCCCGGTTCAAAACGAATGATTTTTGATTTCAAAAGACCAATCTCTCTCAGTTTTCTTAATTGGTAACGAGTTGAGCTTGGATCAGAGTGAATTTTCTCAATAACCTCGTCCAAGGTGTATTCTGATTGAGCATTTCTAAAAAAGAGGCGCAAAAGTCTTACCTTTATTGTCGAATCGAATAACCCCTCCAAAATTACATCGCTCATATTTTTAAAATTTTACAAGTCAATTTTTCACCTAAAACCATTCTACACCCATAAATTTTCTTTGTCAAAAAACTTGTAAATCGTTAATTGTGAATTGTGAATCGTGAAAAAAATAATTTTTAAGATATTATTTGTTGATTTTTAATTTGAGGTTTGAGATGCGCTATTGTATAATAGGACTAACAATCCATTTCTATAAAATGATTTAAATATAAAAATTGAAATGAATCTAAAAAATATTTTAAATTGGTGCCATATTTGTGATATTTTTTGATTTAACGAAATAAAAGTTATGGAAACAACAAAAATAACTTTGTTCAAAGGCAGAAAAATCAGAAAAACACTCTTTCAAAAGGAATGGTGGTTTTCGGTTGTGGATGTGGTGAACGCTTTGACAGACAGTGTGGACCCAAAGGATTATTGGTATAGGATGAAAATTCGTGTAAATAATGAGGAAAAAATTGAGTTATCGACAATTTGTCGACAACTGAAATTGGAGTCATCTGACGGAAAGAAATATGAAACTGATTGTGCCAATACCGAGAGCATTTTCCGTATTATCCAATCTATTCCCTCGCCCAAGGCAGAACCATTCAAACGCTGGTTAGCGAAAGTTGGTTATGAGCGAGTGCAAGAAATTGAAGACCCCGAACTAGCAACTAAAAGAACAAGAATGCTCTATAAGCTTAAGGGGTATTCTGAAAATTGGATTGAAAAACGGATGCGCGGAATTATTATTCGCGAAGGATTAACCGATGAATGGCAAAAACGGGGCATAAAAGAACAGAAAGAATATGAAATTTTGACTGCCGAAATATCCAAAGCTACTTTTGGCGTAACACCGAGTGAATATAAAAAGCTGAAAGGGTTGAAACGGCAAAACTTACGCGATCACATGAATGATCTGGAATTGATTTTCAACATGCTTGGTGAGCGAGTAACAACCGAAATTTCTCAACAAGAAAGACCGGACACATTTGTAAAAAATAAAAAGGTGGCAAAAAGAGGAGGAAGCGTTGCGGGAAATGCCCGAAAACAAACAGAAAAAGAATTAGGCAGACCGATCGTGTCAAAAGAAAACTATTTGGCAAAATCAGAAGATAAAAAAAGATTGAAATAAAATCGATACTTACTATTCGCAGTATTATTAAAAAACTTCTAAAAGAGGTTTTTTAATTTGAGGTTTGAAATGCGCTATTGTATAATAGAAGATATGTCAGAATTTTATCCAAAAGCGAGCGAAATCGTTTTGAATGCAGCCAAAAACACTGAGAGTTTTTGCGAGACTTTTGTTTATGAACCGGAAAACATTGAGGAAGAAAAATTGGGTTATCTCTATGTCGTAGGACAGATTACCGGTGAAGAAAACTCGCGCAAACAAAGCACTTCTCTTCTAAGTTTTGTCGCTTCTCAAATCTCTCGCGCTTTCTTTAAAAAAACTGGTTTTTCGCTCAAAGAAGCGCTTGAAAAGACATTGGCTGAAATGAATCAAATTCTAGAAAACGACATTACTTCAGGGAAATTAGGGTGGATCCAAGAATTTAACATTGCAGTTGTTCTTCTGCATCCTACTACTGGCGATTTGTGCTTTGTTTTTAATGGCAATATCCAAGGACTTCTCTGGAGAAAAGGACAAATAATCGATATCGCCAGACAAATAGGCAGAAGTACTTCTCAAGAAACTATAAAAATTTTCAGAACAATTGCTAGCGGGAAAATTATCCAAGGCGATAAAATTATTTTCAGCGCCCCTGAGCTAGAAAAGAAAATTTCTCTTAAAGATCTTAAGAGCGCCATTGATCAATCGCTCTATGCTGGAATGGGACATATTAAAGAAATTTTGAGCCTAAATCAGGATGATAATCTTGCTCTATTGATCGTGGACTTAACAAAGGCCATTGAGCCGGAAAGGGTAAAAACAACGCCATCGCCAACGATGGCAATAGATAAAGAAGAAGTTGAAAAAGTTCAGATCGCGCAGGAAGAAACTCCGGTCAAAAAAGTCATTGCTAAAAAGTATTTATTGATTGTTGCCGCATTTTTAGTTTTGATGTCAAGGAATGGATTAATGTTCGCAAAAAAACATGCACCAAAATTAAAATCATTTGCCTTAAAATGCGTAAAGGGTCTTCATCTAGAAAAACTCCTCACAAAACTACACATAAAAGCGCCGAAAACAAAGTTATCGCTAGCCAAAATCGATAAAAAATATATTTACACTGCCCTTGCCATTGTCCTTCTTATCATTATTCCTTTCATTGTTATTACTTATGCTCTGCCTCACAAAACTGTAAATAAGAAAACTATCCAGGAAAGCGTTAATGGCGTCCAACTTCTCGTTGATATTTCAAAACAGACTCTTTCTTCGAATGCGTTGGGTGTCTTTTCAAAAAATAGCAATATAGTGACTTTTGATGAAAGTTCTCTTTATGTCTTTAATTTAAATACTCAAAAGGGTAATTTTATTTTTCCAGAATTAACTTCAGGTTATCGCTTAGCATTTCAAACCGAAACTGACAATAATTTAATATACCTATCTCCTCAAGGAGAAGTTTTGGTTGCAGACAAAGATCTTGTGTCGCTTAGTGTAAAAAAGGCAGGTGGTATTGCCAATGAAATTATTTTGGACACCGCTAATTTTGGTGATAATGTTTATTTACTTACAAGCTCAGGGAAAGTGCTTAAATATTCTAATCTTGATTTTTCAAAAACATCAACATGGATGAATAGAGGTAGCGATTTTGGTGTTAATTTTCTTTCTTTGGCTATTGATGGATCAGTTTATGTCTTAGAAAAAGCAGGCATTATTCATAAATATACTTTAGGAGAAATGGATGTAAATTATTTAATAACAGTTCAGGGGATGGCTGAAAGCGGAGACAAGATTGTCACGGGAGCAGATTTCAAGAATCTTTATTTGATGTCCAAGAGCCAGAATAAGATTATTGTCTATAACAAAGAGTCACGCCTCCAAACAAGAATCATTGAAAATACCGATTGGAAAGAATTAAAAAACATTTCCATTACGCCTGATGAAAAAACGATTTATTTATTGGATGGATTGAAAGTATATAAAATAAAACTCTGATTTCTATATAAAACAAAATTACGGAAGTCGGACTTCCGTAATTTTTTATTCGTATTATTCGCATAAATGATTTGCGAACATTTGCGTTTTTTTATTTGAGTTCTATTGTTGCGCCGGCTTCTTCTAATTTCTTTTTCATTTCTTCAGCTTCAACTGGACTAATGCCAGTAACGACTGCTTTTGGAGCAGCATCAACTAAATCCTTAGCTTCTTTGAGGCCTTTTCCGGTAAGATCCTTAACGACCTTAATGACTTGAATCTTTGATTGGCCAGCGTTGGTTAACATAACATCAACAGTTGATTTTTCGGCAACAGCACCTGCGTCACCACCTGCAGCAGCAGCTGGAGCAGCAGCAAAGGCCATTGCGCCTGAAACGCCAAATTTTTCTTCTAAGACTTTAACGAGTTCTGATAGTTCAAGAACTGACATTTTTTCAATTTCTTCAACTAATTTCTTGAATTTTTCAAGAACAGCAACTTCTTTTTTATCATCAGATTTTGCTGTTTCGTCTTGTTTGATATCTTTTTTATCTGTCATGTTTTTATTTAAGAATTAAATAAATTACAATTTTAAATTTAAAGTCTAAGGTTTATAGTTTAAAGTAACGCTTTGCGTTCTCCAATTGCATTGAGAGTCAAAACAAGCTTTCTCTGGTTGCCATTTAAGACATTAACTAATCCAAACATTGTTGATTTTAGAGCGCCAACGAATTGAGCTCTCAATGTTGCGAGATTTGGAAGATTTGAAAGGGCAATGACGCTTTCCTTTGGAAGATATTTTCCATCTAAAAAACCTGCAATAATCATATCTTTGCTCTTTTGCTTTCCAAATTGACTAATAGTTTTAGCCAATTCGGCTCCATCTTCGCCCCAAGCAAGCGCTAATTGTCCTTCAATTGATCTTATGTCAATGTCTTCAAGCTTTGCATTTTTTAAGATAATATCGATAAGCTTTTTCTTGGCTGCCTTGCACATCATGCCTTTTTCAAAAAGCTTTAATCTGAAATCATTGCAATCTTGAGATGTAAGACCGTGATAATTTGTGATTATAAAAGTCTGTTCTTGTTTTGCTTTTTCAACTAACTCTTTGACTAGTTTTACTTTATCGTTCTTTTTTAATTTCATATGATTGGATTTTACACAAATCCGAGCTTTCGACCTTTATAATACAATTAAAAATTGCGATCCAAAGACCGCAAAACAGATTGAAATAAATCTATGTGTTTTCCTGCGTAGGATGTTTAACCCCGGTTCACCGGGGACCTAACGGTCTTGGGAAATATTCAGTTATGTTCTCATTATAACTGTTGAGAAATCTTTGTCAATAGGCAGTCTTTAAATGCTTTAAATCTTAATGTTAAAATTTTTAATTTTCAATTTTTAATTTTCCCGCCCAAGGTGGGTCAGCCTAGGGCTGATTAATGAATGTGTCAATGATTCAATTTTCAATTCAGATAGTTTATAGTTTATGGTTTACGATTAATTGGCCCACTTGCATCCTGTCTTACCATTCTTTGCTATTTGTTCTGCGAAGATCAGATCATTCTTATACATTGTCACATTATTGTTGATTTTAAGCGATACTAAGCCAAGTTTTGCTAATTCAACATCGATGTTTGTATCGCCAATTTTTAAATATCGCAATAAATGTCCGGCTTCGTCTTTATCGCTAACATCTTTCACTAAAGTTGCTTTTTTGCCTAGCGTTAATTCTGATAATTTATCTTTCGCGATCTGATAACATGGCTCCCCTACTTCATCAGCAATAATTCCAAGAAGAATGACTTCGTCTCCACCCTCGATTAAAACAGAATCACCGTCTAAAACTTTGGTCACGACTGCTGAATTAGAGCTAATTTGAGGTCTTTCTGTGACAATTCCTCTCAATCTTACGATTTCTTGCCAAGGATGCTGGCGTAAATTATCAAAATCAATATCGCGCCAAGATAAACTTGACGTCAAAAATACGCCCAAAAGAAAACCGATAATAATGAAAATAATATTTCTAATCATATATTTATACAAAAATTAATTAATTCCAGTATAGCAAATTTTCATTCTCAGTAAAAGTGGTTAAACTAAGATACTTGTGGCGAGCTTGTTTATGGTTAGTTTATCGAACCCATCGAACCTACTTGTGGTGAGCCTGCCTGCCCTGAACTCAATTGAAAGGTCGAACCATTGACAAATGAATATTTTGTTATAGAATTATATTACCGAAATGTCAAAACTAAAAATACAACTTATCACGACTTTTTCCTTTATTGTTGCCCTTATTGGGTTAGCTCTTTTTGTTTTGAGCACAAGCAATAATCCTAAGGAATATAAAGCA
>Ga0247842_10009361_pt1 | contig 10003 bp, 7 predicted proteins | sample LaCruzMarch2015__3_FD_192411 | JGI IMG/M metagenome (GOLD analysis project Ga0247842, IMG submission 192411) | Freshwater microbial communities from meromictic Lake La Cruz, Castile-La Mancha, Spain - LaCruzMarch2015_19m | ecosystem: Environmental > Aquatic > Freshwater > Lake | place: Spain... | reverse complement strand
GTGCCGGTGCTGCTCACCGGTGAGTCCGGCACCGGCAAAGAGCTGTTCGCGCGCGGGCTCCATTACAACAGCCCGCGGGCCGACAAGCCGTTCGTGGCGGAAAACTGCGCCGCACTCGCCGATGACATTCTGGAGAGCGAGCTGTTCGGCCATGAGCGCGGCGCCTTCACCGGGGCCATCAACGCCCGCATCGGGCTCTTCGAACAGGCCGGCGGCGGGACCATCTTCCTGGACGAGATCGGCGAAGTCTCCGCAGCGTTTCAGGTCAAGCTGTTGCGCGTCCTTCAGGAGGGTGAGGTCCGGCCGGTCGGCAGCAACCGCCGCCGCCGGGTGGATGTACGCGTGGTCGCGGCCACCAACCGGGATCTGGCGCAGGACATCCGGATCGGACGCTTCCGTGAAGACCTGTTCTACCGCCTGGCCGGGGTCTGCCTGCATCTGCCGCCGCTGCGCGAGCGCCGGGTCGACATCCCGCTGCTCGCCCGCGCCCTGTTGAACGAACTGATCCAGACCCTGGGAAAACCCTGTCGCGGTTTCAACGACGACGTGCTGGAATGTCTCCAGGCCTACGACTGGCCGGGTAACGTGCGCGAGCTGCGCAACGAGATCCAGCGCATGCTCATCATGACCCCGACGGACCAACTGGGCATCGAACTGCTCGACCCGCGCGTGCGCCCCGGCGCTGCCACGGGCGCGGGCGCTCCATCCGAGACGACCAGCAGCGCCCCCCCCAGGCCCGGCGCGGGCGGACTTAAGGAACAAGTCGAGGCCCTGGAGGAGCACCTGCTGCGCGAGGCCCTGACCCGCCACGGATGGAACAAGAGCCGGGCGGCCGACGCCTTGGGACTGTCGCGCATGGGCTTGCGCAACAAGCTGGAACGGTATGGACTGCCAATCAACCTACCTGGAAACCCTTAGGACGAGCGTTTAGTATTACCGTCCCGCGACCACACCCTTGACGGAAACCAACCGAGATCCAGGGCACCGCTGCTTAACCACCATTTCGGCACCACTTCACCACCACCCAAGAACGAGAGGAAATACGAGATGTCAGACGAGAAGGTCTATCCAGTACCGGCGGCCATCGCCGCCAAGGCGCACATCAACGCCGAGCAATATGAGGTCATGTACAAGCAGTCGATCGAGAACCCGGACACATTCTGGGCCGCACAGGCCGAACAGTTCGTGACCTGGTTCAAGCCCTGGGAGGCGGTGACCGACTGGAGTTTCGACGCGGAGAACCTGCACATCAACTGGTTCAAGGGCGGCAAGCTCAACGTCTCCTACAACTGCCTGGACCGCCACCTGGAAACACGCGGCGATCAGGTCGCGATCATCTGGGAGGGTGACAACCCGGCGGAAGACCGCAAGATCACCTACCGCGAACTGCATGCGGAAGTCTCCAAATTCGCCAACGTGCTGAAGGCCAGTGGGGTGAAGAAAGGCGACCGGGTGTGCATCTATCTGCCGATGATCCCGGAAGCGGCGGTCGCGATGCTCGCCTGCACCCGTGTCGGCGCGGCCCATTCCATCGTGTTCGGCGGTTTCTCCCCGGACAGCCTGCGCGACCGTATCCTCGACTCCGACTGCCGGGTGGTCATCACCGCCGATGAGAGCATGCGCGGCGGCCGCAGCGTGCCGCTGAAGAAGAACGTGGACACGGCGCTGCAGGAGTGCCCGAACGTCGGCAGCGTGCTCGTGGTGCGCCGCACCGGCGGCAACGTCGCCTGGACCGCGGGCCGCGACCGTTGGTACCACGAGGAAATGGCCAAAGCGGACGCGGTCTGCGAGCCTGAGCAGATGGACGCCGAAGACCCACTCTTCATCCTCTATACCTCCGGCTCCACCGGCAAGCCGAAGGGTGTCATGCACACCACCGGCGGGTATCTGGTCTTCGCCGCCATGACCCACAAGTACACCTTCGACTACCAGGAAGGTGAGATCTTCTGGTGTACGGCCGACGTAGGCTGGGTGACCGGCCACACCTATATCGTCTACGGCCCGCTGGCCAACGGCGCGACCTCGCTGATGTTCGAGGGCATCCCCAACTATCCGGACATGTCACGCTTCTGGGAAGTGGTCGACAAGCATCAGGTCAATATCTTCTACACCGCGCCCACCGCCATCCGCTCGCTGATGCGCGCGGGCGAAGACCCGGTCAAGAAGACCTCGCGCAAGTCACTGCGCATTCTGGGCTCGGTGGGTGAACCGATCAACCCGGAAGCCTGGGAGTGGTACCATCGCGTGGTCGGCGACGAGCGCTGCCCGATCGTCGATACCTGGTGGCAGACCGAGACCGGCGGTCACCTGATCACCCCGCTGCCGGGCGCCACGGCGCTCAAGCCCGGCTCCGCCAGCAAGCCCTTCTTCGGCGTCGTCCCGGCGCTGGTCGACGCCGCCACCGGCGCCCTGATCGAGGGCCCCGGCGAGGGCGCACTGATCCTCACCCAGCCTTGGCCCGCGATCATGCGCAGCGTCTACGGCGATCACCAGCGCTTTGTCGACACCTACTTCAAGCAGTACCCCGGGTCCTACTTCACCGGTGACGGCGCGCGCCGCGACAAGGACGGCTACTACTGGATCACCGGGCGCATCGACGACGTGCTCAACGTCTCCGGCCATCGCCTGGGCACCGCCGAGATCGAATCCGCCCTGGTGCTGCATCCGCATGTAGCGGAGGCGGCCGTGGTCGGCTATCCCCACGACATCAAGGGGCAAGGGATCTATGCTTACGTGACGCCCATGGCCGGCGTGGAACCGACGGACGCGCTCAAGAAGGAACTGGTGGCCATGGTGCGCACCGAGATCGGACCCATCGCCATCGTCGACATCATCCAGTGGGCGCCGAGCCTGCCGAAGACCCGCTCGGGCAAGATCATGCGCCGTATCCTGCGCAAGATCGCCGCCAACGAGATCGACTCGCTGGGCGACACCTCGACCTTGGCCGACCCGACCGTGGTCAACGATCTGATCGATAACCGCGCGAACAAATAGGTCTGGACCGTGAAGCGGACACACCGCGCCAGGTCGGCGCGGTATGTCCACCCCGAACCGTAACCTTACCAGAAAGTGTACTTTCGGCGCCGATCATCGTTACTTCAAGACGCACTTTCACTTTGCATTTGTCCGAGGTCAGCTTGAGTTCTTATTGCCGCGTGGGCGTCTTCGTCGACGCCGAAAATGTCCGCTACAACGGCGGCTACCAGATGCGCTATGACGTCCTGCGCCGCTTCGCGGCCCGCGGCGACTGTGCGCTGCAGCGTTTGAATACGTACATGGCCTTCGACGCCGAACGCGCCCGAGAAGACCAGGAATACGCAAAAAAATCACGCACGTACCAGCAGATGGTGCGCGACTTCGGCTGGAAGATCACGGTCAAGCTGGTGCGCCGCTACACCGACGAGGCCGGCAACGTGACCACCAAGGCCAACGCCGACCTCGACATGGCGGTCGATGCCATGCTGCAGGCCGATAAGTTGGATCAGGTCCTCTTGGTCACCGGTGACGGCGATTTCATACAGGTCGTGAACGCCCTGCAAAACAAGGGCTGCCGGGTGGAATTGATCGGTTTCAAGAACGTCTCCCGCCAGCTCCAACAGGAAGTGGATGCGTTCTACTCGGGTTTCCTGATTCCCGACCTGCTGCCCGTTTCCTATGAGCCGCGGAACGACTGGGGCAAGCCAGCCTCATGTGTACGCGGAGTCTGCACCAAGTGGATTGCCGACAAGGGTTATGGGTTCCTGCGCATCATGGATCACATTTCTCCCGACCTGTGGATAACCGACCCGCGGGCGGAGGGCTCGCCCTACACCAGCGTCTTCTGTCATGTCAATGAATTAGCTGACGATGTGACCGAGGATCAGTTGATGAACCGGGAGACTATCCTAGAGTTTTATGTCAATGAGAGTGAACAAAAAGACAACGGCCTAGTGGCCAACAACGTAAGGCTCGCATTTTCGGTCAACAGGTAACACACTGGTGTCGTCGCGGCGGCCGTCTGATGGCCGCTCGCGCGGGGAAAATGCGGGTGATGCCCACCTGCAACAACGCAGCCGACCCGACAGTACAGGCAGCCAATGGCGACCAATCCGACCACCATGAAACCCTCGGGCCTCGCCTGGCGTTTGGTCCGGGACCGCCTGCTAACCGAAGACCAGGCCAACTTCGCGACCACCGAGTCGTTGCGCCGCCGCGAACCCTTTGTGCGTTATCTGGTCGAGCAGAAGATGCTCGACAGTCGCCGCATCGCCATCGCCGCCTCCCATGAGTTCGGCGTCCCCCTGCTGGATCTGGCCGCGATCGATCTGGCCGATCTGCCCCTGACCCTGGTCGACGAGAAGCTGATCCGCAAGCATCGGGCGCTGCCCTTGTTCCGCCGCGGCAACCGCCTCTTCCTGGCCCTGTCGGACCCGACCAACGATCAAGCGCTGGAAGAGATTCGCTTCAACACGGGACTGGCGACCGACGCCATCCTGGTCGAGGAGGACAAACTCGCCGCCGCCATCGACCGCGCTATCGATGCCCAGGACACCACCATGACTGACCTCATGGATACGGACCTGGATAACCTGGATATCGCCAACGAGGACGAGGACCAGCGCGACGACTCGGATGTGAACGTGGACGATGCCCCGGTAGTGCGCTACGTCAACAAGATCCTGGTGGACGCCATCACCAACAGCGCCTCCGACATCCACTTCGAACCCTACGAGAAATACTTCCGCATCCGTTTTCGCCAGGACGGCCTGCTGCGCGAGGTCGCCAACCCGCCGCTGAACATCGCGGGGCGCCTGGTGGCGCGCCTCAAAGTCATGTCGCGGATGAACATCGCGGAACGCCGGGTACCCCAGGACGGGCGCATCAAGCTGAAACTGAGCCGCACGCGCGATATCGACTTCCGCGTCAACACGCTGCCTTGCCTGTACGGCGAAAAAGTCGTGTTACGAATACTCGACTCGTCGTCGGCGCAAGTCGGTATCGATGCGCTGGGCTTCGAGCCCGAGCAGCGCGACGCCTTCCTCTCCGCCATCGCCAAGCCGTACGGCATGATCCTGGTCACCGGACCAACCGGCTCCGGGAAGACCGTGTCGCTCTACAGCGCGATCAACATTCTCAACAAGCCGGAGGTCAACATCTCCACGGCCGAGGATCCGGTGGAGATTCAGGTACCGGGGATCAATCAGGTCAACGTCAATACCAAGACCGGGTTGACCTTCCCCGCCGCCCTGCGCGCCTTCCTGCGGCAGGACCCGGACATCGTCATGGTCGGTGAGATCCGCGACCTGGAGACCGCTGAGATCGCGGTCAAAGCGGCCCAGACCGGCCACTTGGTCCTCTCCACGCTGCATACCAACGATGCCCCGCAGTCACTGACGCGGCTCGCGAACATGGGTGTGGCACCGTTCAATATCGCGTCCGCGATCCTGCTGATCATGGCGCAACGCCTGACCCGGCGGCTCTGTCCACACTGCAAACAACCCGAGAACGTGCCGCGCGAAGCCCTGCGCGAGGAGGGCTTCACCGATGAAGAAATCGAGGAGGGCATCACCATCTACCGTCCGGTCGGTTGCCAACGCTGCACTAAGGGCTATAAGGGGCGTGTCGGTATTTTTCAGGTCATGAAGGTATCGGATGCCATCGGCCGGCTTATCATGGAGGGCGGCAATTCACTGCAATTGGCGGATCAGGCCGCCCGCGAGGGCGTCGCCGACCTGCGCCAATCCGGGCTGCGCAAGGTCAAGGCCGGAGTGACCAGCCTGGAAGAGATCAATCGCGTCACCAAAGACTAACCACAGACCCACCACAGACTCACCACAGACTCACCACAGACTCAGCACAGACTCAGCACGTCACGCGACGCACCAAATCATTTCAAGAAGTCACTGAACGCCCATGGCACTCGCTGCAACCCAAAAACCCAAGCCGCAACACAAGGCCCCGCCCAAGGTCGAAAAGGCCTACGTCTTTGCCTGGGAGGGCACCGACCGACGCGGCGGTCGGGTCAAGGGTGAAACGCGCGCGCCCAGCATCACCGTGGTGCGGGCCGACTTGCGTCGCCAGGGGGTCAACCCCACCAAGGTTACCAAGAAATCACAGCCGCTATTCAGCGGGCGGAAGAAAATTGGCGCTGGAGATATTGCCATCTTCAGCCGCCAACTCGCCACCATGATGACCGCCGGGGTACCGCTGGTTCAGGCCTTCGACATCGTTGGACGGGGACATGAGAACCCGGCGATGCAGGACCTGATCCTCTCGATCAAGCAGGATATCGAGAGCGGTACGGCGATGGCGGAGGCCCTGGGCAAACAGCCCCTGTATTTCGACGATCTGTTCTGCAATCTGGTCGCTGCCGGCGAACAAGCGGGCGTACTCGATATCCTGCTGGACAAGATCGCGACCTACAAAGAAAAAACCGAATCGATCAAGGGCAAGATCAAGAAGGCCCTGTTCTATCCCGCGGCGGTCATCGTGGTGGCGATCATCGTCACGGTGGTGATCCTGATGTTTGTCATCCCCCAGTTCAAGGAGCTGTTCAGCAGTTTCGGGGCCGATCTGCCGGCCTTCACCCTGCTGGTCATCGGCGCCTCCTACATCCTAAGGGACTGGTGGTGGGCCATCTTCCTGGGAGTGGGTGCCACCGTCTACGGTATCGGTTACGTTTTCAAGCGCTCACGCAAGTTCCGCGACATCGTGGACCGCGCGGTGCTGAAAATCCCAATCATCGGCAGCATTCTCAACAAGGCGTCATTGGCGCGTTTCGCCCGTACCCTATCCACCATGTTCGCCGCCGGCGTGCCCCTGGTGGAAGCCCTGGAATCGGTGGCGGGGGCCACGGGCAATGTCGTATATCAGGAGGCGGTCCTCAAGATGCGCGAAGAGGTTGCCACCGGGCAGGCACTGCAACTCTCCATGCGCCAACGTAACCTCTTCCCTCACATGGTGATTCAGATGACCGCCATCGGCGAGGAGTCCGGCGCGCTTGACGACATGTTGTCCAAAGTCGCGGACTTTTACGAGGAGCAGGTCGACAATGCGGTGGACAGCTTGAGTAGTCTGCTGGAGCCCATGATCATGGTGGTCATCGGCGGCCTGGTGGGCAGCCTCGTGGTCGCCATGTACCTGCCGATCTTCAAGTTGGCGGCCGTGGTCTGATGTTAGTGGTTAGTGGCCAACGATTGGCGCTTGGTCTGAGATCCTGTCGAGCGGCGACGATCAGGTTGTCGACCGGACGTCGGCACCGGAAGGATCTGCGCTTTACCGCATTGGGAGTTAACGATGGATTGGATGGACGTGTTTAGAGAGAGCCCGAGCCTGCTCTACGGGGCGACCCTGGCACTCGGGCTGATCGTGGGCAGCTTTCTCAACGTCGTCATCCTGCGGCTGCCGCGGATGATGGAGGCAGGCTGGCGTCGGGACTGCGCCGATTTGATCGGCACCGCAACACAAGGCGACGAACCCGTGCTGAATCTGGCGCAGCCGCCCTCCCACTGCCCGGCCTGCGGGCATCGCATCAGCTCACTTGAGAACGTCCCGATCCTAAGCTACCTGTTCCTGCGCGGGCGCTGTTCCGCCTGCGGGACCCGCATCAGTGTGCGCTATCCGCTGATCGAGGGACTGACCGCCGTCCTGACGCTGATCGTGGTCCTGCACCTCGGCTTGAGTTGGCAGATGCCGGCCGCGCTGGCACTGACCTGGGGGTTGATCACGCTCGCCGTCATCGACTACGACACCCAACTGCTGCCCGACGGCATCACCATCCCGTTCCTCTGGGCTGGCCTGCTGCTGAGCCTATTTGGTCTGTTCACCGACAGCGCGTCCGCGATCATCGGCGCCGCGGCCGGTTATCTGAGCCTGTGGGCCGTGTTCCAGCTATTTCGGCTGGCCACCGGCAAGGAGGGCATGGGCTACGGGGACTTCAAGCTCTTCGGGCTCTTTGGTGCCTGGTTCGGCTGGCAGTTCCTTCCCCAGATCATCCTCCTGTCCGCGGTGGCCGGAGCAGTGCTCGGCACCCTGCTGATCATCAGCGGCCGCCATCAGCCCGGACACCCGATGCCGTTCGGGCCATTTCTCGCCACGGCAGGATGGATCTGTCTGATCTGGGGCCAGCAGATCAACGACGCCTATTTGCGTCTGTCTGGTCTGGGATAGGAACCACCAATAGGCTAAACAGGTGCATCAGGGAACGCCTTTGGCATCTCTTCCGTTGTCGTTGTTCAACTTATTTCTGGCTTGTTGACGAAGTGTTTAAAGTCGGCCTCACCGGCGGAATCGGCAGCGGAAAATCCACCGTGGCCGATCAGCTCGCGGCGCTGGGCGCCGGGGTCATCGACACCGATCTGCTGTCCCGCGAACTGACCGCACCCGGCACGCCGACCCTGGCGCGGATCGGCCGCGCCTTCAGCGACTGCCTGCTCCCCGACGGACAGTTGGACCGCGCGGCACTGCGCGCGCATGTCTTTGCCGATGCCGCGGCGCGGGCGCGACTGGAATCCATCCTGCACCCGCCGATCCGCGCCCTGATGCTGGACCGGGCGGCGGGCCTGACGACCCCCTACGCGGTGCTGGTGATCCCGCTGCTGTTCGAGACCGGCCAGCAGACCCTGATGGACCGCGTCCTGGTCGTGGACTGCCCCGAGTCGGTCCAGATCGACCGGGTGTGCCGACGCAGCGGACTGAGCAAGACCGCGGTCGCCCGCATCATCGCCGCCCAGATTCGGCGCGCGCAGCGCCTGGCCCGCGCCGATGACATCATCGACAACGGCGGCGAGCCCGAGGCGCTGGGACCCCAGGTCGAACATCTGCATCGGTTTTACCTGGCGGTGTCGACGGCCCGCCGATGAGTGCGGCGAGCGGCGAGGATTGTGACCGGGGCTTGTCCGGCATCAAGGAGGAAGCTCAACGCAGCCCTGAAGCATGACCGCGTGACCGCTGTCACGGCGCGGGCTGGCGGTGGTTAACGAAAGTTAATGTTCGCACAAGGGGGTAGACACCGCGGCGGGCTTCCGGCAGGATTAATGGCAGGGTAGTCGGTCTGCGCTGTCGCCGGGGGTGCTGATGGGTGTGCTGAGTCCAGGAGCCTGGGTCCACTGCGGTCGCGTGTTCAGCGCCGAGGAGATTGCCGGCATCCGCCGGACGGTGGCGTGGCTGCCGGGGTTGGGGCGGCGGGAGTTGGCGGCGACGCTGTGCGCGCATGTGCAGTGGTACACCGTGATGGGGACGGCGAAGGCGCACGCCTGCCGGGAGTTTCTGGAGCGTCTGGAGGCCGCCGGGTTGGTCACGCTGCCCCCGTTGCAGGTCGCGCGGCGCCCCCGGTGCCGGTGCTGGACGCGCCGACACCGCTTCACGGCCCCTTGGCCGCGCTCGGCCCGGTGCGCCTGGAACCGGTGCGCGCCGACGCCGCGGCGGTGGCGCAGGGGAATGCGGCGGTCGCCCGCTGGCATCCGCTGGGCTACCAGGGCGCCTTCGGCTACCGGCTACGTTACTTCATTACCGCTGGCGAGCAGCGCCTGGGCTGCCTCCTGTTGGCCGGCGCGGCGCGCGCGCTGGCGGTGCGTGATCAGTGGATCGGTTGGGACGCCCAAGCGCGTCGGGCCAACCAGGTGCGGGTGCTCAACAACAGCCGCTTCCTGATCTTTCCCCACGTGCTGGTGCCGCACCTGGCCAGTCATGTGCTGGGCCACCTGGCGCGGCGGGTGTGGGTCAAGCCCTTGTGTGCACAGAGGGTCGTGTCGCCGTGTAGCCCTGCTTTCAGCTTGGCCTCACGGCTTCCACCTTGGGTTTCGCTACGCTTCTTGTCACTCTCCGCGGTTACCTCCTTTCAGGTAACAAGTACATGCCCATGTCGGGCACACTAGGGTCCGCTGTGCGGACCGACGATGCCGATCGCGCGGTAGCCGGGTTGATGACCAAGGCCGCGGGCGCGCGATCCGGGTCGGCACTGGCGCTGCGTCGATCGACTGCTCGCCGGCGGCGATCGGGCGACTTGGCCGATCCCTTGGCACAT
>Ga0247842_10009359_pt1 | contig 10004 bp, 7 predicted proteins | sample LaCruzMarch2015__3_FD_192411 | JGI IMG/M metagenome (GOLD analysis project Ga0247842, IMG submission 192411) | Freshwater microbial communities from meromictic Lake La Cruz, Castile-La Mancha, Spain - LaCruzMarch2015_19m | ecosystem: Environmental > Aquatic > Freshwater > Lake | place: Spain... | reverse complement strand
TGGCGAGGGTACGTTTCTTGACCTTGCCATCTTCGCGGTAGGACTCGCGCAGGAGGATGGCGGGTTTGGAGTTACGGTTAGGGATGACATGGATGTGCATGTCTACCATTATGCGCGTATCAATTGCCGAATCAAGAGCACACTGCGTGACAAACATGCCTACATATCGAGGGACAAATATCCCTAATGCTCAGATCCCATGCGGCGTTGAGGCCATTCCGGCTCTGGAACTTCGGACTAGGCCGGAGTGCGTCCGTACACCCGCTCCCCGTCCACGTAGGTCGCGACGACCGCCCGGCGGCCTACCGCCCCCGCAGTGAGCGGGCCGTCGAGAACGACGAGATCGGCGCGTCCGCCGGGAGCAAGCCTCCCCTGCGCAGGCTCGTCTCCACTGAGGGATGCGGCCCCCTCGGTGTAGCCGCGAATCGCGTCCTCCAACGCGATGCGCTGTCCTTCGTGCGGAGCCTGGACGACGGAGGCGATGCCATAGAGCGGCGACAGCGGCATCCCGTCCGACCCGAAGCCGAGGGGGATCCCGGCCGCGAGGATTGCAGAGAACGGGTTGCAGGCCGCGTCGCGCTCCGCGCCAAGGGCCGCCTCGTACAGCCTGCCGGCGCCCGACCAGTTGCCGACGAAGTTCGGTTGCATGCACACCGCCAGGCCAAGCTTCTCGGTGTCCTGGATCTGGTCAACCGTCGGGAACTCGTAGTGTTCGACTCGGTGCCGAAGTCCCCGATCGGAGCCCGCGCGCCGATGGGCATCCAGGACCTGCCCGATCGCTCGATCCCCAATGGCATGCGTGATCGTCTGCCATCCGCTTCGCTCCGCGGCGGCAATCCTCTCCGACAGCCACGCAGTCGGATGGTTCAGCGCTCCACGGCCTCCAGACTCGTACGGCAGGGAGACCGCCGCATTCCGCGCCCCAATTGAGCCATCCGCGAACAGTTTCACGCCTCCCCATCGGCCCCACGCATCGCCTTGTCCTGACCGGCCCCCGTCCCTCGCGAGAGCCTCCAACCGCTCAACCGGCGGGTGGACGACAACGCGCAAGCGTAGACTTGGAGCAGCTTCGACAACGAGGAATGGATCCACGGGCCCGGTCATGATGTGCGCGGTCGTGATGCCAAGCCGGTGGCACGACCCCGCCGCCGCGCGCAGCGCCTCGCGAATCGTCGCGTCATCGGGACGCACGAGCGAGAGCAGGGCGAAGGCGGCCGCCTCGCGAACCTCGCCGAGCCCGACATCGACGAGCCGAGGCGTCCCCTCCACAACGTGCCGCGCCAGATTGAGCGCCTCGGAGTTCGCCACCGCCAGATGGCCGTCCACGCGGACGGCGACCGCGGGAATCCCCGGCACGACGCGGTCGAGGTCGGAGCGTCGGAGGCGCGCGGCCGGGGTCCATTGACTCTCATCCCAACCCGTCGCGAACAGCCACTCGCCCTGGGAGCGCAGGCGACCGGCTGCAGCCAGCCGTGCCAACGTCTCCTCTCGTCCGCACCCCGACACGTCAAGCCGCCAACCGATCTCCATCAATCCGGACTCGACCAGGTGCGTGTGACCATCGATGAATCCAGGCAAGATCGCGCCGCCGCCCACATCCCGCTGCGTCGCCGCGAGCCTCGCGAGGTCCTTCCTGCAGCCAATCTCCACCACGCGCCCGTCGGCAACGAAGACCGCGTCACTGCCTGGGTGTCCCCACACCTCGCCGCCACACAAGAGAAACGCTTCCATCACTCACCCCGAACGTCGCTGCGTCACGATCCGCCGACGAGCCAAGAGCCGTGCCCGACAACCCCGCGCCCCCATGATTCGCGACCCGGAGCCCTACGGCAACCCCCTCTTCCATCTTTCTTCCATGTTTGTTCCCCACCATCTTCATGGATACCGCGCTGGGGCAAGGTAAGCTAGTGGCAGTCACAGTTTTTGCGACAAGGTAAGCAAACGGCGAGCTGTCGAGAGGGGGTGAGGTTCGTGCCGAAGAAGGAGATCTACGACAAGTTGTCCATCTATATCCCTCAGAAGAAGATGGGGGAGCGACCCGTCGAGCGGCTGATCAAGCTGGGAGAGAAACACGATCGATCGATCAACTATCTCGTGGTGGATGCCATCGTCCAGTATCTCGAGCGGGAAGAGAACAAGAGCTAGCGAGATCGTCCATTCAGCCGAGGCGGGGCGCGTCGTCCCGCCTCGTTCCTTTCTATTGACCTCGTTTCGCCTCACACCTCGAGCAGCGCAGCCAGCGCGCGCACGTCGACGTGTTCCACCACAAGCTGCCGAATTCTCTCGGCCTTCCTCGCTTCGTTCGCCGTCAGCAGCGGCTCGATCCGTTCGACCTGCATCGCCACGCTGTACGTGTCCCCAGGGACGAGCAGGAGGGGGATCTTCTTCTCGGACGCCTTGGACATGACTTGCGCCGGCGGAAGGATGTTGTTGGTGAGCACGACGGCCGACGTGCCTCCGGCATCGATCGCTGCGAGAATCATGTCGCTGCGATCCCCACTCGTGATGACCAGCTTGTCGGGAGCCCTCATCCTCTCCTCGGCCATCGCCGCGGCGACGGACATCGCTCCGACCGCCACACTGCGCACGAGATTCCCCAGCCCTTCCTCGCCCGCGACGACCCGCGCGAAGAGACGGTCCGCAACCAACGAAACCGTCATCGTCGTCAGTTCCTTGTCGTAGGGAACGACGCCCAGGACCTCCACGCCGAGTTCCGCGATCTCGGGAAGATGGACCTCCTTGAAGTCGTCCACGTGGATGACCTTGTTGACAATGATTCCTGCCACCGTCGCCTCTTCGGAACTCACGAAGCGCTGGATGAACGCCACGTCATCGGCGATCTCGTCCTCGGCGCCGCTCGCGACAATGACGACCGGGTTGCCCGTCTCCTGGGAGATGGTCAACGGATCGAGGCAGACGGATGCCCCGTACGACAGGTCTTTTCCACACTCAATGAACACGGCATCCCGCCCCGCACCGACGACCCCCAGCATGCGCCGCAACTCCTCGAACATCGAGACACGGTCGTACATGAATCGCAGCTTCGAATGGTCGAAGCCGATGCTCATCTTCTCCGGCTCTTGATCCAGTTCGAGCAGATGGGCGAAAAGGGCTGCATCGTAGTCCCATAGTCTCTTCTTGCGGTAGAGGAACCTGTCGCCAAGCGGCTTGATGTACCCGAAACGCTGATCAAGGACACTCGCCAAGCCGACCAGCATGCTCGTCTTCCCCGCACCCTCACGCGTCGACGCCACGATGAGCGACTTCACGCTGCGTCACCCCCCTGGGTATGGAACAGGATCCTCACGTCCACGGCCTTGACCCCCTCGCCGTAGTCATAGACCATCAGGGGGTTCACCTCAACGTCGGTAATCTCGCGACACTCGGCGATCAGCTGCCCGAGACGCATCAGCACATCGGCTGCCGCCGCGATGTCTTTCCTCCGTTCGCCCCGCACGCCGAGCAGCAAGGGATACGAGCGGATGCTCCCAATCATCTCGCGCGCCACACGCGCCGTGATCGGAGCCGCCCGGAACGAGACATCCTTCATCACTTCGACGTAGATCCCGCCAAGCCCGAACATGGCTACAGGTCCGAAGGACGGGTCTTGGCGCGCACCGACGATCGTCTCGACGCCGGACCGCACCATTTCCACAACCTCCACGCCTTCGATGACCGCGTCAGGCTTGTAGCGCAGGCAACTCCGGATAATCGCCTGGTACGCATCCACCACCTCATCCCGATCCTCGAGATTCAGCGCGACGCCGCCTGCGTCGCTCTTGTGCACGATGTCCTTCGACACGATCTTCATCACCACGGGATACCCGATGGCCTCCGCCGCACGCACAGCCTCGTCGAGGTCCCGACTTAGGATGGAGCGCGGCATGTGAAGCCCGAGAGCCAGGGCGACCTCGGCCGCTTCGTGCGCCAGGAGGAACCCGCGTCCTTTCGCACCCGCACGCCCGAGCACTTGCCGGATGCGTTCGAGATCGATGTCGTGCGCCGGCGGTTCTTCGTCATCTTCCTCAGCAAGGCGACGCGCGGAGCGATAGAGCGCACCGAGAACCGAGATCGCTTCGTAGACGTCGCCGAAGACGGGGATCCCTTCCGATCGCAGCTCGCGGATCATCGTTTCCATCCGCGCTCCTCCGAACAGGGCAAAGACGATCGGCTTCGTACTCTCGTACTTCCGGTACACGGACCGTAGGAACGTAGCGAACTGCGACGTGTCGAAGAGGGCGGTCTCGCAGTACAAGGCGACGGCGGCGTGCATGTCCGCGCGGGCGAACACAGCATCGAGCGCGCGCGCGTAGTCCTCGCCCGTCGCCTGGCCCGTGAGATCGACCGGGTTCTTCGAAGAGCCGAACTCCGGCATCACCTCTGCGAACGCGTTCGCCAGGATCGGCTGGTTGTCGTACAACCGCACTCCGTACTTCTCGCAGGCATCCGTCGCGAGGACGCCGATGCCCCCGCCGTTCGTGACGATGACGGCGTCTTCACCGGGGGGAAGCGGAGCCGTGGCGAGGAACCGCACCCAGTCGAATGCCTCCTGCACGCTCTCGGCGCGCAAGACACCGCACTGGCGCATGATGTCGTCAAACACATCGTCCGCACCCGCGAGAGAGCCAGTGTGGGACGCCGCCGCCATCGCGCCGCGCGCCGACCGCCCCGACTTGATGACCACGACGTGCTTCCGTCTCGTGACTCGCCGAAGCGTTCTCACGAGCCGCTCGCCATTCTTCACCCCTTCGATGTACAGAAGGACCACGCGAGTCTCGGGATCCTCGGCGAGATACGTCAGGAGGTCCGCCTCGTCGATGTCCGACTTGTTCCCCACCGAGATGAGGGCGGACAGCCCGAGCGACTCGGCGGCCGTCTTGCCGATCATGGCAATGCCCAGCGCGCCGCTTTGCGTGATGATGGCGACGTGGCCGGGAAGAATCCCCCCGGGGCCGAACGTGGCGTCCAGCCGACTTGAAGCCGAGTAGATCCCGAAGATGTTCGGACCCAGAACGCGCATCCCGTGGGCGTGCGCGATCGAGACCATCTCCTTCTCCTGTGCGATGTTCCCAATCTCCGAGAAGCCGGACGTCACGACGACGAGGTGTCCGACGCCCTTCGCCGCGCAGTCGGCAACGGCGGACGGTACGTGGTTGGCGGGAACCGAGAGCACGGCAACGTCGACGTCCCCCTTGACCTCGCCAAGGCTGCGGAGGACCGGCCACCCCAGGATCTCTCCGCCCTTGGGGTTGATCGGGTAGATCTGCCCGGTGTATCCGGACTTGACCATATTCTCGACGATCCGGTAGCCGATCTTGCCTGGATTCGCGGATGCTCCCACGACGGCGACACCGCGCGGGTTGAACAGCCGGCCCATGCTCTCTCGAGTCGCCGACTCACCCAAACAACATCTTGAGTTCATAGACGCCGGCCCCCCGTTTCTTGTCGATCGAGAATCCTGCACGCTCGAAGAGCCGCATCATCGCTCGGTTCTCGATCAGCACCTCGGCACTGAATCCCAACAATCCTTCCTTTCTTGCCAGAAGCGTGAGGTAGTTGAGCAGCTCCGTCCCAACGCCCCGTTTCTGATAGTCGTCGCGAACGACGAGGGCAACTTCGGCGGTGTGCGTCTCTGCATCGATCCCGTACTGCCCGATGCCTACGACAACCTCGCGCTCCTCGGTGGGCAGCACGGCAAGGATCACCATCTCCGACGTGTAGTCGATCACCACGAACTCCTGAAGGCGCTCGTGCGGCATGTCTTTTCGCGACGAGATGAATCGCTGGTACGTCGATTGGTCCGAGAGCGCGTAGAAGAAGTCCTTCACCAGCGGCTCGTCGCAGATGCGGACAGGACGCAACAGGACTTCCTGCCCAAGCTTCGTCGTGCGGTACGTTTCCAGATGCTCCGGGTACTCGCCCCGCTTCCCGGGGACGTATGCCTGGTCTCGATAGACGACGTTGCGCGCCTTGGCCTCCCGAAGGAGCCACGGGCGGAACTTGGGATGCGCGACGCGGATGAGTTCCATCGCGCGTTCGCGCATGTTCTTCCCGTGCAGGTAGGCGATCCCGTACTCCGTGACGACGTAGTGGAGATCGCCACGGGTCAGCGTCACGCCGGCGCCGTTGCTCAGGCTGGGTACAATGCGCGACACCTCGCCATGACGCGCCGTCGACTCGAGGCCGAGGATCGACTTCCCTTCGGGGGCCAGCACCGCGCCGCGCATGAAGTCCGCCTGGCCGCCAATTCCGCTGTAGAACTCGCTCCCCAACGACTCGGCCGTCGCTTGGCCGGTGAGATCGATCTCCAGCGCAGTGTTGATCGCCGTCATCTTGTGGATCCGAGCGATGACCGACGGGTTGTTCGTGTAGTCCACGGGTCGGAACGAGACCGAGGGATTGTCGCTCAGGAACTCGTACGTCGCCCTACTCCCCATGCAGAACGCCGCCACGGTCTTATTCTGGTCGAGCGATTTCCGCGTGTTATCGATGACGCCGGCCTGCATCAGCTCGACAATGCCATCGCTCAGGAGTTCGGTGTGGACTCCCAGGTGAACCTTGCTCGACAAATGGGAGAGGATCGCGTCGGGGATTCGGCCGTATCCAACTTGGATCGTTGCGCCATCCTGGACGAGACGCGCGACGTAGCCTCCAATGCGGTCGGCAATCCCGTCCGGCACGGTGGTCGCGTACTCAAGAAGCGGCTCGTCGTGCGGTAGGATGAAGTCCACATCGCGAAGATGCACGAAGCTGTCCCCGTGGGTCCGGGGCATCGATCGGTTCACTTGGCAGATCACCGTTCGAGCGCAGTCGGTCGCGGCGCGGACGATGTCGACGCTTACGCCGAGACTGAGGAACCCATGCTCGTCGGGCGGCGAGGTTTGGATCAGTGCGACATCAATCGGAACGACTCCGCGGCGGAAGAGCTGTGGGACCTGCGACAGGAAGACGGCGGTGTAGTCCGCCTCGCCCTGGTTCACCGCTTCGCGCGTTGGAGCGGCGATGAAGAACGAGTCGAGGCGGAAGTTCCTCTTCACCTCTTCCCGGAGATAGGGAGTCAGGCCCAACGTCCAGACGTGGACAACTTCCGCGTCGAAGAACGCTTTCGGGTTGGTCTTGACGAACTCGACCATTGCATCCACAAGGTACTGAGGTTGGCCGCACCCGGTGCCAATAAAGATCCGATCGCCGCGATGGATGCGCGAAAACGCCACGTCGGGAGCGACGAACTTCTCGGGGAACTCACTGCGGAACCGTTCCAAATGCTCCATACCGCCCCTGTCCGCCTCGTTCATGGCGGAGTGCGCGTCACCACCCTCTCCCGTTGCTATTCCTTGCCGCACAGGGCATCCGGTCTCGATTGCGAAGCCTCACTATTCTCCGGGATGCGTGCGGCCGCCGCAAGGGGATGGCGTTCCGTCGTCGAAGGAAGGCCGAGAAAGCGTACGGCGCAGCGGGCGTCGACCGACCGCCTGGTTGGGCACGCCGCCACCGACGGCCCAACGCGTTCCGGTCGGCCTCCCGCTGCGCCGGCAAGGAGGTGCTGCGCGGTGCTCGCATCTCTGCCTCGGCCCGCGACCCGGAGCCGCCGGGCGAGCGTGATGCAGGTCACCCATGAGAAGAATCCCGAGAACACGCTGCCCGTCGAGGCCACACGCCCGCCCGCGGGGGGACATCGGTCCGTCTAGGTTAGCCGCCCCGCGCGAGGGCGGCCCCTTCCCCGGCCAGCCGACCCGTCACGAACGCCCAGAGGAAGTTGTAGCCGCCGATCGATCCGACCGCGTCGAGCACCTCGCCGCAGAAGTGCATGCACGGCACGATGCGGCTGCGCAGTGTCTTGGGGCCGACCTCGCCAAGCGGGACCCCGCCACCGGTCGCCTCCGCCTCCCGATACCCGCCACAGTCGACCCACGGCAACTCGTAGGCCACGAGGGCCTGCAGGAGGCGCGTTCGATCCCCCCGTCGGAGCGACGACACCGTTGCGTCCCACAACCCGAGCTCCTCGAGCAGACGGTCGACGAGGCGATCGGGCAACGCCTCCTTGAGGGTCCCGCGCACCGTGCCCCGAGACCCGGCAAGCGCCTCCGTCCAATCGGACTCGTCGCGATCGAGCCACGCGACGCGAACGGGCAGGTGCTCCCCGAGGGCCATGCCTCGAGTGACGTGATGCGCCATGTTGAGGACTACGGGACCGCTGTAGCCACGGTGTGTGAACAGGAAGTCCCCCACCGCGGCGCTCTTGGCTCGCCCGTCGCCGACCTCAAGACGGACGGGGAGCGCAATGCCGGCCAGCGCAGTGTGCTCGAATCGTCCGTTCCGCAGCGACACGAGCGCCGGGTACGTCGGGACAATGTGGTGTCCCAGCGCGTCCGCCACGCGGAATCCGAATCCATCGCTCCCGGTGCGCGCGTAGGACAGCCCCCCCGTGGCCACGACGACCTGCGCGGCAACGATCCCCGGCCCACCCTCCACAGCCACGCGACGGCGCTCGTTCGGCAAGATGCCCACAACCTTCGTGTTCGTCAGAACGCGAACCTTGCTCCGACGCAAGGCGGCCAGAAAACGGTCGCGGGCGCCCTCCCCACCGCCGGTCGCCGGGAACAGCTTGCCCGTCCTCTTCTGCTCGACAAGCCGGAGTCCGATGGTGTTCTCGAGGAAGCCGCGCACATCCTCGAGCGGCCACGACTGCAAGATCTTGCGCAGCGTGTTCGGCGAGGAGGAGGTCGCGTAGAGCTTGGCGTCCACGGACAGCGGGAGGATGTTGCAGCGCCCGCCCCCCGACAAGAGCATCTTCTCCCCCGGCACCGGGCGAGAGTCGACGACGCACACATCGGCTCCGGCCTTGGCGGCATGCAGCGCAGCCGTCATCCCCGCGGGACCCCCTCCAACGATGAGGACGTCGCATCCCTTCCTCTTCTTCATTGTGCCTGGAGCTTACCCCCGCGCGTGCGGCCGCGCGAATCCAACCGGGGTTCCAGGGGGTACAATGCTCCGACGGATTTGGGATCGGCGTAGAGATTGGGAGGGAGGCACAAGATGAGGAAGGCGTTGATGGCGACCCTGCTTCTGGCGCTTGGATCGTTCTGCGGTCTGGCCGCCGACACGTTCCACGCCGCTGCCGACGCGACGGGGACGGTCGTCCTGTGGTTTCTGGGACAGGACGTCACCGCCGACGTCCGCGCTGACGTGACCCTTTCGGGAACCTTGCTCCTCAACGGGGTTGGCATGCCCTTCACCGTGTCTGGCCGCGCAACCGGGTCGGGGGGCGGCAATCTCAACACCCTCGCGGTCGATGCCATGATCGTGTTCACGGCGGAAGGCAAGACAGAGTCCGGGACGCCTCTCACGATCCAAGGCGGCATCTCCGTAGATGGCCTCGAGGCTGCCACAACCACCTCGACGTCCGGCCAAGGGCACGGCCGTTTCTACTTCCTCATCACGATGGGCGGCGGCCGCTGGACGGTCGAGGGCGACGCCATCGGCAGCGCGTCCGGCAGCTTCGTGGTTCCCGACGATCCCGTTTCCATGCAGCTGGCTGGAGCCGGAACCTTCACGCTCTCCGGCGGGGTCCGGCCATGGAGCCCGCCGGCTGGCGCGGTGTACCCCGAGTGGCCAGCCAAGCTCCTCGCGGAGCTCGAACGTCAGTCGGCCAGCGCCGAGGACGCACCCGACGACTAGCCTTCGGGAGTTGCTCGGCTTCGGCCCGTATACTCGCCACTCATGAACCGGCCCGACGTGCTCCTAGCGAAACTGACGTCCCGCCCGAAACCGGCCGGGTTCCCTGACCACGTCGTCCTTCCGGACTACGACGGCCTCTCGATCGCGCGAGTCCCGGACCTGGTCTTCTCTGCCCTCGGCCTCAACGCGCGGCCGGGCGAACTCGTCGACCGCGTGTCTCCACCTCGCGTCGACCGCGTCCTCCTCGTCATCCTCGACGGCCTCGGCTACCGCCGCCTCGCGGAGCTCGCCGCGGAAGGAGCGCGCAGTGACTTCGACGCTCTCGC
>Ga0247842_10009354_pt1 | contig 10006 bp, 9 predicted proteins | sample LaCruzMarch2015__3_FD_192411 | JGI IMG/M metagenome (GOLD analysis project Ga0247842, IMG submission 192411) | Freshwater microbial communities from meromictic Lake La Cruz, Castile-La Mancha, Spain - LaCruzMarch2015_19m | ecosystem: Environmental > Aquatic > Freshwater > Lake | place: Spain... | reverse complement strand
CCCCGAGCACGAAATATTGCCAGCGCTCGGCGATCGGTATCCCGGAGGACACCACGCCGCAGGCAAAGGCCCACATGGGGGGAAACCAGGTGATCGGCTTCAGGAGTTCGAGCACCGCCGCGGGGGACGGGCGGCTGGCGGCGGCCGGGGGGGGCGCGGGAGCATTCATGGGCGTAAGTTATAACTGACAGCACCCATTGTCAACTATGCTTGACACTTGCGGCGCTTGACATGTCCGTCATTATGCCGTACAAATTGATATCGAAAATTGAAGAGAACCATCATGCCAGCCACCTCCAACCGCACCGCGCGCCTCGAGGCGCGGATTGCGCCCGCGGCGCTGGTGCTGGTCAAGCGTGCCGCCGAGATCCAGGGGCGTAGCGTCAGCGATTTTGTCGTCGCCGCCGCGCAGGAGGCCGCGCACCGCGCCATCGAGGAAACCAGCATCATCCGGCTTTCCGCCGAGGATCAACGGCGCTTCGTCGAGGCGCTGCTCGATCCCCCGGCCCCGACGCCCGCGCTACGCCGCGCCCAAGAGGCCCACGCCCGACTGTTCGGTTCCGAGTGACGGCCCCGTTGCGACTTCAGGCGCTGGCGCCCCACCATGACCGCAACGGCTTTGCCTGTGGCGTCGAGGCGTTGGATCGATACTTCGCCGAGCGCGTCACCCAGGATATGCGCCGCCGCCTGACGGCCTGCTATGTCGCCGTCGAGGCCGCAACCTCACGGGTGGTCGGGTACTACACGCTGGCCGCCGCCGGCATCCCGTTAGGCGACCTGCCGGAGTCGCTGGTCAAACGTCTGCCGCGGTATCCGTCGATCCCCGTCGCGCGACTGGGTCGCCTGGCCGTCGCTCAGGACGCTCAAGGCCGGGGTCTCGGCAGCGCCATGCTCTGGGACGCGCTTACGCGCGCCGCGCGTTCCGAGGTGGCGGTCTTTGCCCTGGTGGTTGATGCCAAGAACGAGCTTGCCGAGGCGTTTTATCGTCACCAGGGTTTCGCGCCCTTTCGCCTCGTCCCACGGCAACTCTTTCTGCCCCTTAAAGAAGCGCAGCAATGATGCCACCCGCGTCTGGCCGACCGCGCCCGTCTTGCCGACATTTGCCGTCGTCGCTACGCTGAAGGCATCAGGACCTTGAACATCTCCCTCTCAATAGCGTTACGTTACGCCCGGGACGGGCCTCTCGTTCCCACGCTCCAGGGTGGGAATCCAGTGCGGGCGGTCCGCGTCCCGTCTGATTACTGGACGCCCAGCGCCCGCCCCGGCTCCCCTGCTTGCGCGTGGGAACCGGCAGTGCTTAACTTAAGGGCGTTTAGGTCGAATTGAACACCCTGATCAAAGAACTGGAACGGCAGCTAGCCACGCTGACCGCAGAACTGTAGTTACCCTGGAGCGATTGATGGACAAACTGGACCCGAAGACCGATGGCGCATCGGCCGATATCACGGCGGAGAACATCGCGGCCCTCAAGGCACTGTTCCCCGAGTGCGTGACCGAAGGGAAGGTCGACTTTGAGGTTCTGCGGGAATTGCTCGGTAGCGAGGTCGAGGACCGTCCCGAGCGTTACAGCTTCAATTGGAACGGCAAGAGCCGGGCGCGGCGGATCGCGCAGACCCCTTCTACGGGGACGCTTCGGCCCTGTCGGGAAGAATCGGTCAACTGGGATACGACGCAGAACATCTTTATCGAGGGCGATAACCTGGAGGTTCTCAAGCTCTTGCAGAAGAGCTATCACAAGCGGGTAAAGATGATTTATATCGATCCACCTTATAATACCGGAAACGAGTTTATCTACCCGGATAGGTATCAAGATAATCTGGAAACGTACCTGCGCTACACGGGACAATTGGATACAGAAGGCTTGAAAGTCTCAGCGAATTCTGAAACTTCAGGTCGATATCACACAAATTGGCTTAACATGATGTTGCCTCGTTTGAAGCTTGCACGCAACCTCCTAAGAGATGATGGTGTGATATTCGTGTCAATCGACGATCACGAAGTTCAAAACTTACGGTCGCTTTTAGATGAAGTTTTTGGTCCGGAGAATTTTATCGCAACTGTGATCTGGCAGAAAGTCTATGCGCCCAAGAGCAGCGCCCGGCATTTCTCGGAAGATCACGATTACATCTTAGTATACGCGCGCTCAGCGGAACAATGGCGCCCCGAACTTCTGCCCAGGACCGATGAGCAGGATGCTCACTATTCTAATCCGGACAACGATCCTCGTGGGGTTTGGCGGGCGGATGGGATGTCCGCGAGAAATTATTACAGCAAGGGCACATACAAGATTACTACTCCAAGCGGACGGCGCATCGACGGGCCACCGTCCGGTAGGTACTGGGTATACGCGGAAGATAAGTTTCGAGAGCTTGATCGCGATAAGCGTATTTGGTGGGGCGAAGACGGAACCAACCAGCCCGCTGTGAAACGATTCTTAACCGAAGTCAAGGCGGGTCGCGTGCCGCAGACACTTTGGAAATATGAAGACGTTGGTCATACGCAAGAAGCGAAGAAGGACTTGCTAAAGTTGGTTTCCTTCGCTTCATCGGACAGTGTTTTTGACACGCCAAAGCCCCCCCGCCTGATTAAGCAAATGCTTCGCATCGGTACTCAGTCGTCCGCTGATGACCTAATCTTGGATTTCTTTGCGGGATCAGGAAGCACAGGTGACGCAGTTATGCAGATCAATGCCGAGGACGGCGGGAATCGCCGCTTTATACTTGTACAGCTTCCTGAGCCGACCGATGCGACTGACTTTCCAACCGTAGCGGAAATTACAAAGGCCAGGCTCCGTGCTGCGTCCAAGAATGCTTCATCTGCGGCGGTTAAGCCAGACGACAAGGATGAAACGCAAAGAAGAGATTGTGGAATCAGAGTTTACAAGCTTGATGCGAGTAATATGCGAGCATGGGATGCCGATTTTGAAAGCCTTGAGCCAGCGCTATTTGATGCGGTCGAGAACATCAAACACGACCGGACAGAGTTGGACATCCTCTACGAACTGCTTCTCAAGTACGGTTTGGACCTCGCCGTTCCGGTCAAGCAACGAGAGATCGCCGGCAAGACGGTCTATGTCGTTGGCGCCGGAGCACTGATCGTCTGTCTCGGCGATGGCATCACGCTGGAGGTGGCCGATGGCATCGCCGCGCTGAAGGCCGAACTTCAACCCGAGATCATGCGTGTGGTCTTCAAGGACGCCGGCTTTCCGAACGATGTCGTCAAGACCAACACCGTTCAGATCCTGCGCCAGGCAGGCATCGACGACGTGAAGAGCCTGTAGTTCGAGGGATTCGACATGATCGATCGAACCGACGACGACCAGCCCGTCTCCGAGATCCCTTCCGGCCGGGGCGAAATCCTGTTCTACCAGACCGAAGACGGCGGTACTCGGGTTGCCTGCCGCTTCGAGGACGAGAGTATCTGGCTGAGCCAGGCGTTGATGGTCGAACTGTTCCAGACCTCAAAGCAAAACATCAGCTTGCATCTCAAGAACGTCTTCGACGAGGGCGAGTTGGACCCCGATCGAGTTGTCAAGGATTACTTGACAACTGCCGCTGACGGCAAGGCGTACCGGGTCAAACACTACAATCTGGATGCAGTGATCGCGGTCGGATACCGGATCCGTAGCCGTCGCGGTACGCACTTCCGGCAGTGGGCGACGGAAACACTTCGGGAGTATCTGGTCAAGGGCTTCGTCATGGACGACGCACGCTTAAGAAATCCTCCCGTCGCCGGTGCCGCCGTTCCAGACTACTTCGACGAGTTGCTGGAGCGCATCCGCGACATCCGCGCCAGCGAGCGGCGGATGTACTTGCGGGTGCGCGAAATCTTTGCGATGGCCGCGGACTATGAGCCTTCCACGGTGGAGACTACCCGTTTCTTTCAGACCATCCAGAACAAGCTCCATTTCGCCGCCACCGGCATGACGGCCCCTGAATTGATCCGTCGCCGCGGCGATCACCAGTTGCCCAACATGGGTCTGACGAACTGGAAATCAGGCGAGGTGCGCAAGGGTGACGTGACCATCGGCAAGAATTACCTCAATGGGCAGGAAATCGACGAGCTGAACCGTATCGTCGTCATGTGGCTGGACTATGCGGACGATCAGGCGCGCCGTCGCAAGCAGGTGTTCATGTCCGACTGGGAGGAGAAGCTGGACGCCTTTCTCGCGTTCAACGAGCGTCGGGTACTGCCCGATGCGGGCAAGGTGACGAGGAAGTCTGCGGACTCGTTCGCGCAACATGAGTACGAACAGTTCGCGGAGCGACGGCGATCGTTCAAGGAAAGCGAGGGGGAACGGGCGGCAATGCAGGCGCTTGAGCAACTGGCGCGCGATCTGCCCGAACAGCGCGATGAACCTGATGAGGGCAGCGAGACATGAAGATCCAATTCAGTTCCGATCTGGACTACCAGACCGAGGCCATTGCGTCCATCGTCGATGTCTTCCAAGGACAAGAGACCTGCCGGACCAACTTCACGGTAGCCGCGCTCACTGACCATCCCCAACTGGACCTGGCCCTGGAAGGGGAGGACAGTGATCTGGGTATCGGCAACCGGCTGCGCCTGCTCGACGAGGATATCCTGACGAACGTCAGGGCGGTGCAATTGCGCAATGGGCTGGCGCCGTCTGCGGCGCTCAACGGGATGAACTTCACGGTGGAGATGGAGACCGGCACCGGCAAGACCTATGTGTATCTGCGCAGCATCTTCGAGCTGCACCGGGCATTCGGCTTCACCAAGTTCATCATCGTCGTACCGTCCGTCGCCGTCAAGGAGGGTGTCCATCAGTCGCTCCAGATGACCGAGGAGCACTTTCGGGGGATCTACGAGAACGTCCGGCTCGATTACTTTGTCTACGACTCCCGGAAGCTCGGCCAGGTCCGCAACTTCGCGGCCAGCGACAGCATTCAGGTCATGGTCATCAACATCGATGCCTTCCGCAAGAGCTTCACCGATCCGTCCAAGGAGGACAAGGCCAATATCATCCATCGTCCTCATGACCGGATGACCGGCAGCCGACCCATCGAGTTCATCCAGGCGACCAACCCCATCGTGATCATCGACGAACCGCAAAGCGTCGATACGACCCCGAAGAGCCGGGAGGCGATCAACTCGCTGAACCCGCTCTGCACACTGCGCTACTCGGCGACCCATGTCGATAAGCACAACATGCTGTTCAGACTGGACTCGGTCGACGCCTACGAGCGCAAGCTGGTGAAACAGATCGAGCTGGCCGGCATCGAGGTCGAGGACGGATTCAACCGCACCTATGTGAAGCTTCTGGAGGTCGACAACCGCCACGGCGGCGTGCGGGCGCGCATCGAACTGGACCTGGTGCAATCGGGCGGTACTGTCGCGCGCACGGCCAAATGGGTGCGCAGCGGCGATGATTTACTGGACCTGTCCCGGGGACGTTCGGTCTACGACGGCTATATTATCGAGGACATCGACTGCACCCCAGGCAACGAGTATTTGAGCTTCACCAGCAAGCCCAACATCGTGCGCCTGAACGAGAGCAGCGGCCAGGTCGATGCCGATCACTACAAGCGTTTGCAGATCCGCAAGACGGTACAGACCCATCTGGAGAAGGAACTGCTGTTGCGCCCGCGCGGGATCAAGGTGTTGAGTCTGTTCTTTATCGACCGGGTCGCGAACTATCGCGGATACGACGAGCAGGGTAATCCGCAACCCGGCAAGTATGCGCGCATGTTTGAAGAGGAGTACCGGGTCGAGATCAGAAAACCGAAGTACGACAGCCTCTTCGGGGAGATCGAGCGGCAGACCGCCGTGGAGGGTATCCACGACGGCTATTTCGCCGCCGACAAGAAGAAGGTCGCCGGCCGCGCCCTGACCCTGTTCAAGGAGTCCAAGGGCGAGGGCACCACCGCCGCCGACGAAGACGCCTACAATACGATCATGCGCGACAAGGAGTGGCTGTTGAGCTTCGATTGCAAGCTGAAGTTCATCTTCTCGCACTCGGCCCTGCGCGAGGGTTGGGACAACCCGAACGTGTTCCAGATCTGCACCCTGAATGAGACGGCCTCGGCCATGAAGAAGCGCCAGGCGATCGGACGGGGGCTGCGGATCGCGGTGAATCAGGCGGGCGAGCGCGTCCATGGCTTCGACGTCAATCGGCTCACGGTGATGGCCAACGAGTCCTATCACCGCTTCGCCGAGCAGCTTCAGCGGGAGATCGAGCAGGAAACCGGCATCCGCTTCGGCTTGGTGGAGACCCATCTGTTCGCGACCATCCCCATCACCGACGCGCAGGGTAACACCGCGTATCTCGGTACCGAGGCATCCAGAGTGCTCTGGAACCACCGGTGTTCCATGGGTCACATCGACAACAAGGGGAATGTCCGGGATGCCTTGAAGGCCGCTCTCGGACAGAACGCCGTTGAGCTGCCTGCGCAATTCAAGGCCCAGGCCGAGCAGATTCAGGCGGTGCTGCGTAAGGTTGCCGGTAGCCTGAACATCAAGAACGCGGATGACCGCAAGATCATGATCCGCAGCGGTCGCCTGGCGGACTTCAAGAACAACCGGCGTTCAACGGCGAGTTGACCGGATAGCCACCCTGCCAACCCCCAGGACCCAGGCGGAGACCCGCTTCATCGCGCTGACGGCGGAACTCTTTCAGGTCGACGAGGCGCAGTCGCTCGACTTCGGGCTCTACCGTATCATCCGCCGCCACAACCGGGAGGTCCGGAGCTTTCTCGGGGAGTTCGGCCCCGGCCCGGACGGCCCCGCCCTGCACGGCGGGCGGCTGTGCGAACTCCTGGACGAGGCCTTTGCAGCGGCGGGGCACAAGGCCAGGCACAGGAGGAAGACCGGCTCAAGGGCCTGGGGCAGGACCTGGGTCTCACCCCCGGCATGACCCGGCAGCAGCGCGACGCTGCACTCGACCGGTTGGCACTGACCCCCTTGCTCGAGCCACAGGTCGCGCAACGCCGGGCACTGGCCGAGTCCGGCGACAGCTTCAGTGACTTCCCGGTGAGTCTGGGCAACGGCCGGCGCCTGTGCTTCACCGTGGAGCCCGCGGGACTCCAGGTGACTCGCGCCGCGCTGAAGCCCAGTGACAAGGCCCACTACAAGACCGAGGTCCTGGACCTGGACGGCCTCGCCATCCACTCGGACAACTGGCAGGCGCTCAATCTCCTGCGGGAGAAGGACGACAATCCGACCAACGCTCGAGCAATACGATGACAGTCTCGAGAGTCTGGACACCGAGCAGACCGAGGGCGACACCGCCGACATCCCCTGCGATGACCCGGCGGCCCTGAGCTTCCCCGGCTGCGAGCGACTGGAGGCGATCAAGGCGGCCTTCGCGCTGCAATTCGGGAGGGCCTGGGAAGAACCGGCCTTGATCGTCGTTCCGGCCGCAAGGAGACAGTGCTCGCCTCAAGCCTTGAATCGGAGAACTGCGGCGCGGCGGGCGGCCTGGCGGAGGGTCGCTACCTGGAGGGGCACTGGCCTCACTCTGTCGCGGTGACGGGAGCGCCCTGAGCGCCTTGGACGCACCGGTCCGGCAGGCGTGCGCCCAGGTGCGGTTCGCGCCCCGCTACGCCCAATACCTGGCCCTGATCCTGTCCACCCGCTGGGTGGACGCCCAACTGGAGGACCCTGAGGCCTTCCTGGCGGCCCCCGCGGACCTGGGCGGGCGCCTGAGCGCCCTGCTCGCAGACCTTCGGTTTGGTCGATCCAAAGGGCCTGGCCATCGGCGCCGGGGCCGGCTGGTCGGACTACAAGATCGTCTCGACCCTCTATATGCCCCATGTGGTGGAGCGGCAACTGGCGGCGACTCATCAACAAGTGGTTTACGCGGGCGAGCCCTGAACCTTCCGGGTGCGTGGCGTCCTGCTGTCCACCTCATCCTGCGGGACTATCTCAGGGCCGACGCCCGGGGGCGGATCGGGGGCTCGGCCATCTGGCAACGGCAGCGGCAACTGATGGACTACGCGGCGCAACGCCGCTTCGGCATCGGCGGCGAGCAGGCGAGCGCGTTGCGCGATCACCCGACCCCGTGTGCGGAGTTGTGGCGGCGCCGGCACCAAGCGGCAGGCCCTTGAGGCAACCGCGCAGTGCGGGATCATTGCCGAGGCCAAGATCTGGAATACTTGCAGCGTCTGCGCGCACGGCAATGCCCCCGTCACGTCAAGCCGCCCGCAACCGACACAAGCTATACTTGTGTGCCCGACCCATCCCTCTCCCGCGGAGTCAGCGACCATGCCAACGCGCAAGCTCATCAGCTTCGACATGCGGACCTGGTCAAGGTCATCTCGGTCAACATCCTCTATTTCGACCTGGGCCACGGGGAGGACTATATCTACCGCGGCACCACAGGCTTTCACGGGCTGCACAAGCACGATGAGCTGGACTTGAGCCGCGCCCAACGTCAACTGTTTCCGGGACGCGAGAAGGGTCGCGAAGAGCGCACACTGGAGATCGCCCGGGCGATGAAGGCCAACGGCGTCGCGCCGAGCGTCATCGCCCAGTCCACCGGGCTGGACCACGAGGTCATTGCCGGCCTTTGACCATGGACGCAGCTCCCCGATATTTGCGTTTATCGGCGCTCATTTGCGCACCATCGAGCGCTCCGGGTTCCCGGACCCAGCGGCGGGTAGGCGCGGCCCTGCCGGTGATACGCTAAGGGCTCGGGTGCGACGGTCGCGCCCCTTCAGCGATGCACCCCGGATGACCGACGACGCCCAGGCCCCCACCCTCAAGCCCGACTACCAGGGCGGCGGCATCGTCAATCTGATGGCCTCCATCATCCGCGCCCGGGGCGGGCGCAGCGATTATCCGCAGTCGACCCTGATCCCCGCCGCCGAGATGGCGCGCGCGACCAACATCGTGCTCCTGGTGATCGACGGGCTGGGGGCCGACTGGCTGGCGGAGCGTTCGCCCGCCGGGCTCTTGAGCCGACACCGGGTGGGGACCCTGACCACGGTCTTCCCCTCGACCACGGCCACCGCGATCACCAGCTTTCTGACCGGCGATGGACCGCTTCAGCACGGGCTGACCGGCTGGTACACCTGGTTTGCCGAACTCGCCTGTGTGATGACGGTGCTGCCGGGCGTCCCCCGCTACGGCGGCGTGCCCTACCGCAAGGCCGGGATCGACCCCCTGCGGCTCTTCGGGCACCAGTCGATCTTCGCGCGCATCCGCACCCGCGGCCTGGTGGTGAGCCCCAACCGCATCGCCCGCTCGGACTACAACCTGGCGCATGTGGGGCCGGCGCAGGTCGTGCCCTACGCGGACCTGCACGACCTGTTCCGCCAGACCACCCGGGCGCTGCGCCGCGAGCGGGTGCCCAAATATGTCTATTGCTATTGGCCGGAACTGGACTCCATCGGGCACCACCAGGGGATGGGCAGCGCGGCGGCGGCGGCCCACCTGCGCGCGCTCGAACAGGCGATCACCGACTTCCTGGTCGCCGCCGCCGGGACCGATACCCTGGTGCTGGTGACCGCCGACCACGGCCAGGTGGACACGGGGCCCGCCGACCTGATCGATCTGGCGGACCACCCGGCCCTCGCCGACTGTCTGGCCCTGCCCCTGTGCGGCGAGCCGCGCGCCGCCTTCTGCTACCTGCGCGCCGGGCACGAGGACCGCTTTCTGGACTATTGCACCGGGCCCCTGAGCGCCCTGGTGGAGGTCCGGCCGAGCCGGGACCTGGTGGACGCCGGCTGGTTCGGCACCGGCCGCCCCCATCCGCGCTTCAGTGACCGCATCGGGGACTACTGCCTGCTGCCCCGGGGGCACCGGATCGTGCGCCAGTTACTGCCCTTCGAGGAACCCAAGACACTGATCGGCCAGCATGGGGGTCTGAGTCGGACCGAGTTGCTGGTGCCGCTCTGCGCCTGGCGGGTCTAGGCATAAGCGCCGAATGCCCCGCCGCCGGGGCCTGATTGCCCGCGGCAGCGAATCATTGCCCGAACGTTGCCCACGGCAGGCCTTGGCCCAACCGGCGCTATCCCGGCGGTGGCAGCGGTATCGGGTTGGGGCT
>Ga0247842_10009350_pt1 | contig 10014 bp, 10 predicted proteins | sample LaCruzMarch2015__3_FD_192411 | JGI IMG/M metagenome (GOLD analysis project Ga0247842, IMG submission 192411) | Freshwater microbial communities from meromictic Lake La Cruz, Castile-La Mancha, Spain - LaCruzMarch2015_19m | ecosystem: Environmental > Aquatic > Freshwater > Lake | place: Spain... | reverse complement strand
CTGGCCGTCGTCGTTCACATACCAGAACTCGTTGCGCGGCGATGCTTTGACCTTCCCGCTGAGGTAATCGAGCTGGTTGTAACCATCGAGATAATTGCGGTAGTGGCGGCCGTTGAGGTCGGTGCCGTTGCGCAGCTGCTCCTTGATGTCCGGTGCACCCGCGACCGCGGCGAAGGTCGGCAACCAGTCTTCGTGGGCGACGATGCCGTTGAAGGTGGTGTTCGCCGGGAAATGGCCGGGCCAGCGCACGAAGGCCGGTACGCGATAGGCGCCTTCCCAATTCGAGTTTTTCTCGCTGCGGAAGGGCGTGGTGCCGGCATCCGGCCAGGTGTTGTAGTGCGGACCGTTGTCCGTGGAATACATGACAATGGTGTTGTCGGCCAGGCCCAGGTCATCGATGGCCTTGAGCAATTGCCCGACCTGGCCGTCATGCTCGACCATGCCGTCGCTGTATTCGTCCTGTCCGGAGATGCCGCGATGCTCGGGCCTCACATGGGTGCGAAAGTGCATGCGGGTCCCATTCCACCAGACGAAGAAGGGCTTGTCTGCCTTTGCCTGGCGGGTGATGAAGTCGATGGCGGCGGCGACGGTTTCATCGTCGATCGTCTCCATGCGCTTCTTGGTCAGGGGGCCCGTGTCTTCGATCCGCTGCCCGCCCTGGCCGTCCGCCCAGGTGTGCAGCACGCCGCGCGGTCCGAACTTCTTCAGGAATTCCGGATCCTTCGGGTAATCCATATTTTCCGGCTCCTCCTCGGCATTGAGGTGATACAGATTGCCGAGAAACTCGTCGAAGCCGTGCAGGGTGGGCAGGTGCTCGTCACGATCGCCCTGGTGATTCTTGCCGAATTGGCCGGTGGCATAACCCTGGCTCTTCAGCACCGTGGCCATGGTGACGTCGGTCTTCTGCCAGCCTTCCTTCGCACGCGGCAGGCCGACCTTGGTCATGCCGGAACGCACCGGCACCGACCCGCCGATGAAGGCCGCGCGGCCCGCCGTGCAGCTTTGCTGCGCATAGTAGTCGGTGAAACCGACGCCCTCATTGGCGATCCGGTCGATATTGGGCGTCTGGTAGCCCATCATGCCGCGGTTGTTGTGGCTGATGTTCCAAGTGCCGATGTCGTCGCCCCAGATGACCAAGATGTTGGGCTTGTCGGCCGCGCCCGCGGGACTGATGACGCCGAGCGCGGCGCCGAGCGTCACCAGGGTCAAGGCCAGCGCGGTCAAACCGCGCCGAGCACCCGGGCGGACGCGCGGGGCGGTCGATTCGATGGGTCGTTGCTTCATCTTCCTCTGTCCTCTGTTGCTGTTGAATGGATGTCATCGGATTGGCCGCCTACGGGCGTCGGTCTGGTCCTGCCTGGCGCGCCCTGGAAACCCGCGTCGCCAGCGACCGGGGCTCGCGTGACGTACCGCGTTTCTACTCCGGGCTCACGGGACCGAGCCGCAGGGTCAGGTAGGACGACAGACCCTCGAAGGTCACCCCAGCCGCCCGCAGCCGTCGCAGCAAGGCCAAGGACGCCTCGTCCGCTTGGCGCAAGCCGCGCAGATCCAGGGTCAGCCTGGCGGACGGGTCACCACAGGTCCGCTCGAACTCGGCGAGTCCGTCGGCCTGTAACCGCCCGTCAACCTTGAGGGTCGTTCGCCGTTGGTCGTCGATACGTGTGATCCGAAAGGTCATGCGCTGACTCAAAGCAGGAATCGGGCCAATGCCGACAGAAACGCTCGGAATGAAGCAACCGACTGAGACGAAAGTTGAAGGGGTCAACCGGGGGTGTCGCGTGAGCGCCGTCTCGGAGTGCGAAGCGACGACATTCAACGAGTCGGGTCGCGAAATATCGCTATTTGCGAAATATCGTGCCCTGCCGCTCGGCACACCGGCAGCGGCCCCAGCCAGCGCAGGCGGACTTGGCGTCCTGCTTCCGGCTGGCCGGCCGCTCGCGGGACAGGATTGCCCGGATGCGCAGCAAGCTGGAGACTGTGCAGGCGAAACCAGCCGCCAAATGGGCTTGGTGTAACTACAAATGGAATCTACAATAGGGCAATGGACTTTGAGTGGGACGCCGATAAAGCGGCACAAAATTTGCGGAAACACGGCGTGCAATTCAGCGTTGCGGCGCGGGTATTGTTCGACCCTTGCCGCATCGAGGTGTACGACGGGCGCGCGGACTACGGCGAAGACCGATGGGCGACCATCGGCTCTGCGGACCCCGCCTTGTTGTATGTGGTTTATACAGTTCGGAATGAGGAAGCCATCCGGCTGATCTCAGCGAGAAAAGCCAATGAGCAAGAGCGCAAGCACTACCGTCAAGCTAACCCTTGACCCCAAGAATCTGCCGCCTTTGACAGAGCAAGCGCGTGCCCGGCTTGAAGCGGTCGCGGCGATGCCGGATGAAGACATCGACTACAGCGATGCCCCCTACCTTCCTGATGCTGTCTGGATGAAGGCGGCGGCTCAGTTGCCCCACACCAAGAAGCAAATCACGCTACGCATTGATGCCGAAGTGTTGGAGTTTTTCAAACACACGGGGCGAGGGTATCAATCTCGTATGAACGCCGTGTTGCGCTCCTACGTTGAGGCAAACAAGGCACATGCGAAATGAACGGCAACGCCAACACGCAGGATGCGGCGAACGAAGTGAGCCGCATTAATGCGATGCATTGACCCGCGATTGATGCGGTTCGTACTTGACCGCATCCTGCGGTGCTTCAGCGGCATTGATGCTTGTGGCGAGCAGGCGGAGCTACGCGGGCTCTTAAGCCAGGAATCGAAATGAGTGTTTAGGGGTGGGGCGATGAACCAATGTAAGCTATATAAGTACAAGAAATTCGACGGACAGTTATTGGAGATGCTTGCGAAAAAAGAGGTTTATTACTCGGACCCCAAGAGGTTCAACGATCCACTGGACTGTAAACCCGAATTTCACATTGATACCGATTCTAGAACGCTTGAAAGACTGTGTTTGAAAATTGGATTCAGTCAAGATGACATTTCACGCGTTGATTACATGTCTCATGAGCCCGTTGATTATACGGAGCACCTGAAATATAGAGACCTTCTTCTTTGCGAAGAGATTCGGCGCGTCATATACGAAGAGATGGAGCGTTATGGCATTTTATCTCTCAGTGAGACGCCGCTTTCGATGCTGATGTGGAGTCATTATGGAGATCAGCATAAAGGTTTATGTATAGAGTATAACTATGAAATCGATGGCAATTTGCCTCCTAAGGTTAAATATGATCGTCCAAGAATAATAAATGTCAGCGACATAGTTCGGTGGAAGTTGGATGGTTGCAAAGAGTCTCGTGACCGCGTATTCGAGACATTTTTCTTTGTGAAAGCCCCTGGATGGGAATATGAAAGCGAAAGGAGGCATGTGGTCGAGGGTCTTCAGGGAAAGTGCTTTTCGCAACACCACAGGATAAGCGCAGTTTACTTTGGGATCCGTTGGGGGAAAATAGGGGACGTACCACGGAATCGCTATCCCCGAGCAATCTGCGAGGTCGCTTCTCTGCTAGCTCTCCCGGTAGACAGCTTCTTTTCCAATGGCGAGTGTCAGAGAGACCTTTCGCCGATCCGCGGGCACAGGGTGATAGAATGCTGCCCCTAAGGCGAGGATCGCGTGCACGGAAGAGGGCAAGTTCATCCGTGCACGCTCAACTGGACGATCACGCCGCCAAGAGCGCGGCGGAGAAGTTGTCCGAGTCGAGGATGCCGGGTTGGTGCGTCCGCGACCCCGGGACGTGCAGATCTGCCGTGATTCCCGGGGGGGCGGGGGGTAGATCTTGGCGACAGGATATCGCTCGGACAGGGCCGTGGTCGGGCGAAAGTCTGTAAAATCAGGCATCCAAAAAAGCTGAGCCCCGGTCGCATGCCGAAGCAGAGGCGGGTCCGGGGCTTACGGTTACAGAGTATATGGCTGAGTCCACAAGTGTCAAGATTTTCGGCCTTGAAGGAGGCGTACTCGATGCGCTCGAGACATCTCTTTCCCCCGAAAGATTAGCGACATATGTCAACGCTGCTGGCGGGGACCGCGAGCAAGCCGTCCGGCTCTACACTTGGAACACGGCTGTCAGCGCGGCCTTCTACGGACCCCTGCAGGGCCTCGAAGTTGCTCTACGCAACGCCATGCATGGTCAGCTTACCGGCGTCTACGGACCGGCTTGGTTCGATAACCCTGCCTGCGGGCTGGATGCAGGGGCGCTCGATCGGATCGATCAAGGCAAGAGGACCCTGGTCAAGAACGGCTATCCCGCTGACCCGCCGCATGTGGTGGCCGAGTTGTCCTTCGGATTCTGGGTTTCCCTGCTCGGAAAGGGCGGCTTCGGCCGGGCGCCGAAGCCGCGCAAGAGCAATTACGACATGACACTGTGGCGAAAGGCTCTCTATAAATCCTTCCCTCATAGTCGCTTAAGCCGCACCGATACTCACAGGCCGCTTGACTACCTGAGGACCCTGCGCAACCGCATTGCGCACCACGAGCCCATCTTCACCAGGCATCTTGATGCTGACTACCGATCGCTGGTTAATGTCACCGGATGGATCTGCCCAACGACCGCAGCCTGGATCGTGCACCACAGTCGGGTCCCGGAGCTTCTGCGGTATCCGCAAGATAGCGGCGAGGTCAGGTTCTGATCTCGCCGGGATTTGTGTGTGAATCTGGGTAGAGTGCGGGTCAGTCGCCGCCGAGCCGCACACGGGGGCGGCTCGTCCGACCGGAGGAATAAGGGGTCAGGCTCAATCAAATCCGTCGGGCGGATGAGAATTTAGATTAAGCTTGGCCTTTTTTCCTGTTTTTTTGGGTCTACTCCATCGCCGCCGGATCAGCGACCGCGACAGGCCAACACCATCTTCTCAAACCGGAAAAAGAATAAGGTGTCAGGCTCAATAAAATGCGACCGCTTATCCCAACTTGGCCTCTTACCCCAACAGCAAAACTCAGACAGAGTGACATATGAGACTTGGCGCCGACGCAGACCTTATCCGTTGGGCTTTCATCCCATAAATTGCCATGTCTGCACCGGCGGAGAAGTTCCCCTTGGCGATTCGATTGTCGGCATCTTGCCGGCAGTACCTCGATCGTATCAGCCATCGAAGCGGATCAGGCGCAGATAGTCTTCGGCGGCAGCGCCGAGGAGGATGCGGCGGGTAGTAAAAAAACTCGGCCAGCGCTTGGAAAACCAACGTACTGCAATATTGCGCTGGTAGCTCTTATCGTCCGCTTTCCGAGCATCCCCGACGCGATGGTTGTATTCGTAAAGTACCTTGCGTCGGTCTTGACAAAGCCGGTCACAGTTCAGATTCAAGACTGCCACGGTATCAGTCACTGCGTCGTACATGGTACCCAAAGGCAGTGATCGCGCTCGATCGACCGTTTCGCAGGCATCCAGGCTTGGCACCAGTTGACCCGTCCGCTTATCGAGACAGAACAGGCAAGGGAACGCCGGCATCGCGAAGGGAGAGATTTGCTTGGCGAGTGCCTCGGCCAGGGTTTCCGGCGGAATCTGCCCGAGCACATGGTTCTTGTGCGCGTCGCAACTGAGGTTCTCCGGCAGAGCGAAGCTCTGTCCTTCCTTTTCGCCGCCAGTACAAACCAAGAGCACATTCGCCCACATCAGCGACCAGTTGATCGTTGCGTTGGAGTTGTCCGATTTCGGGTGGTAGTGCTCGACCCGCTGGAGACTGGCGTCGAGGTCGCCGATCTGTTGCTCGCAATAGCCGCAGAGTCCGCCTTGATCGACAACGAGCCGCTGCTTGATGGTACGATAATCGTCGCCTGGGGTCTGATTTTCCGACGCATGGTTGCGGAAATCGTCCCAGTCGCCTGCTGGGTAGTTTGCCGCATAGGTTGTCAACTCGCTGGGCGGCAGCGACTTAAAAAGCTTCTTCATGCCTTGGGATCGTCCTCGTTGGCCCGTTCCCATTCCCGGTTCTCGATATAAAGATCAGCCTCGGTAAGGGCAGGCTCTTCCCCGCGATAACGGGCATCGAGCGTTGCGCGCAACTCGGCGGCGCGCTGGCTGTTCCATCGGTCGGCATAGACGAGATCGAGATAGTCGTTGAGCTCGCGCGTCGCCTTGTTCGCTTGGGGGCGTGGCTCCACCGAAAAAACCCGCTTGAGAATCCTCGACGACTCGGCCCCCTCCGTTCCGTGAGGCGCTCCGTGGGCCTTGCCCTCGTGCAGGATGCGGATGCTCTCCGAGGGGACGGAACTCACCACTTGCGGACTGTGCGTAGTGACCACGAACTGGATCTCCGGGAATGCGCCGGTCAGTCCGTCCAAGACGACTTGTTGCCACGCGGGGTGCAGGTGCATGTCCACTTCGTCGATCAGCACGAGCCCGGGGGATCTTTGGGAGGCATCAGCGCCGAACTGCGGATTGAGCTTGGTCGCGCGGAAGGCGATATCGGCGACCAGCCCGATCATGTTGCGGATACCGTCGCTCAGCAAAGAGACAGGGAGCTCGCCGTGGAGGTCGTGACGAGCGACCAACTCCTGGCGCGCCACGGAATAATCGATACCCTTCCAGCCTGCCGGCGCAAGACAGACATCGATTGCGCGGCGAACGGATGCAATGTAGCGGTCGAGCTCGCCTTCTTCCGGCGATTGGTTGCGTTGTAACGCGATGAGCTTCGCCTCCAGGGCGGATTCGCTCCAGTAGCGGAACCATTCCGCGAATGCCTTATAGGTCGATCCAGGGTCGAGGCAGTCGGCGTATCCGATCGTTCGCGATGTCCGAGAGAGCGCGCCGGCGCTTAGCTTCTTAACCTTCCATAACCGTCCGGTCCCGTAGTATCCGATTACCGGCAGGACCACATCGACGCCCGGCGTGCGTACCGTATCCTGCAGGCGCTTGCCGCAATTGACGAGCTGTTTGGCCCAGCGAATGGTCGTTTTCTTATTCGGGCCGGGCAAGTCGCGCGCCCAGTTTGTGGGCCGGTCTCCGAGCCACGCCGCATCGTCATCCGGTTCTTGGCCGGGAACGAATCCCTCCGCCCAGAGCGAGCAGCCGCCGACTGCGTACTCCATCTCGTTACCGGCAGTTTCTCTGACCCGAGCTTGACGAATGTCGTCCGACTCAAACCCCTTGCGGGACGCCTCGTCGAACGCACCGACGAATGGACCAACCGCCACGGCAAGGGCATCAAGAACGGCCGTTTTGCCGGCGCCATTGGCTGCGACCAAGACCGTTAGGCGACAGTGTAAGGTGATCTCGATCTCGTCGAAGCAGCGGTAGTTTTTGAGATTGATGCGCGTAATAAATGGCTGGGACATTATCGCCTGGCTTCCTGGAAATAGGGGACGTACGACGGAATCGCTATCCTGGGCAATCTGCAGAAATAAGGGGCCAAAATCAATTAAATCCGTCAGGCCGATGAAAATTTAATTGATTAAGCTTGGCCTCTTTTCCTGCATTTTATGGTCTACTCGGTCACCGCCGGATCAGCGACCGCAACAGGCCAACACCATCTTCTCGAACCGGGAAAAGCTCTCGGAGCACCGCAGGCACCCGAGATCCAATTGAACAGCCTTCGGGACCCGAATGGCGTGAACATTGTCGTTATAGCGCCAACCTCTGGCCCGTTTGAATAGCCCGATGACCTTGGCCTTCGGTTGCGGATGCCGATCCGGGCTACTGACTCGCTGTACCGGAAAGGGATGAGCGGGCTTAGACAAGAACGCGCTCAGCGCCCTCTGGTTGGCAAGCAGCCAGCTTTCCAACTCCTGCTGTTTGTCGGCGCCCTGGGGCCCGCATTCGAGGATCAGGCCAAGCGAGGGGGCTGTCACTTCACCGCCTCGTGCAGCGACCCCATCGTGTAGAGGCGCCCCGGCGCAAACTCCTGCGACCACTCGCGCAGGGACGCGTCATCCGAGGGACGGTGGAACCGCGGTTCGCCCTTGGAGTCGCGAGCGACCAGTACCAGATGCCGGAGCTCGAACAAGTCCAGAAGGTAAGGCGAATGGGTGGTGAGCACGACCTGGGTCGCGCCATCCAAGGTCGCAGACCGGATCTCTTCCACCAGCATATGGATACTGCGCGGATCCAGTCCGTTCTCGATCTCCTCGATGAGAATCAGCGGGGGTGGCTCGGGATGGCGAAGGAGGGCGAGCAGCGCAAGGACTCGCAATGTGCCGGTGGAGAGCATCCAGCCCGGAACCGGGTGTCCGGCTTCGGATAGCTGGATGTATGCCTTGCGCTCGATCTCCGAGGTCAACAGCGGCCGCAGGTCCGAGGCGTAGGGCAGGACGTAGCCGATCGCCTGAACGATTCCCTCCAGCGCACTCGGGTCGCGACGCTGAATATCGAGCAGAAAATCCGCGATATTGCTGCCGTCCCTCGCTAGCCGGACCCGCCCTGGCGTGCGCCGCTGAGGCACGGGAAGCCCCATCCTTTCCGGTTGAAGGCTGAGAAACTGCCAGTCGCGGATGTGGTTGGCGATCTTCTCGAGTCCCTGGGTTCCAGGGAACGTCAGAATCGACCGTCCGGGATCCCGCACGCCGGAGCGGTCGAAAAGCTTGCCGTTGGCGTGTCTCGCGGTCTCCTTGGTGATCCGGATCTGGCTCGCATCCGGGTCGCTTTCGATCTCCATATACAGAGAGGTACCCGTCTTCGGCGCAAACACGTCAGGCCCGAGATTGAGATCGAACGACATCAGCGCTCGCGACTGCCCTTTCGGCTCGCCCTGCGATGCTGCGAAGTGGCGAACGTGCTCGATACCCAGCCAGCGCTGCATGGCCGTGTCCAAACCGTCCAGCACGATCGATTGGTAGGTCTCCAATGCCTCGATTAGACTGGATTTTCCACTCCCGTTGTGGCCCACGAAGACGGTGACTGGGCCAAGCCGGACGTAACCGCTGTTGGCGATCGCCTTGAAATTTTGAACCTGAACGGATCTCAGCCGCAGTGGGGGTTGCTCAAGGCGTTGGTGCATCGGCTTTGCCAGGGTCGTCTGCGGTGGATGTCCGCGAGTTTACAGCGTCACCGAGGACGGAACATGCTTATTCATTGCGTACAGTGCGATCGGTCCGGTGCTTTCGCTTGCCCTCCGCGCCGACCCCACCGGTTTGTCGACCTTGCTCGGCAGCGGGCTCCGCTGGCGCAACGGCATCCCCGGTTGATGACGGCCTGAACAAACTCCGGTAATCTCGATCGCGAAATATCGTGATGCGTGCCGATTGCCCAGGAGACCCACCGGAGGACGCTGTGATCGATCCAACGCCGCTCGCCCGCCACCCGGGGGAACCACGCCGCCCGAGTGTGCAGCCCACACCGAGACCAGTTTCGAGGACCTGCTGACGGATCTCGCCGCCTCCTTCATCAACGTGGAGGCCAGCGCGCTGGACGCGCACATCCAGGCGGCACTGCGTCGGATCGTGCTGTTCCTGGGGCTTGACCGCTGTACCATCGGGCGCTTCGACGACGTGCGGGCGGAGTGGATCGTGACCCACTCCTGGGCACAGGACGGCATCGCGCCGATCCCCTCACCGCTCGCGGAGGCCCACTTTCCCTATCTGGTGGGGCGGGTGCGGGCTGAGCTGCCGACGCTCGCAGAGCGGCTCGCGGACCTGCCGCCGGAGGCCTCGGTGGACCGCCAATCACTGGCGCGTCTCGGGCAGAAGTCATTGGCGGTCTTTCCGCTGTCTGCCGACGCCCAGGTGCTCGGCTGGGCCTCCTTCGGGGCGGTGCGACGGGAGCACGCCTGGCCCGATGACCTGGTGCGGCGGTTGCGACTCGTCGCCGGTATCTTCGCCAACGCGCTGATGCGCCGCCGCAAGGAGACGGCGCTCAAGGAGGCCTTGGCGGAGAACGTGGCCCTGCGGGAGCGGCTGGAGGCGGAAAACGCCGTGTGGCGGGAGGAGGTGCTCCTGCGCGACAGCTTCGACGAGCTGGTCGGCGAGAGCCCGGCGCTGCGCCGGGTCCTGCTGCAAGTCGAGCAAGTCGCACCAACGGACAGCACGGTGCTGGTGTTGGGCGAGACCGGCACCGGCAAGGACCTGATCGCGACCGCGATCC
>Ga0247842_10009346_pt1 | contig 10016 bp, 9 predicted proteins | sample LaCruzMarch2015__3_FD_192411 | JGI IMG/M metagenome (GOLD analysis project Ga0247842, IMG submission 192411) | Freshwater microbial communities from meromictic Lake La Cruz, Castile-La Mancha, Spain - LaCruzMarch2015_19m | ecosystem: Environmental > Aquatic > Freshwater > Lake | place: Spain... | reverse complement strand
AATATTCTCAAAGAAAGGTGGGAGACCAGAGCAAATGCTCTGATCTCCCCTACTCACTACTTCATGGCGACTTCCATGTCTACCACGATATGGACACTCTTGACGTCCGAGACGCCAAGCGGGACCATGCGGACTCTACGGAACTGCTCCGTTAAATAGTCCACTGAGTGCCCGATTGCCCGAACAGCCCTGCCGACTCCGTGAAAAAAGAAGTCGGCTCGCTTGTGTTCTAGCTCGGCCTTACGGTCGGGCTCTGGCAAGGGTGACATGTGCCTGTTTTCCGTGAGCTCGCGGGGGATTTCTCCGCACGGAGGACACGGCCTGTCTTTGACGAATGCAACGCACCCGCCAAAAGGTTGAAAGCACAACACCGCTACCAAAACTAATAACACTTTCCTCTTCATGGCAAAACTCCCTTTATGCCATGCGCGTCCGTTTGAACAAGGTGGGCGCTTACCTCATCTGCGGTTGGAGGATATACTCGTCCTCCGCTGCAAAGGCGTTTTTTCTATCCTCTTCATCGGCTCCATCCAACAGCTCCGGCGTTGGCAGAGTGAAATCGGGCCATCTTGTAACAGCCTCCTCCCGGGCATCATACTCGTTCCTGCCAAAGACTATCCCGACCACATCGAGGAAGGGATTTCCCCAACGGTCAAAGGCCAAAGCCTTGGCCACAAACGGCCGGTCAATCCGCGGATTTATCTCTCTCACTTTTTGCTCCTTGTGTTCTAATGTACAGTTCCCTTCTTTCAAACCACTAAATCCTTCGATTACACTCAGGACAGGGAACTTTTATTTCTGAAAAATCAAGAATAAATCTGATATTCGGTATTCCCTGTTTGAATAATGGCCTGGAAGAAAGGGGAGGTTTTTATGTTGGGACCTCCATGCCCTTTTTCGCGAACTCACGGCATCGCGATTATTTGCCGTTCATTTATGGTCTTTCCTTTCGGATTGCCATTCTAGCCAATGAATTTGGCATCCGGGTTTACTGCCCGTTCAGTCTTGCCCGCCGAAATGCTACTCGGCCGCGATCAGGCGGGTAACCGCCTTGATCTGGCCTTTCTCATCCCGGATAGCGGTAGCACCGGTGTCGGGAGCATAAAACCCCCGATAACCAGCTAACTCCCGGAGCACAATGGAAGAAACAATGCAAATCGCATCGTCGTCCTCCACAAAGCCGGGAGCTTCTACTTTACCGCGCTCGTTGACGACAACGGGGACCTGTATCCCGTTGATGTCAACAGAGCCGCAGTCGGTAGATACTACCGCCACGCGAGCCACCTTGCCGGACGGCGGGATAACAATGTCCCGACCACCAACATGCAAGGTTATCGCATGGGGCGTAAGGTTGATAGCCTTCATCAGACCAAAACCCTCCTTGCTGGATTTTTTTGTGCCTGCGCCACCAACCGGGCGCAGACAGAAAGAAAAATATTTCCCTTCTTTCAAATCACAAATATTTTTACGATCTGGAAGAAGGTGAGGAATTTTTCAATTCCCCCAACTTGCTTTGGCATCCTGCCAAAACCTGAATTTCCTGGCAAACCCTGAGCTAGTATATTCACATCCCAAATTGGGATTGCGCCCCTGAAAAAGTTATTGTTAACTGTTTCATCTGCGCATCCGTTGTTTTCACAACGGCAGTCTTGAGCTTTTCATCGGGTTACCTGGAAATCCTTTTTGTCCTACCGAAGCAGGACTTCTCGTCGTGACAGAATTTTTAAAGAGATTTCAAACTCTATACCGGACCTCCACAGTTGCAGTAGTCTCCCACCTCACCGCAGCGGCGGCATCTCCCGAACTCCGCAAAGGGAAAATCGAAGTTTTCCTCTTTGTCGGTTTCAGGCGGGGCAAGAGCAACATACTCCTCCGCCCCCACGATCTCGAGTTCAGGAGCAACTTTTTCGTCAAAGGACACTCCTCCGACGATTTTTTCTTCCCGATCGAGAATGTGAACGTCAACGACGTCCTTGTCGTCGGCCATGGCCGTGGTAAACACGGCCGCGACCTCGCTCATCGCCTCGTCTAACGAGGCGAACGGGCCACTTGGCGTCTCATCACAATCGCACCTCCCGGTGCGATCAATGGCGAGAACGACGCGGAAGGGACCCTTGGCGGACATTTTAGCAATAAGTCTCATGGCTAATTCCTTTTTATAGTTAGCCACTGCGTTCGTTTGAATCAGGTGAACACTTACCTGTTTTTTTTCTGAATGTGCTTCAGTGCCACAAGACACTGAGGGGATTTCTTATTGTTATGCGGGTGAGAAATAATTAAAGAATTAAATCTCTTGCAAAACTCTGATTAGCGCATTCTCCAGCTTTGCCTCGCCGTAGGCGGGCCGGCCAGAAAACCGGTATCAGATAAGAAATCTCCTCAATGCCTTGTTTTACCCTATATATCTATTATAGCACTATTAAGAAGCGTTGTCAAGGGTTTAAGACCAACCAAAAAGAGGGTCAAATCCCCCTCTTTTTAGACCGTTTTTAGGCGTATTTTATGAGTTTGAAGACAATCTGCGGAAGATAACTATAAACAGGAATATAAGCACAATTGCGACTAAAATCCATAGATACCAGCGCTTTAAAAATTCCACAAATCCCGATGTTGCCGGAGCTGTTGAAACTCCTGCGACCTGGCCTGGGTTTAGAGTTATTGTAAACGAGTCTGATTGAGCTTGTCCGCCAGAGGTCACGTTTATTGTTGCCTGCTTATCACGCGAGTTTGCAAACGTTTGTGTTTTTCCTTCAAATGTTAATGTTTTTGTGCCGTTGGCAGGAATTGAGGCAATTGTAACTCCTGAAACAATATCCCCTGCTACCGATGAATCATCAATCTTCAAATTTCCCAAAAAGCTCACTTCCGATGGAATGGCCGCAAAAACATTTATGTTTTCAATCGGGCTGGCTGAATTATTTTTGATAATTGCCAAAAAGTACACGTTTCCGTTTGTGCCAACTTGCACTGCTTTATCCCACGAAACTGCCGTAATATCTTTTCTTCCAAAAAATGTGACCATCAAATTGCTTGCATTAGTTCTGCAGTCATTTGGAGCTGTGGCCGATGTTTCTCCGCAGTTGCATACGTTGTCGTTAGCGTGCTCGCAAGCTGTGCAGTAATCGGTTGAGCCGGTGGCGCAAGTTGTTCCGTCGCACTTTAGAGGGTTTTGACATTTTGATGAGGAACAAAGGTCTTGCGTGCATTGATTTGTGTCGGCGCAATTTTTGTATAAGGCCCCAACAGATCCGTTTGAGTCATACCAATACAAATTATTGCTGTAGCACCCTGTTCTGTAATATTTTATGTAGCTTGGAGTCGGAGACGGCACTGGCACCGGATTATAATTTGTGGCGCATTGGCCGTATCTGCATGTTTGGTTGTATCCTGAACAGGTCTGAACTATGTCCTGCTGATTTCCACAGGAATTAAACCAGTAAACCGAATTTCCAATACAGTCTTTATATGCGTGATAGGTGCAATTCTGATAATTGTTATTGTTTGAGCAATATCCGTTTGAACATCCGTTAGAGCAGTATTGCATTACATCCTGTTGGGTTCCACAGGAGTCATACCAATAAACTGTGTTTCCAACACATCTTGTTGAACTGTGATATCCGCAGTTCTGATTGTTATTGTTATTGTTGCAGTAGTTGCCCGAACATCCGTTTGAGCAGTACTGAGATTGTCCTTGCTGGTTACCACATGAGTCATACCAGTAAAGGTAGCTTCCTGAACACTGTTGATATGAGTGAGAAGTACAATCGTTGTCGTTGTCGTTTGAACAACTGCCGTTTGAACAAGTCTGGTTTCCAGAACAGTTTGTTTTCAATTGCGGGGTTGTGTTTGAGGAACAGCTTGAGGTGGAGGTGCCGGCGTTGTTGCAGGTCCAGGTTGTGTAGTTTTGAAATACGTCTCCGTTGCTGCAGAATGTGGATCCTGTGTAGGAGTTGGTTCCGCAGTCTGAAGCGTTACTGCAGGTGATATTCTGGTTTGAGCACGAACCTGCCGAACACGTCTGGTTAGACGAACAAGAGGTTTGAAGCTGGGGGTTTACAGCAGACGAACAGCTTGAGTTAGCTGTACCCGCGTTGTTGCAGGTCCAGGTTCTGTAGTTCTTGTATACAGCGTTTCCTTGGCAGAACGGGCTTCCTTCGTAGGCGCTGGTTCCGCAGTCGGTGTTAGATGAACATGTGACTGCTGAGCACGAACCGGTGGAAGCATTGCAAGTTTGATTTCCAGAACAAGTTTGTTTTAGCTCTTCTTGTTCATTGCATGAGTTTACCCAATACACCGAATTGCCAACGCATTTTTGTGAAAAATGAGGCGTACAGCTTGTCTCGCAATTTCCCGTAGAAGCATTGCAAGTTTGATTTCCAGAACAAGTTTGTTTTAGCTCCTCCTGTCCACCGCAGGAATTAAACCAGTAAACGTTGTTTCCTGCACATCTTTGATAAGAGTGCGGAATGCAGTTTGGAGTGCTTAAACGCAATACCAAATTGTCAACAGCAAAGTCAGCTCCGCTGTATGCTGTGCTCATATTTCTTCCGCAAAGATTGGCTGTTGTCGCCGATCCTGAACTCCATGTGCCAGTTGTTGTTCCCCAAGAACCGGATGGCGCAGTAATTATTGCTGTTATTGAAACACCATTAATGTACCATGCGTGCTTTCCCGGCGCCCAAATAGTACGTGAATCAACAGAAAAATTGTATGTTTTGTTTTGTTCTACGCCAATACTCTGGCAGATAAAATCGTTTTTGCCGCTTGTTGCAGAATTAATGCCAAGAAAATTTCCGTTTCCGCCAAAGCTTATAAAATTGCTCTGTAGCATTTTCGGGTCCATGCTAACTCCAACCAAGCCGTTTGAATGGTATGGTCCAGGATAAATTCCATATGTTGTGGTATAGCCGGCCATTCCTTCCTCAAAACCGGGATTTCTGACCAGGTTAGGACTGTCAGCTTCTGCTGTTCCGAGGGGAACAAATATCAATGCAAGCAAGAACAAACAAGCTACAATTGTTAACACCTTAGTTACATTTTTCATCTTTTTTACCTTAATTGTATGATATACCACATTACCACAATGCAGATATCAATGTCAACAAAAAAAGCTACCCAAGAAGCCTTACCGCTACCCCGACAATTGCAAGAACAATGCCAATGATCCAGGCACGCATCACCACCTTGTAAGCCGGCCAGCCAATGGCTTCAAAATGATGATGAATCGGGGTTGAAAGAAATATTTTTTTCTTCCTTATTTTTTTTGAGAGAATTTGTAAAATTATTGAGAGAGTTTCCAAAAGTAAAAGTCCGGCGATAATAGGTAAAACAAAAACAGAATCGGTCAAAAAAGCAACCACAGCAATTGTCACTGTCAGCCCAAGGCTCCCTGTTTCTGACATATAAAATCTTGCGGGCGGAATATTAAACCACAAAAACGAAAATAAAGCCCCCAAAATTACCGCGCAAAAGGCGGCTAAATCTGTTTTGCCCTGCGAAAAAGCTATAATCGTAAATGCACCAAAGATAGATGCGAAAGTTCCTCCCGAAAGCCCGTCCAGGCCGTCAATTATTCCGCCAGACCAGCAGGCCAGTGTCACCAAAATAAAAAGCGGGATATAAAGCCAACCAATTGAAAATTGGCCGATTAAAGGAATTGTTATAAAATCCCAGCCTAATTTTTGATAAAACCAAATTCCTCCGATTAAGCCGATTAGCGCAACTAGAAAAAATCTTTTTTTCAAGGAAAGCCCTCCGCCAAAGGATTGTGCTTTTTCTGAAACCTGTAAAATATCGTCAGCCAGCCCCAAAAGCGATGCAGCAATCAATGCAAACAACGGTAGCCATGTTTCCCTTCTGGACAAAAAATTAAATTGGGCCAATGGCGAATCGGGAAAAATTAATGAAAGAATAAAAAACAGAACAATAACCAAAAGCACCGTAACCCAAATCAACAAACCTCCCATTCGCGGAGCCCTTATTTCTCTTTCCTTGTGCAAACTATTAAAAACAACCGCATCTTCTCCTGTAATGGCTTTTTTCCCGGATGTTTTTTTCCAAAGCTTGTGCTTATACAAAAAATTTATAAGCAGGGGCGCCCATAAAATAGAAATTAATGATGCCACAGTGGCAAGCCCCATTACCTTGATAACATTTAATGTAAGTGCTGTCATAAAACGAATTTTAAATTTAAAATTTTAAATTTGAAATTAGTATGTTGAAAACCAGACGTCATTTTTCCATTCCCAGTTTTTATCCATTCCGCCCAATATCCAAATTTTGTCTTTAAAAACAACTACTCCCAAGTCTTCCCTGCCGGTCCACGCAGGATCATTCTCGGTTTTTTGCCAATCAATTCCATTTTCAGAATACCAAACATCGTTCTTTCCACCCTGGCTCAAAACATCCAACCTGTTAACAACCCATAATTTGCCCTTGTAATCCACCATGCCGTGTCCCTGCCTTGAAGCCCATGGCGCATTTTTTGTTGCCTCAACCCAATTAACTCCGTCTTCAGAATACCAGACATCATTCAGTATTTTATTTCCAAATTCCATTCCGCCGGTGAGCCACAGCTTATTATTAAAAACCGCAACTGCATCGTCCCACCTTGGAGACCAACCGGCATTTTTTGTTGCCTCAACCCAGTTAAGTCCGTCTTCAGAATACCAGACATCATTTAACAGCTGATGCGTATCATATCTCACTCCGCCCATTAGCCACATTTTATCTTGAAATACAATAAGCTGATGGCCTTCTCGTGCCGGCCATGCTGCGTATTCGGTTTCTTTTGTCCAGTTAACACCGTCTTCAGAACTCCATATATCATTCCTGCATCCAACCTCCGGGCCCCACCCGCCCATTAGCCACATTTTTCCTTTAAAATCTACCACCTGAATTGACCGCCTATCGCCCCACGGGGATTCTTTTGCAACCTGCGTCCAATTAATTCCGTCTTCAGAGTTCCACACATCAGAAAAATGCGGAGCTTTTTCATATTGCACTATACCCGAGGGCAAAACAAGCCCATTGGCATCCAGCCCGCCCATTAGCCACATTTTATCTTTATAAACAACAACTGCCTGCGAATCCCTTGTTTCCCAAGGAATTATTGAGGAAGCCTGCTCCCAATTCAAGGATGCTGGATTAAATGGAGGCTCTGGCGGTATTTCAACCAAATTAGCAGGTAAAGCGGCAGCCGATTCTTTCTCCATTTTATTTGAATATGCAAAAATAAACGCGCCTGCGCCAACCGCCGATAAAAATACAAAAAAAATTATTCCTAATAAAACTTTTTTTATTTCCATTGATAAGAACTATCTGTCCAATTTATAATTTTTTTCATCTCTAAAAATCTGTCTCCCGCGCCCAATACAACATTAATTAAATATCCCCTTCCTTCGGGAGCTTTTATTATTAAAAATAAGCACTGTTTTGCGTCTTTTGTTTCACCTGTTTTTCCGGCGACAATACGATCTTTTAAACTTGCGTCCTTCAGCAGGTCATTAAGATTTAGGGCTCTGTGATGAAAAGATCCGTTATAATTTAGAAGATCAAATTCCGGAATCAGCGTTATTTTCAAAATCGGGCTATCTTTTTTAAGAATATATTCAGCAAACGCAACTAAATCCTTTGCCGAGGAATAATTAGTCAACCCCAGGCCGGTCGGACTTGAAAAATAGGTATTTTTCATCCCCGCCTCGTTGGCCTTCAAATTCATTATCTTTATAAAGCTGTCATAACCCATGGCCTCTGCAAACGCATAGGCTGCCGCATTATCTGACTCAATAAGCATGTCATACAAAAGATCTTTTGCAATAAACGATTCCCCCGCCTTCAAATAACCCCGGGTGTCTTGTTCCTCGGCCAGCTTGCTTATGTGTATCTTAGCTGTAAGGTCAAAATTTTCTAAAACAACTTCGGCGGTTATAAGTTTTGTTAAACTTGCAACAGGAACTTTTGCGTCTTCATTCTTGCTGAAAATAATTTTACCTGGTCCGCCAGCTGGCGGATTTAAATCGCTTTGCACTGATATCGCCGATTCGGCGCCAGACTCTAACTCGCCCATTCCTTCAATTTTTATCGGAAAGCTTTTTTCTGCAATAATATTTTGCTCAGGGGCCAACGAAGCCAAAAATTTATCTTGCTCCTGGCTTAACTTAAGTTGAAAAAAGTTTTCCAAACTATAGGAAAACCACTGCATTCCCCACCAAAAAAAACCTATAACAAATACAAAACCCAGAAACACCAAAATGCCTTGGAAGATTTTTTTAAAATCCATCTATTTGTTTCTCTTTTTCTTTTTTATTCCGCCAGCTGGCGGATTTAGTTTTTTTACAGATTTTTGTTTTACAACTTTTTGACCGCCAATTTTTATTCCCAATTCCTGGAGCTGTTTTTTGCTCACTGCCGAGGGCGCCTGCATCATTAAGTCTCGGCCGTCTCCGGTTTTTGGAAATGCAATCACTTCACGTATATTAGGCTCGTTCTGCAAAATCATCATAATCCTGTCGATTCCCGGGGCAATTCCTCCATGGGGCGGAGCGCCAAGGCTCAAGGCGTCCAGCATGTGGCCGAATTTTTCTTTTATTTCGTCTTTTTTATAACCCATTATTTCAAAAACTGCCTCCAAGCATCTTGGATCATGGCTTCGAATTCCGCCGCTTGCCAGCTCATAACCATTTAAAACAATATCATATTGATTGGCGACAATGCCCCCAATATTTTTTTTACATAGCAAATCCTGTATAAATTCTGGTTTTGGCGATGAAAACGGATTATGCACAAATGTCCAGCCGCCTTCATCAGTTTTTTCAAAAAAGGGAAAATCAATAATCCAGCAAAATGCCAAAAGGTTGGGATCATTCTTGTCCTTTCTCAAATCCGGCTTGTCAGAATTATATTTTTTCATTGCTTCCTGATAGCTCAATCTGGGAAATGGAATTTCCTGTATTTTTTTATCCGGAAAAATATTTTTTATGGTGGCGATAAACATTCTCTCGGTTAATTCCAAAATATCTTCCCGTTCCACAAAACTCATTTCCATATCAAGCTGGGTGTGCTCATATTGCCTGTCCCCCCTTGAATCTTCGTCTCGCATGCATTTTGCGACCTGAAAATATTTTTCGGTCCCGGCAACCTGCAAAAGCTGTTTGTATTGCTGAGGGCTTTGCGGAAGCGCAAAAAATTTACCTGGTTGCAGCCTTGAGGGAACGATAAAATCTCGAGATCCTTCGGGCGTTGATTTTGTTAAAAGAGGTGTTTCAATTTCAATAAATCCTTCTTTATCCAAAAAATCGCGCACAAACTTTATAAATTTATGGCGTGCGATAAGATTGTTTTTTAGCCTCTCTCTGCGCAAATCCAAATATCTATATTTCATTCTTATTTCCTCGTTTATGTCGTACCCTTGGCCTTCAATTGAAAAAGGCAGATTTTCCGATTTAGACAAAACTGTTAGGCTTTCAACAGACATTTCTACCTCGCCTGTTTCAATTTTAGGGTTAACCATTTTTTCAGGGCGTTTCACAATTTGGCCCACAATTTCAACAACCCATTCAGGCCTCAAAGTTTCCGCCAAATCATAAATTTCTTTGTTTGAAGGCACAAAAACAACCTGCAAAATTCCGCTGCGGTCTCTTAAATCAATAAACAAAATTTTTCCGTGCGCGCGCCTTACATTTACCCACCCTGAAACTTTAACCTTTTCGCCAACATGCTTGGCTGTTTCTGAAATTTTGAACCTTGGCATATTATTTTATTTTTATCTTAATAAATTTTCTTTTTCCAGCCTGTAAAACCATTCCGTCTTCTAAATTTATTTCTTGTTTCCAGTCAGTAATTTTTGTTTTATTTTCACCAATAATAATTTCTACTGCATTTTGCTCCACCAATCTCTTTGCTTCATTTTTTGATGTAGCTAATCTTGTGTCGCATAATAAATCTAAAATGGGGCAAACACGTTTGTCTGCTGTAAAAATATCTATTTCCGAAGGCAGTTCCTTGTCTCTGTGCAC
>Ga0247842_10009344_pt1 | contig 10017 bp, 7 predicted proteins | sample LaCruzMarch2015__3_FD_192411 | JGI IMG/M metagenome (GOLD analysis project Ga0247842, IMG submission 192411) | Freshwater microbial communities from meromictic Lake La Cruz, Castile-La Mancha, Spain - LaCruzMarch2015_19m | ecosystem: Environmental > Aquatic > Freshwater > Lake | place: Spain... | reverse complement strand
GCTGTAGGTCATCACATCCCTGATGTTGTCGATATCCAGACGTGCGTGTGCCCACTCGTTTGTGGATGCTCCATTGTTCTTCACAACGACCGTCATGGCATACCCCGTCGTGTCCTGATAGAAGCGAAGATCCTGTAACGAGAAATCGGGAACGGCGACGCTCGCCTGCGGTCCTTTCATCGCGAAGGTGATTTGTTTGCAGTTATTCGATGCGTTGCTGTCCGCCGGATCTCCATTTTCATTGTCGATACAGGCGATGGCCGTGTGATATCCCTCCGTTCCGACCCAGCCGTTCTTGGGCGGCAGAGAGGCACTGCTCCAAGTGGCGGTGTCCGTCGCGTTCGTCACGAGCGGCTTGATGCCATACATCATCGTCCCGCGGACACCATCGATATCCAATCGCACTTGCGCCCATTTTGAGGTGGAAGCGCCGTTATTCTTTACGGCCACGGTGATGGCGTATGCCGTGGCATCCTGATAGAAGCGCAGATCCTGCAGCGAGAAATCAGGAGTCGCACTCACGGAGCTGGCCCGTGAAGAGGCGGCACGGGAGCTCGCAGCGGAAGAAGATGCTCCTCCGACGGGCTCCGTTCGGAAGACCTGGGTGGCGCAGTCATTGGAGGCATTGGCATCGTATCTGTACGCCTCGTTGTCCGTACCCGATGGCATATGGAGGCATACCTTCATGGCATGGGTGCCGGCAATCCGCGACCACCTGATAGGAGGAGTGGCCCCCGATGTTCCCCATTGGACAATGTTGGTGGCGCCTACAGACAATGCTCCGACGATGTTGAGTGTGGAGGTGTAATCCCATGTGCCGTTGTTTCCCTCATCGATTTGCAATTGAACGAAATCACGATGGGTCCCCCGTGTCTGTCCTACGTTTGTTACCCGGCCATGGAAGGAAACTTCCTCGCCTGCCTCCGGGAGAGCGGGGGAAACAAACAGGTTTTCCACGGCGTAATCCGGAAGGCCACTGGTCGTCTGCGCAAGAAGAGGAGTATCCCTATTCAAGAGCACGGTTCCGGCAAAGACCGCTGCAACAGAAAGATAAACAGACAAGAGCGCCTGTACGCGTGATGTAACCATAGAAAGAAGGGGAAGTGTGTATTGATGATATTATACAATAATTCCTTAATTTACGCCATATACCTCTTTTCCTCTTTGCAAAGCGGTTAAATGGCTTCTCTCAGGGCTCTGATTTGTGATTCCGAGAGGATGTGCGTCAACTCTTTTCTATCTCGATATATTGACCATAATTCAATATATGATATTTTGATCATATGGAATATGAACCTTTCGATTTCATCGCTGAAACTTCTTTCCCACATTGAGATATGACTTTATCAGTATTGACCGTTGCCGAAGCAGAGGCACAACAGTTGCACATTCCTGGTTCCAACGGGAATCCAGACGAATTCATTGTTCGGGGGACAAGAGAAGATCTTCAGGCGGCATTAACAGGGTTGCGTATCCAAGCCGTATATACCTCTCTGGGAACAGTTCATCGGATTCTTTGTGCTCCTGGCGGTAACCAGAAGGCCATGGAAAAACTCCGTCAACTTTTCAATGGGCCATCAAAGGTCGGGCATGTCAGTACCTCTGCAGAGCAAAGCTCTCCTGGATTAGATAAACGAGGTTTTCATTCCGTCTATCAGCTTCAGTCTGGTCAAAGTTATACAGGTGATGCAGAGGTGATCTTTTTGTCCGTGAATGTATTCGAGATCGTTCCGGCGGAGTGTTATCGTGCGGCACATTATGCCGATAAAACGTCGGATATTGTTATCTGCGATGATTTGAAACATCTCAATCTGCTGCGGGATCAATTAGAGGCACGGGGGAAAATCGCGATGGTGTACTAAGCTATCGATTTTGCCGTGAGCGAGAGGCGAAAATGCTCAGGCCTGCTCGCGGAAGGTTTGGAGCTGTGACTGCGACAAGATCTTGAGGAGCTCCTCGTCTTTTGCGACCTGCACGGCCTCGAGCGAGCCGAAGCGTTTGAGGAGCTTCACGCGTGTCTGCGGACCGATGCCGGGGATACTATCCAGCACCGAGAAGACAGCGCGTTTTTTCAGGCGCGTTTCGCGGTGTGCATTGGCGAAGCGGTGTGCTTCGTCGCGCAGGCGCATGAGGAGGAAGCGTGCAGGCGAATCTTTGGCAAAGGTGATGGGGTTTGGATTCCCCGGGATGAAGATTTCTTCTTCCTGCTTCGCAAGCCCGATGATGGGAATCGGCTGTTTCAGTTCCTTCAGGATTTCCAGAACCGCGCTCAGCTGGCCCTTGCCGCCGTCGATGAGCAGGAGGTCGGGCGGAGCCACCAGAGAGGGATCAATTTTGTTCTTCGCAGTTTCAAACATCATGAATACGGAAGATGTGTCTTTGCCGAAACGTTTCTGGCAGCGTCTGGATTTCGCGATGATGGGTTTGGGAGCCGTCTGAATCGTGCGGAAGGCGATGCAGGTGTAGTACTCCTCCAGGGGAGGATCGGTGAGCAGATAGACTTTGCCTTTCTTCACCGTGCTTAGCAGTTTTTTGGCGATCAGCTGGCCGAGGCCCTGTCCGCGATGGGCGACGTCGACGAATAGGGAGGCCAGCTCGACGGTTCCTTCTTTGTGCCGGTGAAGGCGGCCGAACGCGATGATGGTCTTGCGGTGCTCCGCGACCAGAAATTCTTTGTAGGCAATCTCCGAACAATCCAAACGTGCCGACGGATGCCTGATCATCTTTTCGATCACGCGCTGATCGGCCTTGCGTGCCTTGCGCAGAGTGATGCCGCGTTTTTTCCACTCCTGCTCCTCCTGTTTTTTACTCTGTGCGAGGTGCAGCAGACGCCGCTTGAGCACCTCTTTGAGTGCGCGATAGTCATCAATTTCGCCTTCGCGGATGGTCCTGAGGGTGAACGATCGGTACTGGTCGTTTTTTGGCTTGCCGTCAACGAAAACGGACATGCTCCCGACCGTTTCGGTGCCACTCAAATGCGAAATATCGTAGCCTTCGATGCGCTTGGGGATCGTCGGCAGGCCGAGTGTCTTCTTCAGTTCCTTCAGAGCGTCCGAAACGTTTCGCGCGGCGGCCTCCCAACTCGTTTCGAAGTGCTGCACTTTCTCGCGTGCATTCTCTTCGGCCAGCGCGAGGAGCTTGTTTTTCTTCCCGCGCTCCGGCACATGGATCGTGACTTTTGTTCCACGTCGTTCCGTCAGCCACTTTTCCAAAAGATTCTGCCCGTCGATTTCTTCGGGCAGCAGCAGGAGCGGCGGAACATCGGGGGCATCCAGATAGTACTGCGGCAAGAATTGCGTGAGGGCCTCGGCTGCATTTTCCGCATGACCAAGCAGCGTGAACGATGACTCGTCGATCACTTTCCCGTTCCGTTCTTTCAGGAGCACGACATGCACGCGGTTTCCCTCCACGGCGACGCCGAAGACATCGGCATCCTCGCCCGAGGTGTCCGAGATGATCTGCTTTTCCGAGAGACGCTGGATCGTCTGCAGCGCATCGCGGAGCTTGGCGGCCTGCTCGAATTTGCGGTCGCGCGCGACCGCTTTCATGCGCTCCGTCAGGAGGGCGAGTGCGTCTTCGGTCTTGCCCTTGAGAAAATCGATCACGCCCTCGATGGCATCTCTGTTATACGTGTCGGGCGTCACACAGCCGATGCACGGGCCGCAGCACTGCTTGATATGGTAATCGAGGCAGGGGGTGGGGCGATCGCGGTTTTTGATGACAACCCTCACCCCTAACCCCTCTCCCGGCGGGAGAGGGGAATGTTTGCTGTTTGTGGTTGTTTGAAGTGCTGTTGAGCCCTCCCTTCCCCTGCCGGGGGAAGGGTTGGGGATGGGGGAGGAAACGGGCTCAATTCCCATCTTGCACGTGCGGTACGGAAACACGCGCCGGAGAAGCGTCAGGGTGTCGCGGATTTCGAACGCGCTCACGTACGGACCGAAGTACTTGGCCTTATCTTCTGCAGGTTTGCGCACAAGGTCGATGCGCGGAAAAGGATCCTCCACCGAAATCCTCACGTACACGTAGTTCTTATCATCCTTCATCAGCACGTTGTATTTGGGTTTCTTCTGCTTGATGAGGTTCGTCTCGAGAATGAGCGCCTCAAGTTCCGAATTGGTCACCGTCACGGAAATATCCGCCGCTTTTTCCATGAGCGACTGCTTCCACGGTCCGAGTTGTGCGTCCTTATTGAGGTAGCTCGTCACGCGCTTGCGCAGGTTCAGGGCTTTGCCGACGTAGAGCACCGTGCCTTTGGCATCGAGCCAGCGGTAGACGCCCGGTTTCGTCGGGAGCTTCGCGACGCGCTTCTTCAGCTCCGGTTCCTTTGGGTTCTTCTTCTTGGACACGGGGATATCATGCCATGAAATGAGGAAAGAGAGGATGCAGAAGAAGCAGAAGAAACAGAGGATTAAAAGGAAATAAAAGAAATAGAAGAAATAAAGGATTTTCTCTTCATGCCTCTTAGCAGCCGATCCTTTATTTCCTTTCATTCTTTTACTTCCTTTATTTCTTTTCTCTACGCCATCATTCCTTTTCGGTCTACGATGTCTCTGTGTCTGCGCAACCGCTCGTCTCGGCCATTATCGTCACCACATGGACGCCGCAGGATGCGGTGAAGTGCGTGCAGGCGCTGCTGAAGCAGACCATCGCAAGCGAGATCGAGATTCTCGTCATCGACAACCATTCCGAGGATGACAGTATCGGCACGCTGCGGGCGCATTTTAACAATCATCCGCAGGTACGGCTGCTCGAGTCCAACCGCAACCGCGGCTACGGCGCGGGCAATAATTATGCAGCGCAGTATGCACGCGGCGAGTACCTGCTCATCATCAATCCCGATAATGAGTTGGAGCCGACGGGTCTGGAGCGCATGGTTGCGATGTTCCGGCAGGATCCCCGTATCGGCATTCTCGCGCCCAAACTGGAGTTCCCCGACGGGCGCGTGCGCGAGTCCGCGCGGGCATTCCCGACCCTCTTCGATGTTCTGATCAAGCGGACGCCGTTGCAGTACATCTTCCATAAGAGGCTTCGGCACTATCTGCAGACGGATGTTCCCGATACCCCCGTCCGTGACGTCGACTGGGTGGTGGGGGCGTGTCTCTTCTTCCGCAAAGAGTTCTTCGATCAGCTTCATGGCTTCGATGAGCGGTTTTTCCTCTTCTTCGAAGATATGGATCTGTGCCGTCGCTGCCACCTGGCGGGTAAGCGGGTGATCTTCATGTCTTCCATCGTGGCGCGGGATCGCAAGCAGCGTCTGAGCGGCGGCGGGTTCTTCTCTCTGCTCTTCCGTAAAACGGGGCGTATCCATATTGCCAGTGCCCTGAAGTATTTTTGGAAATGGAGATCGGAGGATTGAGAGGTGATAGAGGTGAGGGAGGCCTGAGAGGTTGAACCTATCCGGCTTCCCTAACCTTTCAAGCTTCTACAACCCCAATAGAATCTCCAAAAAGTCCTTGGTACAGTTGACCATATCTTCCTGCTCCCGTAACCTTTTCGGGCTTTCATGGAAATGGTCGCGCTTAAAGCAACGGCCCGCAGCACACAGACTCCCAAAGAGATTCGGCGTGCGAATGGCATTCCGTGCGTGCTGTACGGCAATGACGTGAAGAATACCCAGGTGCAGTGCGTCTTCGTGGAGCTCACCAAGGCCTTTACCAAGGCAGGGGAGAACACGCTTGTGGATCTGGATATCGATGGCAAGAAGGTCCCGGTGCTCTTTCATGCACTCCAGTTTGAGCCCATTACGGGGCGCATCACCCATGTGGATTTCTACGCGGTGAACCTCAAAAAAGAAATCGAAACCCATGTACCGCTCCGCTTCACGGGCGAGTCACTGGCCGTGAAGGAATTTGCCGCAGTCATCGTGACCGTGCAGAACCACGTGACGGTGCGTTGTCTGCCGATGGCCCTGCCGCACGATATCGAGGTGGCGCTGGCCAAGCTCGCGCAGGTGCACGATGTCGTAAAGGTGTCGGATCTCGCTGTTCCGGCAGGAGTGACCATTGTGGATCAGCCCGAGACCGTGATCGTGATCGCACAGGAACAGCGTAAGGAAGAAGAGGTGGTGGTCGCTCCGGCAGCCACGGCGGAGGGAGTTCCGGCCGAGGGTGCAGTGGCGGGTGCGGAGGGTGCTCCGGCTGCGGAGGGTGCAGCAGCAGCGGCTCCGGCAGCAGCAGCTCCGGCCAAGAAGGAGAAGAAAGGAAAGGAATAGCAGCCCATTCTTGTTTTGATGTTTATACGTCTTCTTCACAAAACACAGGTTCGTTCACTGGGCATCGCGATCGGTATCGTCTTTGCGGTGTTCTTCACCAGTGCATTTTTGGTCCGGCTCATTGTGCCCGGATCATCCGCACCGACGGCGGGGTGGGAACCCGTGCGTCATCGGCAGGAGGGGAGCGCTTTCAGTGACTCGACCATTCTCTCTCAGATGCGCATTCCCAGCGACGTGCCGCGCAAGCGCCTGCTCGCGGTGATGATCGAGAATCAGGAAGCCGCCCGCCCGCATCAGCAGGGGCTGAAAGATGCACTGATGATATGGGAGTTCCCCGTCGAAGGATTCATCTCACGATTCGCCGTCGTGTTCGACGCGGATGCGCTTCCCGGACGGGTCGGACCGGTACGGTCGCTTCGCCCGTACTTCATTGATGCGCTGGAGCCGCTCGTTTCGACGGTTATTCATGCGGGAGCGAGTCCCGAGGCGTACGCCAAGGCGCGCAGCGGCGACATTACGGCTCTCGATTTGCTTTCGCACTACGGCAATGCCGAACGCGATACATCCATTCCCGAGCCGCACAATCTCTTCATCCGCAGTTCCAAAATCGCCGAGCTCCCCGGTGCGTCGATTGCCGAAACCCCCTGGCCGCCCTTCGCGATCGGCAACAGCGTTACCGCTCCCGCGGCACTCACGGTCACACTCAACTTCCACAATCCTGTGCATGATGTTGTCTACCATTACTCACGGATTCGGGATGCGTACATCCGTTCCAGCGGTCCCGTCGAAGATCAGGGGCATCCGCGCAACGTGCTCGTACTCGAGATGCCGGTGACGGAAGTCGGCGAAATGGGCCGCCTCACGATTCCGGTGGCGGGCTTTGGTCGCGCGCTTCTCTTCAGTAACGGCAAAGTTCAAGAGGGTGTATGGCGCAAAAAAAATCTGATGAGTTCCTTCGTTTTCGAGACAGAGGATGGTTCGCCGTTCCTCTTCGTTCCCGGGCAGACGTGGGTGACGTCGCTTCCCGGTTTTGATCGGGTGAAGTGGAACGAAGAAGCTTCTTAGCTGGTTAGCTTCTTAGGTTTTTTTGTACAAACCTCCATCTCCCGCCACAGCCTCTTCCTCTTTTTTTTGTATTAACCTCCATCCCCCGGCCCCTTCCTCCCGGGGAGGAAGGGGAGTACTTCAATGTATAAAACAACAACAAAACACCTACATTCCCCCTCTCCTCGGGAGAGGGGGCTAGGGGGAGAGGTTGGGTAATGAGGAGACTACTCCGCTTTTCGAGCCTTGGTTTTGGCGAGCCGCTTCTCTTTGTACCGCTTCAGTTGCGGTTCCAATTTCTCGATGCAGCGGTCGAGCGCCTCGATCATATCGGGCTTGCGCGATTCCGCGCGCAGAATTTTTTCGGGCAGTTCCACGGTGACGATGACCATGATCTGATCACGCTCCTTCTGGGTTCCCTGCCGTTCCACCTCGATCCGGATTGCCGAAGCGGCATCCTTCACACGCTTGCAATACGTGGCAATCTTGCCGATCTTGCGTGCCACGGTGGGCAGTTCCCGACCGGTGAAACTGAAGTTCTTTTCGAAGTGCTGGATGTTCATGGGTAGGGGTGAGGGGTAAGGAGTACCCCACTTCGCTCCTAGCGGAGCTTCGCGGGGCAAGGGGGGTAGGAAATGTGGTCTTTGCACTCTAGCAGATACCGCCATTCTGTGCTCGTTTGGAGGTTGAGGGAAATGGGGTTTTTGTGGTAGAATAGTAGGAAGAAATACAAATAGTACTATGCCGAATTTTCCATCAGATCTTCCTTCTGAACAGAGGCATGAGCCGAAAGAAGTGATACCCACTGTATCGCCGGATCGCATGCCGGAACATCCGGATCAGCTATCCACCAATAATAAGGAACTTCAGGAGCAGCGGGCGAGTCTGGAGGAGCGTACACAAGATCGTGCTCTTCGGGAGATCACGGAGAAGATCGAAGAGCCGGATGCGCAGACGAAAGCCTTCAGTTCTCATCTTTTGCGCATGGCGCACATTCCTGACGGTCCCTATCAATTTACGCAGCGTCTGCTCGATCGCACTTTGCAGTATGGCAAGATTCTCGCAACGCTCCTCATGCGTCATGAGCAGGAACCTGATCCGAAGAAACGGCAAAAAATTCTTCTTGATGTCATGGAGAGAATACGGGAGTACAGCAACATCATCCTGATGGTTTTTTTGCACGATAATCTCAGTACCAGCCGCACTGAAAAGTTGGCTTGGGGCAAAGAACGCAGTGTATACGATCTGTCTTCTGTCGGTTCCTATGTCGAGGCGATGAAATATTTTGCGCGCAATGATGAGAAGGCCGCCCGAAACGTTTTGGAGCGGTATGTGCGCACAGACATTCTCTCGGTTGGCGCCGAGGAGGAAGTGGACGAGGGCACACAGAGGGTCATCCAGGGCATTACGGAGGAATTATTCACCATGGTGCGCACAGTTCTTTTTCCTGCCGTGCAGCGACAGGTGCGCGAGTTCGCGGATACCGGTTTTTTCCGGTCGTTCTGGAACCAGACGAAATCCACCGCCTCTTTTGTCGGCGATTGGGTGTCGACTCCTTTCAGTAACGCGGCACGTGATCGGATGGCAGCCGCCATTGATCCGATCTGCAATATGAGCGCCGGGGATGTTTCCAAAATGGCTCCCGTTGTTCGTGATCTTGCTTCGATTGTCGGGAATGTGTCTTTGAACAATAAACAGGCTCTCGCGCTCACGCGTACGATTCTCGGTGGATTGGTTTTTCATGTTGGTACGATGGCCCTCACAGCAGGGAGCGGATTTATTCTCAAGGGAGTACAGGCGCCGAAACTGGCGGTTGCAGGGTATGCCGCGGCGGCAGGGACCGTTGCAGCAGGAAGGACGGCGGCATTACCGTCCTACCAATTTATGAATGCGCTTTCGGTGGAGAAACTTGATCACTACGTGTCGGAGAGAAGTCGTACGTCGAGACGTATCGGAAGTCGTCAAACGGGTCAGCAGCAGAGCGCTTCGTAAAGCCATTTTCAATGGTGTCATGAGAGTGTGAGTGCCGGAGTTTGGCCGATTGCCAGAATTGGGGTTTTTGTGGTAGAATAGTAGTAAATTCCCCAAAACAAACATGACAAAGAATAATCCTGTTGAGGCTGTTCCAAGCAAGCCTTCGGGACCCGAGAAGAGAGCGGATGTTTCGCCTGCAACCCAACGAGCGGAAACGCCGGAGCAGCAAAAGGAACGTTTGGAACGTGAGCGGGATGTAAAGCGAGGTGAGGAGGAGGAAAAGGCCGAAAAAGAAAGATTGGCTCTCCGTGAAAAGGCAGGCGCATCAGTAAAGCCATCTTCTTCAGAGGCTGCCAAAACGGAAGCGGAGGAAGACACGGGCACCAACAAAGGCGCGATGGACAAGATCGGTGACGGGGTGCAGAAGGTTTTTGCGATGGTGGAGAAATTCATGAAGCAGATTCAGGCAATGGGTTCATCCACTTTGCGTGGCATGGCCAAGACGCTCGGCACGCTCGGCTTTAAGAAGGCTGCAGAGTGGCTCAATGAGATGGCCGGTGCGGACTACGCCGAGCTCATGTCTGCCATGAAGAGGGGCAATCTGTCTCTCGCTGCGATCAATCCGGAAGACGCGGATGCGAAGGCAAAGGGCGAAGCCGCCGAAGGCGCGCAGACGCTCATGGCCGAGCGGTTCAAAGTGCTCGCGCAGACGCGCGGTCCCGCATTCAATCGCGAAATCTATTACAGTGAAGTTGTTGCCGCGTGGAAGAAGAAAGAAAGCAACGGCA
>Ga0247842_10009337_pt1 | contig 10022 bp, 8 predicted proteins | sample LaCruzMarch2015__3_FD_192411 | JGI IMG/M metagenome (GOLD analysis project Ga0247842, IMG submission 192411) | Freshwater microbial communities from meromictic Lake La Cruz, Castile-La Mancha, Spain - LaCruzMarch2015_19m | ecosystem: Environmental > Aquatic > Freshwater > Lake | place: Spain... | reverse complement strand
TAACACCATCGAGGGCTGTCAGGCGATTGCGCACCTGCCGGACACGTTCGTGAGCGAGGAAGTCACTACGTACTTCCCGGATGACGGCTGCAAGCTTCACGTGTTGGCATACAATATCGATGAAAACATACACCAGGATATTCAAAAGGTTCGTGAGAACGTATTCGAGTTGGCTGCGTACCTTCGGGAAAACAGTATCACACATGTTCTCGCGCATCCGTTGTTTTCCGTGAATCGCAAGCTGACTATCGAGCACTTTGAAAAGTGCCTTCTGCTTTTCAAGAATTTTGAAGTAAACGGGGCTCGAATAGAAGAACAGAACAGGTGCCTCCAATTTGTGCTTTCCAGCCTGACGCCGGAAACGATGGAACAACTGGCCGACAAACACGGTTTGGCGTCGGCCTTCAATGTCCCTTGGATAAAGAACGTCACCGGGGGATCCGATGACCATAGCTCTCTGACCATCGCTCGTAAATTTACCGCAGTAGAAGGCGCAACGGAGTTGGAACAGTTCCTCGCGGGCGTCGAGGAAAACAGGGCTTGCGTATTCGGACCGGGATCCACCCCGAAGACCCTTGCTCACAATGTGTACAGCATAGCATACCAGTTTTATCAGAATAAGTTCGACCTGAAGCGGTACGTGAGCAGTGACGTCGTGTTCGGTTTTCTGGATCGGTTCCTTCATGTCGGTCGGGAAAGCCAGCCCGGACTTTTGGCGCGGCTGAATTTCTTCTGGAAGAACGGTAAGACGCCCAGAACGCCCGACATGGGAAATGTGTCGGTGATGAGCTTGCTTCGACAAGAAACTTACCGCCTCATCTGGGATGATCCACAGCTCACCGAGATCTTCAAGAGCGGCAACGGGAACCGCTATGACTTGGATGAAGAATGGTTCTGTTTCGTGAACAAAGTATCAAGCAAGGTCCTGGGACATTTTAGCGATCACATGATGGACAACTTCGCCGGCGCCCATTTCCTTAATCTTTTTCATGCCCTGGGCTCTGCCGGAGCATCATATTTCTTGTTGGCCCCCTATTTTGTATCTTATTCGATCTATTCCGAAGATCGACAGTTCGGCGCCACGGTGCTGGACAAATTTCCCGGTGGGAAGCTTCCCTGTCCCAAGCGTGACGCCGGAATCAAAGTCGCACATTTTACAGACACGTTTTACGAGGTCAACGGAGTGGCCGGTTGGTTGAGAAGGCAACTGGACGCCGCCCGCCGATACGGCAGGGATTATACTGTCATCTCGTGCAGCCCCGAAGAACACGGAAGCGATGAGGCAGTAAAGAACTTCAAACCCATAGGGGTATACGAGATTTCAGTCTATCCCGAACAGAAGCTTTTCTATCCACCTTTCCTGGAAATGCTGGACTATTGCTATACTAATAAATTTACGGATATTCATTCCGCGACGCCGGGTCCGTTGGGCCTTGCAGCATTGGCTATAGCACGTATCCTGAGACTTCCCATTGCCGGAACATATCACACCGCCCTGCCCCAGTACGCGCATTATCTCACGGAAGATCCTTCCATCGCTGAACTTATGTGGAAATACGTCCTGTGGTACTATGACCAGATGGACCGGATATACGTCCCGTCCAAAAATTCGGCAACCGAACTCGCGCAGAAAGGCATGTCCGCGGATAGGATCCGCGTGTTCCCCAGGGGTGTGGACACTGCCCAGTTCCATCCGGCGAAACGCAACGGCTGTCTCGATAAGCATTGCATTGCCCAGGACGCAATAAGGCTCTTGTACGTGGGGCGCATCTCCAAGGAAAAAAACCTTCAGCTTCTTGCGAACGTTTTCAAGTCACTGACTCAATCCAACGAAAACGCGGTGCTGGTCGCCGTGGGAGACGGCCCGTACCGCGAAGAGATGCAGCGGGCCCTGGATGGGACCCGAAGTATTTTCACGGGATACGTCGAAGGTGAAGCCCTGGCCTCTATTTTTGCTTCCTGCGATCTTTTCGTCTTTCCCAGCACCACCGACACCTTCGGCAATGTAGTCTTGGAAGCGCAGGCGTCCGGGCTTCCGGTAATTGTTACGGACTGTGGGGGGCCGAAGGAAAATATCCTGCCGGGCGAGACGGGGCTGGTGGTTGAAGGTAATGACGAACAAAGCCTTCTCGAAGGAATCAGGACTATGCTATCCGACCCGGCACGACTCAAGGGCATGGGGTTCGCAGCGCGGCGCTACGCGGAGAGTCGGGAATTCGATATCGCCTTTAACAAAACCTGGGAGCTTTACCGAGAAAGTGGCCCATCGGATCAGACGATATCCGGCAAGAGCCTCTCCATGTAAGACTCGTAATCCGGCACAATACGCTCATACTCTGATGACATAAGGGACGATGAAATCATGAAATCCGCGGACGCTCGATTGCACGCCACCGGAATGTTCCAAACCACAGCTATTCTGAGCAGAGCTTTGACGTCCGGATCATGCGGGTGCGGCTCGAGGGGGTCCCAAAAGAAAATTACGAAATCGATCTGACCCTCCGCTATTTTTGCGCCGACCTGCTGGTCTCCGCCGAGAGGACCACTCTGGAGCTTTATGATTTCGGTGGGGACAGCTTCCTCGAGTAACTTGCCTGTCGTGCCTGTAGCGTACAGTTCGTGTTCAATTAGGATCTCTCGATTGAACATCACCCATTCAAGCAGATCGCGCTTCTTGTTGTCGTGAGCTACCAGTGCGATCTTCTTCCTCTCTTTCATTTGGATCGTCTGGTATTGCATGCGCGGCGCCTCGCTTTCTGATATTCTCGGAAGCCTTCTTTTCTCATGGCAAAAGTCTTTCCGCAAGGATCAAGTGAATGGTCCCTACAGAGCTGTCGAGCAGGGCCCCGGCTATGGCGAAACAACATTTTTCGAACAAAACCAGGGCGGCTCCGAGACTGACCCAGACCACGAAGCCCCTGTACTTCGGAATTGCCGACAATAATGTCTTTCCTACTGCCAAGCGCATAGCGAAGGCCCTTCTCTACGGTATACGCGCCAAATTAGACAGGACCTCATTCAATCCGCATTCGCAACAAGTTAAATCTTTATTAGGAGAGAATGCCGCTCTGTTCCGTTGTAGAGGGATCTTTGAGCGCAGCACTTAACCGGGCCGTTTCTCCGGCGCCTGCATATCCGGCGGTAGCGGAAGCACGATTCGCTTGACACCCATGGCTCATACCGCTAATATTTTTTAAGGTGCTCTTTTTTTAACAGAACCCTAACATGAACGTAACAGAGCGCTCATATTATATGGTCGATTAATAGCAAAACCGACGTAAGGGAGGGACTGTCAAATGGCGATTTGGGATTACAGACCGAAAGCTGACCTATGGACCGGTGTCGCAATCGGAGTCGGGTTGTTGGTAGCTCCCGTGGTCATTCCCATCATTGCAGCCGCGGCCAGGCCGGTGCTGAAGGCAGCCGTGAAAGGTACTTTCATGGTTTACGAAAAGGGGAAGGAAGCAGTTGCCGAAGCCTTGGAGGTCGTAGAGGATCTGGTTGCGGAAGCACGGTCTGAAGTTCATTCCGAACTGGCCTCAACCAGAGATCAAGAATAGGTTATCGACACTGCAAGAGAGGGGATAAATGATTCCTCATGCTCATGTGTCGCACATTATGTCCTGTAGGCTGAGGATAAAGGTCCCTTCCAGAAAAGGTGATCTCTCATACTTTGCCGATGTGCAGGAACAGCTTTCCATGTGCCCTGGCGTCCAAGAAGTCAGCGTGAGCCCGCACACCGGGGGCGCCCTGATTCTGTACAATTGTGACAAAAAGTCCATCTCCGAGTACGCACAAGAAAAGGGCCTGTTCATACTCAAGCACCCCGCCGGCTCGCAGAGAGCACTTTTCAGCCATGTGGCTCACACCTTCAAGATGTACAACACGAGCCTGAAGAAGCTTACCGATGGTCAGATTGATATTCCAAGCCTGGCTTTTCTGAGCCTCATGATTTCGGGAGTATATCAGTTAGCCAGAGGTAACTTGTCTGTGCCCGCGTGGTACACGGCCTTTTACTATGCTCTGGGGGTTTTCACACGAGCCCAAGTGGACGAATGGGATGAAGGCGAAGAGTTTCCGGAAGAGTTCGATGACGGTGACGGCGATTGACCAGGCTGTTTTGTTTCCTCTGTATTTGTAAGCGTTATTGAATGCTGAACCATAGAAGCTGAGTTGGATAAAGGTATGAACTGATGACAGCTTACGTTCAAGTCTATCCACGCGGCTAATTTGAGGGAAATTCATTTGCTGAGAGAAATTCACAACGCTATACGAGGCAGGGTGAGATACAAGGTCAAAGGGCTTTATCGCTCAGCCGCTCTTAAATACAGACTTGAGATGATTCCATCTCGGAGTCAAGAGGTGAACCACGTCTCGGCAAGCACTTTGACGGGAAACGTGCTCATTCTCTTCAATCCTGACTGTAATTTGCGTGTGATAGCTTCCCTGGTCGAAAAGGCTGCGGTCGATCATTTCAGGCAACACGAAACCGGAATCGGAGACGTGTCGTTATCCGGCGAAGACGAAACGCTCCGGCCAAGCCTCTCCGTGGTACGTGCGCGGGAACACGAGCCTACTGCTTTGATGAGAGCTGTTGAGCCTGGCAGACGACAAAAGGCCGAAGCCTGGCACGTCATGGAGAGCCGGTTCGTGCTCGCTTCGCTGAATTCCTGCCCGAAAACCGGACTTTCTGCCGATGCCGCTAATAAGAGCAGGGACACGTACGGTCTTAACATTGTCCCTCAGGCGCCATCGCGATCCAAATTTCGTATCTTTGTCGATCAGTTTGCATCGCTGCCCGTAGCTCTCTTGGGGGCTGCCGCAGGACTGTCGCTGGCTACCGGGGGTATTGTGGACGCGGTCGTGATTGCGGCCGTTGTGGGCATCAACGCGGTGATCGGGTACGCGACGGAAACTGAAGCGGAAAAGATGATAAACTCATTGAAGCAATTGATCCGGCCTTACGCCCGGATAATCCGCGAAGAAAGCCACAGAGACATTCCTGCGGAAGACGTTTTGGTAGGCGACATTATCGTGCTGAGACCCGGGACCTATGTAACGGCTGACGGCCGACTCGTGGAAGCAGAGCATTTGGTCGTGGATGAGTCTGCCCTGACCGGCGAAAGCATGCCGGTTACCAAGACCTCTTTGCCACTGGCCAACGCGAACATTCCCCTGGCAGATCGCACAAACATGGTTTACGCCGGCACTCTTATCACTGGCGGCCAAGGGTTGGCCGTTGTTGTGGCAATCGGCTGTTTCTCGGAAATAGGCAAAGTCCAGACTCTGGTTTCGGAGGCCGCCCCCCCGGAAACACCCATTGAACGGCAGCTGACCACTATAGGCGACCAGCTTGTCCTGATTTCCGGGGCCGTTTGCGGAGTAGTCTTCGCAATCGGCCTGCTTCGAGGGCACGGCTTCCTCCATGTGCTCAAGTCCGCGATCTCGCTTGCAGTGGCAGCCGTGCCGGAAGGTCTACCTGCCGTTGCCACGACCACATTGGCTCTCGGGATCAAGAACATGAGGCAGCGCAAAGTCCTCATCAGGAACCTCGATGCCGTGTGTACACTCGGTTCCGTCCAGACGATATGTTTTGACAAGACAGGGACCATAACGCACAACAAAATGTCGGTCCTGAGGGTGTACGTCGGGATGGACCGCATAGAAGTACGCGACGGATCGTTTCTTTGCGGGCAGGTCCCTTTGGATCCCATCAACTGTGATGAGCTTTTGAGATTTATACATGTCTGCGTGCTCTGCAATGAAACACAAATAGACTACAATCATTCCGCATACGTGCTGCACGGATCGCCCACCGAGAACGCCCTGATTCAAATGGCCATAAACGCGGGCGTGGATGTTCGGAGTGTACGGGAACGGTATCCCCTGGTGAACATCAACTACCGGTCGGACGACCGTCAGTTCATGAGCACTGTACATGCTTCGGGCAATCCCGGTAGACTCATCGCTCTGAAAGGCAGCCCCGTCGAGGTGCTTGCCATGTGCAAGCATCAGGTGAAAGACGGCGAAAGGGTACCTCTTACTGATAAAGACAGAGACGTCATAGAAGCTGAAAACGATAACATGGCCGGGGACGCTTTGAGAGTGCTCGGGGCAGCATACACAATCCCGGATCTCGATGAGATTCCGGGCGAGGACAGTGCCCTCAATTGGCTGGGTCTCACTTGGCTGGGCCTCGTCGGAATGGCCGATCCTATCAGAGACGGTGCGAGAGAATCTATCAAGGTGTTTCACGAGGCCGGCCTGGACACTGTAATGATTACAGGGGACCAGAGCCCTACGGCCTACGCGGTAGGAAAAGAATTGGGGCTCAACAACGGCGGGAAGTTGGAAATCCTGGATTCCACCGACCTTGGCAGCTCGAACCCGTCGGTGCTCAAAGCGCTGAGCACGCAGGTCCACGTATTTTCAAGGGTAAGTCCCTCGAACAAGCTCCAGATCGTTCAAGCCCTTCAAAGCACGGGAAGAGTCGTGGCTATGACGGGCGACGGCATCAACGACGGGCCCGCGCTGAGAGCAGCGGATATAGGCGTCGCTATGGGGCGCGGGGGTACCGATGTGGCTCGGGAGATCGCAGACGTGGTTCTCGAGGAAGATGATCTCGAGACGCTCATAGTTGCGATAAGCGATGGGCGCACGGTGTACAAAAATATCAGAAAGACGCTGCACTATCTTCTCGCGACGAACTTCAGCGAAATCCAGGTCATGTTTGTAGCCGCCGCCGTCGGCTTGGGATATCCTCTCAATGCCGTGCAACTATTGTGGATCAATCTGGTGTCCGACATATTTCCCGGCCTTGCCCTGGCTTTGGAACCGGCTGAACCGGATGTGATGAAACAGCCCCCGCGAGATCCCTTGGAGCCGATTGTAAGAACTGATGACTTCAAGAGGATAACCGTTGAAGCTGCCACTATGACTACGGCTTCGCTGGCAGCGTACGGTTATGGTATCATGAGGTACGGCATGGGGCCTGCCGCGAGCACTATGGCCTTCCAAAGCCTTACTACGTCGCAGATCCTACATGCCATCAGTTGTCGATCTGAAAATCGCAGCATATTTGATGCGGAAGCATCAGCTCCGAACAATTACTTGAATGTGGCAGTAATTGCTTCACTCGGACTGCAGCTGGCCGCCCAGTTTATTCCGGGGCTGCGAGGTCTCCTTGGCCTTACACCCTTGACGGTATCTGACGGGCTGGTGATAGGGGCTGCCTCCGTAATTCCTCTCATGATAAATGAGGCCACCAAGAAGGGGACAGTAGACAGCAAATGAAAAGAAACTTCATTCACACGTCCGAATCGGTTACGGAAGGTCACCCTGACAAGATGTGCGACCAGATAAGCGATGCAATCGTGGACCGCTTTCTCGAACGTGATCTTTGCGCCAGGATTATAGCCGAATCCGCCGTCTCATTGTCCGTGGTCTTTGTCGCAGCCAGGTTCGCCTCCGGCGTCAAAGTGGACTTCCCCAATGTGGCGAGAAAAGTCATCAGACGAATCGGATACGTGGATCACGAATTCAATTTCAAAACCTGCAGCATATTGACGAGTCTCAAAGAAATGGCCCCGGAGCAAGACTGCTTCCCGGCCGACAACGAGTTGTCCGAAGAAGATATCGAACGAATCGCGGTTTACGACCAGGTGACGCTCTTCGGTTTTGCCTGCAATCAGTCCCCTACCCTCATGCCGCTCCCCATTTGGCTTGCACACAAGCTCTCGCGGAGGTTGTCCGAAGTAAGGACTCAAAATGTGCTGCCATACTTGTCGCCTGACGGCACAACCCAGGTTGGAGTGGAGTACAAGAATCGACTGCCCTACAGGATCCACAGCATCACTGTCAATTCGAGCCAGATAGATCGGACGTTTCCCAAGCCTGAGCGGCTCCGTGACGACATAATGCAAACTGTCATACAACCGGCATTTGAAGATGAGTCGATCGCGCCAGACAACGGTACCACAATTTTCGTCAATCCGGGCGGGCCTCTGAAACTAGGTGGGCCGTCTGTCCACTCCGGCCTTACCGGAAGAAAGAACGCTATTGATACGTACGGTGGGTATGCCAGAAACAGCGGGGCTGCGCTGAGCGGAAAAGATCCGCTGAGGATTGACAGAGTCGGAGCCTACGCTGCCCGTTATGCCGCCAAGAACGTCGTAGCCGCGGGGCTCGCGGACCAGTGCGAGGTCGAACTCAGCTATTCAATCGGATTTGTGGGGCCGGTGAGCATACAAGTTGAGACTATGGGGACCGGCAAGATCCCTGATGACGACCTGAGCGCTTTGGTAGAAAGGTATTTTGACTTCAGGCTGGGCGGGATTTTGAAAAAGTTCAATTTGAGAGGTCTTCCGTCATTGTCCTCGGGCGGCTTCTATCGCAAGCTTGCCGCGTACGGACATTTCGGCAGGACAGACATGGACTTGCCTTGGGAGGCCGAAGACAAAGCGGACTTTCTCAGGTCACTTTAGCCGCCGGTTCGATCCACCTGTTAGCCGGCGACCGCTATCGAGACGGAACGGGTGGACTCCCCCCTCAAATAAGTACCGTTAGAATCGAGAGCGGCGACCCTTGTAGCGCTCGGTCCAACGCAAGCCCGAGAAGGACTTTGGACACTGCCTTGCTCACTCGGGCCAGGGCCGGCTCATCGGATTGTTGGCTGGAAACGGCATCTGCCGGAGCAATATATTTCTCCCGGATAAGAAAGGTCAGGATCGCATTGGAATTTATGACTTCGGGATCGTAGTGTACAACTATACTACCTGTAACAATGTTCACGGAAATCGTCTCGACCCCGGAGAGGTCATCCATCAAAGCGTGAAGGTCTTGCGCCAATCCGGCGTTCCTCCTCAGGCTCGGAATCTTGATCCTCAGTCGCCCCGGTACCTCATGCAGATAATAACCCATATTTTCCCCGCTTTGATTTGGTCGCGCAGTATCGATCCCTGGCCCAAAGACCTTGTCGCAGCGCCTGCTTGATCTTAGGTTGCACTCGCTCGGTTAGGACTGTGTTAGCACCAAATTAAATGTTCATGTGCCTGCATTATCGAAGACTTGGGAGGGGGACCGAAACCGATTTGTCACCGCAAGCGCGTTTGAAAAGCCATGCTCGTCGGTGTAACATGAGATAAGGGCTTCCCGGATGCGCGCACAAGCTGCTTCAGCGAGGAGGAACGTAATGGAATTCTGGATTGGGCTATCCGTGGGCATGCACCTCGGTAAAGTAATCGCTGACTACTTGGAAAAATTCGTTGACGCATATGGACTCCTGGATCCGAAGACGGTCGGGAAAATTGGGGACGTGGTGGCAGGCGTGGAAGAAGTGGGTTCGGATTTGGATGCATTGGCAGACTGAGGCGAATGCGTGTTCAAATAAGTAAGATTGGGGGGAACTTCTTTGCCAAGAAGCTTCCTCCGCGGATTACTGCTTTGAAAGCGAAATCGTATCAAATCTGGTATGCGAAAGGTTTCTCCGCCTCGGCAAAGAACTCAGCGAAAATTTCCTTGCGGATACCGACGAACTCATAGCTGCTCCGGTCCCTTGGTCTAGGTAAGGTCACCCGGACGACCTTTTTTATTGTCCCGGGTTTGCCGGCCATAACTACCACCCGATCACCCAAAAAGACCCCCTCGTCAATGTCGTGGGTGACCAGGACCACGGTGGTCCGCTCCACTTCCCAGATCCGCAGGATCTCATGCTGCATCTGTATCCTGTTAAGAGCGTCCAGGGCCCCGAAAGGCTCGTCCATGAAGAGCACCTCGGGCTTTACGGCCAGCGCCATGAAGCTCCTGATCCGCGAAGCAGTCCAATCGGAACAGCTCCCCAGGGTGGTCATGTGAAGGGCCTTCATAATCTCGTATGACGCGGATCGCGGCCGCAAACTCCACGCGGCCGTTTCGTGTCGAGCCGGCACGGCCCCCACTGACACATGCGGCAACAACAGCTCTGCATACCGTGACCGCACTGAGGATGCTGCTCGGCAAACCGATCGAAGGCAGTCTCCGTCCCT
>Ga0247842_10009334_pt1 | contig 10025 bp, 6 predicted proteins | sample LaCruzMarch2015__3_FD_192411 | JGI IMG/M metagenome (GOLD analysis project Ga0247842, IMG submission 192411) | Freshwater microbial communities from meromictic Lake La Cruz, Castile-La Mancha, Spain - LaCruzMarch2015_19m | ecosystem: Environmental > Aquatic > Freshwater > Lake | place: Spain... | reverse complement strand
GATGGCTCCGCGGCCTCTTGGACAGATCTCCCTGATGAAGATTCTAAACTCGTCGGGGACTTCTCCGTTGTTCTTACAGAGCCAGACCTCGCCGTTCTTGAGGATGACAATAGTCCACTTGTCGTCGTGTCCCCAAGAGCCGAGTTCGTTTACCGGAGCCTGAATCTGGCCCTCTTCTTCGTGCATGGCCTCGATCCACGGGAGTCCGGTGGCGTGAAAGAATCCGAACCTTTTGAGTTCGGCTCTTACCCTGCTGGGTGATCTTGAAATGGCTTTGACCGGCATCAGTCTTTCCTCCTTGTTGTGAAGGGACGTGTTGTACCCCGAATTGGGGTGGAAATTGTTAATATGTTGTTTTTATCATAATTATATGAATCTGTCAATAAGGAGCTTTGCTTCCTTTTCTGTCTTTATCCACTTTATTCTTCTGTCTTTTTTAAACCACGTCATTTGTCTTTTTACAAAATGTTCGGATTCTTTTTGTATACTGTCTATCATCTTTTGATAACTGATTTTGTTTTGTAAATATTGTGCGACATATCGATATTCTAATCCTAATTCCTCTAATCTTTTCCACGATAAAGATTTGTGAAGTTTTTTAACTTCATTTATCATAGCTTTGTTTTTTAATCTTTTAATTAGCCTCTTATTTATCAACCTCTTTAATTCGTCGAAGGGTTTAGTTATTCCTAATTCTAAAACATCGAATTGATTGTTTGTTTTTAGAACTGTGATAGGTTTTTTTGTTTTTAGAATAATCTCTAAGGCCCTTATCAATCTTCTCGGATTATGTTTATCTATACCATTAGCTCTTTTCGGATCTTTTGATAAGAGTAGGTTGTATAGCTCTTCGTTAGATTTATTTTCTAGTTTGCTTCTTAATTTAAAATCTGGTTTTACTTCTGGAAGAACCATACCATCTACTATTGATTGTATAAAAAAACCAGTACCACCAACTAAAATTGGTAGTTTGTTTTTCTTTTGAATATTTTTTATAGCTTTCAATGCTAATTTTTGATATTGAGCTACTGAAAATCTTCTTTTGGGATTTGCTACATCTAAAAGATAATGGGGGATGCCTTGCATTTCTTTCTTTGTTATCTTTCCCGATCCAATATCTAGTCCTTTATACACCTGCCTTGAGTCAGCCGAAATCACCTCGCCGTTATATCTTTTAGCGAGTTTTATCGATAGGTTAGTCTTTCCCGATGCAGTTGGTCCTAAAATTACGATTAGTTTAGATGTTGACATTTATGTAATATTGTTATATTATATTTATGGAAGAATAAACGGGTGTTTGTTCTTAGCAGTTCACTACAATTTGGAGTATCTTATGTCGACGCACACTGAAAGCGATCGTATCCTTACAGAGGCGATGAGAAAAAATCCTTCTGCTGCGATTTTCGCAGTTTTCATCGTGTTGGCCATCTTTGGTTTCTGTTTTTGCGTAACGTTTGGAACGATTCATCGCCCCGAGCCTACGCCCATCGCAGAAATCATGGGCGATCACGGCGACTACAAGGTTGACGGGGGTGGCGTGAACGCGGTCTACGTGGTCATCGGCACTCGCGACCCGCAACGCTACATCAAGGCGTTGCAAGACTCAATCGTGTTGGTGGAGAAGACTTCCGGTAGGAAGATTGTCTCGTTGGCCATTAGCGGATGTCCGTCTCGGGTTTCTTTTAGTCTCGAGAAAGCCGCTAGCGAGTAATCGTTCTTCCCGATAAAACATAGTTCTTTTTCTCATAGGCACCCCATAAAGGTGCTTTTTTCTTACAAAATTTCTCCTTTTAATATGAACGGATAGGCTTCTGTTATTTTTACTTTTACTATTTTTCCTAAAATATTCTTATTTGATTTGATTTTAATCGTTTTGTATTGTTCGTCTTTGCCGAAATAGTCGTTTCCCCTGTTCTCGTTTATTAAAACACTCGTTTCTTTTCCTATCAATTTTTTATTCTTTTCTAGTGCAGTTTGCTTTAAAACATCTGTTAAAACTTTTTCTCTTCTTTTTTTCTCCGGCCACGAGATGTTATCTTTTAATTTGAAAGCAGCCGTTCCAGATCTTGGAGAATATTTATTGATATATGCCATATCATATTTTATATTCTCAAAAAGCTTAACGGTATTGTTAAACTTTTTTTTTTTTTCACCGGGAAATCCTACGATAATATCGGTAGATAATGATATATTTGAAATCCTTTTTCTTAATTTATTTATCTTATCCTTATACTGTTTTACGGTATAGTGTCTGTTCATTGATTTTAAAACTTTGTCATCGCCAGATTGTATAGGAAGGTTCAAATACGGAGTGACTTTATTCAATGAAGCCATAACCGTTATTAATTCTTCTGAAAAGTCTTTTGGGTGAGATGATGTAAAGCGTATCCAAAAGTTTCCCTTTATACTATTTATCATCTTTAGTAATTTAGGAAAGTTAGTATTTTTATCTTTGTACGAGTTTACGTTTTGTCCTAAAAGCCAAATCTCTTTGTATTCTTTATTAACAACGTTTTTAATTTCAGATACAATTTCTTTTGCTGGTCTCGACAATTCTCTTTCTCTAGCGTAGGGAACTACGCAATAGCTACAAAAGTTATTGCACCCTGTCATTATCGGGATGTTAGCCGAAAACTTTGAAGAATATTTTGGTGCTATATTTAAATAGTTGTCTGTGGTTTTTACTTTCTTTAAACCTAAAATATTAGGTATTTTTTTAATGTCTCTAATATCAACGACATAATCAAATCCATTGATAAAGAGTTTTTTATCTCTATTCAACACGCAACCAGTGAGGATAGCTTTAAACTTAGGATTTCTCTCTCTTAATTTGTTAAATTTTACAACTAAACCGTGGACCCTATCTACGGCAGATTGTCTTACTGAGCACATCGTAACTATGACTAAATCAGCCTCAGACATATTTGAGGTTTGTTTGTACTTTATACTATCTAAAACAGAAGCTATTCTTTCTGAATCGGATATATTCATCTGGCAACCAAAAACAATCAGGTTGTATTTCATAAGGGTAATAATACAACAAAAAAACGATTCCGTAAAGAAACCGTTTCCGTTGTATCTATCTAATTTCTTCTTTCCTGTCTTTGATAAAATACCTCCATTTCTCTAAAAACTCTACGAAAGCTGAAAAGGGCATATCTATTAAAGCGTTGAAGAACGCTGCAATGGCGTTATACTTCTTCCACTTAGTTGATATCCATTTTCCTAAACCCTGCACTGGTAAAAAGAACACGTCTGATAAAAAACTAATGAATCCTTCTTTTTCATCTTCGATAGTTAATTCTTGAGCACGCTTTCTAACAGCTGTTCCAGTGAATAATATCAACGCGATAAAGACGATGTTGATTATGATTGACGTAAGAGGGAAACCGAATTCATTAAAGATCCAGTATATGAATCCGAATGAAGCAAAAGAAGAAAGCACATATATTAAAGAAAGGATAAAAGTAGTCATCACTCCTTTCTTTCTTTGCATCTTTATTTCGTAAACGTCGGTTTTGTCTGTTTTGTATACTATCTTCATAGCCTCAACTACGACTATAGAAAGGTTCTTTGAAGACGGCTTCTTAACAGTAGTAACAAGGATAAACATTAATATGGTCGGAATTAGAACATCGGCGACTAATATTAATTTATTCAACTCTCCTGCCATTATTTCAGAAACAATGACTTCTATTAAAACTAAAGATAATATTTTAGTAACGAATATGGATATTGTAGAATATACAGCAGCCCTAGTGATTCTTTCTTTTAAAGTAGCTAATCTTTTGAGATAAGCTCCTTTTATCAATCCTTCCAGCGTAGCTGGATTAGATAGTTCTCTCACAATATCACTTTCTGATTGCGAGGATAAGACGTCTCCTAACAAAAGATAGGGCGTGTCGTACTTTTCGCATATGGCATAGAATCTTTTTTGAAAAGGGTTAGTTAGATCTTGTTCTATTTTGTTATATATCAAAAAAGCATCTTGGGCTATTTTAACCATTAAATCTTCATTGGCTTCAGGCCAATCAGGATATTTGTATTTTATCAAGTTGTAGCTAAGCATTGGCTTATCCAATTTAAACAATGCCTCTTGCACAGCTATATATATCTGAACATCAGTATCTTCTTTCTTTAAAACACCTTTTTCGTAAACGCTATCAGAAACTCTAATCTTTTCCTTCATTAATCTAAACATGAAGTCTATTAAAGCAATTTCTTTAATAGGTGGAGTTAGTGTTTCTTCAATTTCGCAAGCAGCTAACTCTAAAAGCCAGTTGTAGAATCCTAATCCTGCTTTACCTTTTTTGTTTTCGGGATTGTTTTTTAGGATAAAAACATATTTATCTACTATCTTTTGAACTTCTTGTATTTTTGTTTCTTCAATTTTGTCGTTAGGGAAGTGTCCTCCACGTATTAATTCAAAAACTAAAGCTTCAGCCACTCCGTCAGTTTCAGAAAAGTTGTTTAATTCGAGGTCAAAGAATCTTCTTTTGAGTTTTCTGATAATAGCTGACCTACGCATTAGGTGTTCTTCTTTCCATTCAACAACTGTTCTTATGTGTTCGTAAAAGGCAGCAACCTTCAGGGCAACCTCATCAACGTGAACTGTAGGAACTTCTTGTTCTGGCGTTAGAGATTTATGCCAGATATGGTATTCCTTTATTAGTTTTTTTGTAGCTTCTGAGAGCTCTTGTTGCATGTTATTTCTTTTCCTTTATCTCCTTCAAAACTTTTTCAACAAATTTTGATAGTTCCATAGCTCCACCATCTCCTTTACCTCGTTCTCTCACAGATACTGTTTTAGCTTCAACTTCTTTGTCTCCTACAATTAAAAGGTATGGAGTTTTTTGCATTTCGGCTTCTCTTATCTTTTTACCAAGAGTTTCGCTCTCGTCTTTTAACTCAACTTTTATACTATTTAAAACAAGCTCCCTTTTTATCGATTTTGCATATTCAGAGTGTTTGTCAGATATTGGGATTACGGCAACTTGAACAGGAGACAGCCATAACGGAAAAGCTCCAGCGTAGTGTTCTATCAACACGCCGAAGAATCTTTCAGGAGATCCAACGATAGCCCTATGAATCATAACCGGTGTTTTTTCTTTTCCATCAGAATCAATATATTTTAATCCAAATCTTCCTGGCATTATGAAATCTAGTTGGATAGTTGATAATTGCCATTCACGTCCTAAAGAATCTTTTGATATTAAATCCATTTTAGGTCCGTATATTGCGGCCTCTCCAACGGCTCTAAAGTATTCTATTTTATTCTCAATCAATATTTCTTCTAGAACCCGTTGAGCCTTTTTCCAAGTCTTAGCATCTCCTAGGTATTTTTCAGGTTGTTTTGGATCCCATAAAGACAATCTTATCTTGTAATTCATCCCGTATGTTTTCATCGCCTTCTCGATAGCAGACAACACTGCTTTAAATTCGTCTTTGATTTGTTCTTCTGTACAAAAAGAATGTCCGTCGTCTTGAGAAAATCCACGTAAACGTGTAAGTCCAGAAAGCTCTCCTGTTTTTTCATCTCGATACAATTGTGCAAAGTCAGCTATACGAATAGGTAAGTCTTTGTATGATCTTGGTTTTGAAGCATAGATTTGAGTGTGTTGAGGGCAATTCATTGGTTTTAAGTAGTAGTCTTCCTTTGTATAGTGAGAACACACTTTAAACATATCGTCTTTGTATTTGTCGTAATGTCCGGACACTTTAAACAGTTCAGCGCGGTTCATATTCGGTGTTTGAACTTCTTGGTATCCAATTTCATATTGTAACTCATTACAATATGCCCTTATCTCTCTCAATATGGTAGCTCCTTTAAATGTATAGAGGGGGAGTCCTGGTCCTACTAATTCTGAAAAGACGAATAGGTCTAGTTTTTCACCAAGCTTTCTGTGATCTCTCTTTTCAGCTTCTTCTAGCATTTTCAAATGATCTTTTAGCTCGTTTTCTGTATTAAAGGCTAGTCCGTATATACGAGTTAACATTTTGTTCTTCTCTTCGCCTTTCCAATATGCTCCAGCTATTTTTGTTAATTTGAAAGAATTAGGAGATATTTCTTTTGTGCTTTTAATATGTGATCCTTTGCATAAATCAGTAAAAGAGCCATTAGTATATGTTGTAACAGTTTTACCAGGAAGTTCTGAAATCAAATCTAATTTATATGTTTGACCCGCAAACATTTTCTTAGCTTTGAGTTTTGTGATTTCTTCTTTTACAAACTTTTGATCTTGGGAAACTATCTCTTTCATTTTGTCTTCGATTCTTTTTAAATCTTCGGGTGTAAAGTTTTTAGGCAATTCAAAATCGTAATAGAAACCATTTTCTATGGCTGGTCCCATTCCTAATTTAGTTTTAGGGAATATTGATAGAACAGCTTGTGCTAAAACGTGAGCTAACGAATGACGTATTTTTTCTATTTCCATATATATGTTTATTAATATTTAATTTGAATAAAAATTATCTTTAGCAAATACGATTTCTTGAGCGTCGTCAGCCACTATTTTTATCTCTCCATTTCTATCATCCACTCGTCCGGCTATGAAAACTATCTTATTCTCCTGTAAAGCAACCGGGTTCTTTTCTAAAAGGTTGGGGAATATGACAACCTCTGTTTTACCGGTAAGATCTTCTAGCTTTAAAAACAACATCGGCTTTCCGTTCTTTGTAATAATCTTTTTAACGCTAGATATCAATCCTCCTAAAACTACCTTTTTATTCACAAACGTATCGTCTATTTTAATTATCGGGGTAGTCCTTGCCTCAAAAAGCTTTTTAAATCCATTTAAAGGATGTGAAGAAACGTATAGTCCTAAAAGCTCTTTTTCCCATCCAAGCTTCTCAAAAGTGCCTGCTGGTTGAGCTTGCTCTAGCTTTATATCATTATTCACTATTTTCGAGCTTGCGAACAGACCCATCTGGTTAGTATTCTTGTTTTTACTCTTTTCCCTCGCTATCTCCAACATTTTCTCTAAATTAGAAAGTAATTGTCCTCTTTCAGCTAAATCATCGAAAGCCCCGGCTTTAATCAAGGCTTCCATTGATTTTTTATTCAAATCCTTTGAATTAATACGGTGTATAAAATCACCAATTGATTCAAATCTTCCATTATTTTTTCTTTCTTCAACAACCGTGTCGATAATATTTACTCCTACGTTTTTAATGGCTAACAATCCAAAACGTATTTGATTCTTTTCTGGAACAACTGTAAAGTTTTTCAAAGATTCATTTATGTTCGGAGCTAAAACCTCAACATTCATTTTCTTACACTCGTCGATTAAAAAAGCAATTCTTTCAACGTCAGCTTTTTCTGAAGTTAGAACGGAGGCCATAAACTCAACAGGGTAGTGAGCTTTTAGGTAGGCCGTTTGATAGGCTATTGTAGCGTAAGCTGCTGAGTGGGATTTGTTGAATCCGTAAGAAGCGAAAGGTAAAATCCATTGCCATAATTCTTCAGCAACCTTTTTTGATGCACCGTTTTCAACAGCTCCATTAATGAATTTGTTTTTTTGCGCGTCTAATAGTTCTTTGATTTTTTTACCAACAGCTTTTCTTAATACGTCGGCTTCACCAAGTGTAAATCCGCAAACCTCTTGAGCAATTTTCATCAACTGTTCTTGGTAGATACAAATACCATAGGTATCTTTTAGAATGGGTTCAAGTTTAGGATGTATATATGAAATCGTTTGGTTTCCTTGTTTTCTTTCAATATAGTCTGGAATAAATTGCATAGGACCCGGACGATACAAAGCAACCATAGCGGTAATGTCATTGAATTCGCTCGGTCTTAACTCTTTTAAATATCTTTTCATTCCGTCAGATTCAAGTTGGAATACGGAAGTTGTTAAAGCTTGCTGTAAAAGTTCGAAAGTCTTTGCGTCGTTGTCTGGGATTTTATCTAAATCTATTTTTAAATTATCGTGCAAGACATAGATACGAGCTAATGTGTCTTCTATAATCGTAAGGTTTTTTAATCCCAAAAAGTCCATTTTCAAAAGTCCCATATCTTCAATGCTATGACCTTCGTATTGAGTAATAACTCCTTCTTCAACATCTTTTGGTCTCTGTAATGGGACAGAATCAGTTAACGGGTTTGCAGAAATCACAACACCACAGGCGTGAGTTGAAGCGTGGCGAGCTACTCCTTCTAGTTTTTTCCCAAGGTCAATCAATCTTTTAGCCATTTCATCGTTTTCATATTTTTCTTTGAATTCATCAACCTTTTCTAGGGTTTCTTCTAAATCCATTCCTAAAGGAATCAATTTTGCCATTTGGTCGCAATATGAATAGGTGTATTGTAGGGCTCTACCTACGTCACGAATAACGGCACGAGCCGCCATTGTTCCAAAGGTGATAATCTGGGCAACGTGATCTGCACCATATTTTTCAGCAACGTGTTTTATAACTTCATCTCTTCTTCTATCGGCAAAATCCATATCAATATCAGGCATAGATATTCTTTCTGGATTTAAGAATCTTTCAAAGAGTAAATTGTGCTTTAAAGGATCAACGTTTGTTATTCCAGATAAGTAGGCGATTATGGACCCACCGGCTGATCCTCTTCCAGGGCCTACAACAATCCTGTTGTCTTTTGCCCACTTCACAAATTCTTGCACAATTAAAAAGTATCCGGCAAATCCAGTTTTTCCTACAACCGAAAGTTCGTATTTCAATCTGTCGGTTACTGTTTTATCAGGATTCTTTCCGTATCTTGCCTCTATCCCTTCCCAGCAGATTTCTTCTAAAAACTCTTCTGCAGTTTTACCTTCTGGTAATGGGAAAACGGGCAATTTCGTTTTTCCCAATTCTAATTGGACATTACACATGTCTGCAATCTTTTGCGTGTTTTCCAAAGCTTCAGGAAAATCTTTAAAATCTTCCTGCATCACTTCGGGACTTTTCATTGAAAAGTCATCTTGTGTCATTGATAACCTCTCCGGGTCATTTATATCCGCCCCCGTATTTATCAACATCAAAACATCTTGAGCTTCTGCATCTTCTTTGCGTAAATAGTGGATGTCGTTTGTGCAAACTAGAGGAATGCCTGTTTTTTTTGAAAGTTGAACTAACTTTTTGTTTGCGCTATCTTGCTCTGGAATATTTGCATGATGTTGGATCTCTAAGTAGAAATTTCCTTTACCGAAAAATGATTCATATTTTTTAGCGAGCGCTTCTGCTTCATCTAGCTTGTTAGCTAAAAGTAGTCTTGGAATTTTTCCTTGTATACAAGCCGATAAACCAATTAGACCGTCTGCATATTTTTCTAAAGTCTCGTCATCAATTCTTGGTTTGTAGTAAAACCCATCTAGGTGGGCGATTGAAACAAGTTTTACTAAATTCTTGTATCCTTGTTCGTTTTTAGCAAGCAAGATTAAGTGATTTCTAGGATTATCTATATTCGGTCTTTTATCTGTAAGTTTTTCAAAAGCCGTATATACTTCACATCCGATAATCGGTTTGATTCCTTTTGCTTTTGCCTTTTTGTAAAACTCAACAGCTCCATACATCACTCCGTGATCGGTAATGGCCACAGAATCCATTCCTAATTCTTTTACGTAATCTAAAAGCTCGTCTATCTTTGGTAGACCATCTAAAAGAGAGTAGTGGGAGTGAACGTGTAAATGAGTAAATTTCATAATTATCTCTAATATACCATTTTACCTTTTGCAGTGGTAAAATCAAGGCATGAATTATCCGAATTTCAATGAAGAGAATAAATTAAAAAAACAAGGATACAAGCTCGTAGCCGGTTTAGATGAAGCAGGTCGTGGACCTTTAGCTGGGCCTGTGGTGGCTTCGGTTGTTTTGGTAAAAGAATTAAAAGATAAAAAGATGTTTTTAGGGATTAGAGATTCAAAAAAGCTTTCACAAAAACAAAGAGAACAATATTACGAGCTTTTAACAACTAGCAAAGATATACAATGGGCAGTAGGTATCGTTTCTGAAAAGGTTATAGACAAGATTAATATATTAGAAGCTACAAAACTAGCTATGAACAAGGCGATAGATGATTTAAA
>Ga0247842_10009333_pt1 | contig 10025 bp, 13 predicted proteins | sample LaCruzMarch2015__3_FD_192411 | JGI IMG/M metagenome (GOLD analysis project Ga0247842, IMG submission 192411) | Freshwater microbial communities from meromictic Lake La Cruz, Castile-La Mancha, Spain - LaCruzMarch2015_19m | ecosystem: Environmental > Aquatic > Freshwater > Lake | place: Spain... | reverse complement strand
CCGACTGATGGAAGCGCTGTATCTCGGAACGATCCCTGTAGTGAAGAAATGTATTGCCATGGAGCAATTTTATGATTTTCTCTGTGTCTTTATTGATGATTGGAGCGAAGTGACGGAGGAGTTTTTGCTTGAAAAATACGACGAAATCATGAGCCGCGAGTATGATATTGATAAATTACACATGTCTTATTGGAACAAGGCAATCGCATCATCGTTTTAATCAAAATCAATTTCGCAAGCGAATGTCCTCTCCATGAATGCATCTATTTTGGATATATTTTCCTGGACAATGTCAAAGATCTCGTGGTTGGAAGAAATTTCGTAGATCGTATTAATCGCAAAGACTGTGCGTTCCATAGCAGATTGTCCTCGTCCGGGATCGCTGATGATACCGGTCAGCCTTTTCATGTGCTTCTTGACGTTATACTCGTGTTGCAACGTGCACAGGATTTGAAACATGGTGAATGCGGTGTGGGCGATCATGACTGCACACTCGGTGGGGTTCGAAATACGATCTTGCTTGGTCACCTCGCCATTGAAGCGAGCAAAATCCTTGAGAGACAGCATGATATTTCTGGAAAGTGGCTCGTCGCACTCTTCTCCGAGGATATCGCGGTATTCGTCGCGAAGCAACTTCTTGAGATGCTTCCGAAACGTGATGAAGAGTTCCTTCTCGATGCTCATCGTATCGGCATTGCTGAGATTCATGACGAGAGGGACAAACATTTTGATTTGGTTGTGAAATAATTTAATGAAAATGAGATGTGAAACCATGTATTTATGGTAAAATGAACACGCAAATGATTGTCATTTGACCCAGGCTTGTTACATCGCGCGAATCCATTGCGTGGCGATCATCTTGACGCCTTTTTTGACAGGCAGTCCGGCGTGTAATGTTTGTTTGTATAATTGCATTGTTCTAGGATTTGACACCCAGAAGAAAACAGCAGTTCCTTGCCTTGGCGTAACCGACTTTTTTAAGGCTGGGAAATCTGTTTCACCACCAGATTCGGGAGCTTTGAGATACACGAGCATCGTGCAGATACGTTGGTTGGCGGGGCAATCGTCGGCGCAGTCATCGCCATCGAAATGATGATAATAGTACCCGCCCTTGGTGTAACGAGCCACTTGTATATCTTCCGTAGAATATTGACCGACGGAAGGAGTCCGAGAAGACAAGAAATCCTTTGTTTTTTCTCTTAATTTGTCGGACACCGGGTGTTCTCCACCGACGAACCATGTCTGACGGCTTTTTCGCGAGTCCAAGTCGAGCTTCGCCGGGTCCGTTTCAGTGCCCCCGCCGACCTCAGAGTCTTCGAGTCCCTTCTTCATTCCCGCCGCCGCGAGAGATTCACAATCACTACGCGATAAAAAATTGGGTATAACCGTTACGTACTCTTCGGGGTCTGCATTTACAAATGTCTCCGGAGTTTTGTAATACAATATCATAGAAATACAGACCATGATAACCAGAAGCCACACGGAGACATCCATCTTAGTAATCTTAGTAATTATATCAAATAATTTTTTATAGCATCATCTTCACGTATGTCATTTGATCCAGGATACAATTTGTGTATATATTCTTTCGGTTGTTTTCTCTGATCATATTGGCAGCTGCTAGAATGACATACGCCGGTGGACAACTATGGGTAGATAAATGGCATCCAAAGACTTCCGCGGATCTCGTGGGAAATCAGTCGGCTATCAAAACTCTGAGAGATTGGTTGCGTGTGTGGGATGCAAACAAAAAAACAATCAAAAAGGCATTGTTGATCAGCGGCCCTCCGGGTATTGGGAAAACTTCTTCCGTCATCCTTATATGTAGAGAGCTCGGTTTTGAACCAGTGGAGGTCAATGCATCAGACGCGCGTGGCAAGTCTGATTCAAGCACACTCAAGGGAGTGGGAGGTAAGTTGGCAAACATAGTCAAAGAACTGGTCACTAATCACAAGATGTCATTTAACACGAACGAGCGTAAGAAGTTATGCTTGGTCATGGACGAGGTGGATGGCATGTCTGCAGGAGACCGAGGGGGTGTTGCGGACCTCGTTGACACAATAAAAAACACGCGCATACCCATTATTGCAATTTGTAACGACAAGTATTCGTCAAAACTCAAACCTCTTGCGGCACATGTATTAGAACTTCCATATCGCAGACCTATGGTTTCGCAGATCAACAAACGTATGTTGGATATATGTCATGCGGAAGGTCTTGCCGCGGATAAGGATACGATGGATGCGTTTATACAATCCGCATGTGGAGATATCCGCCTTCTTCTTGGACAATTACAGATGATCCGCTTGCGTTCGACCGTTCTGACAGAGGGAACCACCACTACAAAGGACTTGGTGATTAACCCGTTCGATGTGTCGCGCAGGTTGCTTACGGAAGAGTTGAGATTGCAAGACCAGATAGATCTTATATTTCAGGATGCAGATCTTGTTCCCCTGCTTGTAGAGGAAAACTATTTGAATCACTGCCCGAAGATCTCCATGGGGAAGCCTGTGACAAGACTGCGAGTGATCGCTAAAGCAGCAGATGGCATATCCATGGGAGATGTGATAAATCGGGCGATTCAACAACATCAGCAATGGCACCTTATGCCCTTGATGGTGGCAATGAGTACGGCATATCCATCGACGTATATGCGCGGAAGCCGAGAGACTTTTGCCCCTGGCGAACTTAACTTTCCTCGCTTTTCCGCATGGCTTGGTCGTAACAGCAGTGCAGGCAAACAACGTCGGCTTCTTGGAGAATTGCATGCACGCCTGTCATCTAGCGGAAAAGTTACATGCGATCGTTCCACACTTCGTCTATCTTATATACCAACATTTTGTGATGCTCTCACACGTCCTCTACTGAAGGGAAAGGACGGTATAGATTCGACGATAAGTCTGATGCGAGAGTATGGTATCAATCGCGAGGACATTGATTTTATCACGGACGTCGTAAAATTCAAGTCTTTGAATACTATAGACCCGTGGAAGAGCATAGAACCGAAAGTAAAGTCCGCCTTCACTCGTGCATACAATAAACAACATATCAAATCGCGTGTGGCTGGAATTTCTACAGATATTCTTCCCGATGCGAACGATGATAATGTCATATAAATGATCATCGCGTTCGGTAGATACATTCTTTCCCAATTTTCGATCGGACTGAAACAAAAAAAATTGTGTAAAAATCGCGATACTCGAGTGGAATATATTGGATTCAGATGATATATGTCTTTCGGTTGTTTTCTCTGATCATATTGGCAGCTGCTAAGATGACATCTTCGTCACCTCGAGTAATGATTGAGGCAATCAAACCCTCGGAGGTTGCGGTGTTTAAGTTCACATATGCACCGTCAGGGTCCATACTTTCGTAGGCTTCGCGTGTTTGTTTATCAATTTTTTCACGGACATAAAAAACGACCTTGATCTTCGGGTTGTCAGTTTGGACCGACCAAACACGATTCATGGATGGGTTCTTCACCCGAATATACGTGTTCTCTGGATGTTTATATATGACCACACCGCCCCACAGATACTGCGCAGGTTGCCCTTCCTTTTTCTGTTTATATCGGATGAAATCGCCAGGGGAGAGGTCGTCTACACTATCGCATTGAGTATAGCCCTTTAGAAACTCGGCAGAATGGAACTCGGCCTTGGTGAGCTTTTTCGCCGGCTTCTTCACGAACACGATGTCTGTATCGCGAATCTCGTTTTTCACGGTAGCCAGACGATCCTTGAGGTCGTCGAGACGTTTATCTAGTGTTCTAAGATTATCCATTTTTATATATTACATACACGTTTTAAATTAATTCAAGTTTGTCGATATGATTTTCGTCGTATCGACAAAAGCATTTGCATACATGATCACATGAAACTGAAACGGGACTTCTTGATCCCATGAGCCTTCTGGGCCTTGAGTTTTTTCTTCGCGAGATTCACGGCGAGCTGACTATTCTCTATATGAGGAGCAATAGTTTTCATATGTCCGTTCATCTTATTGACCTTTTCCTTGAGATTCTTGATAGCGGCAGGATTTTTCTCCTTGGCTAATTGAAGTTTGGCCTGCATTTGAATCTTACGAACGTTAGCGCCTACTTTTATTTTTTGGTTCAGGTTGTCTTCCGCCCTAGAAACATCAGCCATGGCTCTTCTCAAAGAGGCTTCGTGCTTTTCTTTCATTTTTTTGAGGTCGGCGGGTGTAGATTTGCGAACCAGAGGAGTCAATTTGGTGCCTCTTCCAACGGCATTAATTTCACGCACGGTAACGAGAGGCTTTCCAGTATTGTTGGCAAATCTAACGCGCTTTTTCTCAACCATGGTACATAGTACAAATATAATTTTTACACTCGCGAAGTCTTTTGAGCCGCTAATTTATTTTTGGCCATGTTCAATTCCAGTTTAGCATTCAGCATTTTCTGCATTATTTTTCTTTTTTCTTTGTTGGATTCTTCTAACTTGTTTTTGAGGTGTTCTATGTCGGGTTTTTTACCGAACATAGATTTCTTCTTCATTTGCTTTGCCATTTCTTCTTTAACAGCATTTTCGTCGTTCTTCTCAAAATTCATCTGACGTTTCAAGCCTTCAATTTTTACGATTACCGCGGTGACGTTTTTCTCGGCGCGTTTAACGGCATCGTCATGCTTTTCTTTCAGTTTTTTGACATCTGCGGGCGCAGATTTTCTTTTTAGAGGGGTAAATTTTATGCCTTTACCAACGCGATTTATCTCGCGCACGGTAACGAGGGGCTTTCCTATCGAATTGGAAAATCGTACTTGTTTTTTCTCTGGCATGATATATAATACGATTATAATTTTTCATATCGTCACATCATTGTATATAATTTAAGTAGTAAATTTTTAAAAAAGCAAAAATATAGTGTCGTTTGACCCAGGGTTCGAGGAGTCTATATAAACACCCTTGTGAGAGGTAAAGGTACCAAAAAATAAAAGCTCAAAGCCTTCAAAAGCTCAAAACCTATAATGATGTCTGTCCGGGCAAAGGAGTACATCACCAGGTTCTCCAAGGGTGTCCAGAAGACTATCGCACTTGAGAAGATTGTGGAGTACCGCGATGAGTGCAAGGGCTTGTACCACCAAGCAGAATCTAAAAATCCCATGAACTACAAAGCAGCAGAAGACAAGCGTGTATACCTCGAGGACATGCTCGAGCGCATCCACTGTCTCGGAGAGGCGCGCGACTACCTGCAAAAAGATATCAATAAGAAGGCCCCTACCAAGGCTAACAACATGCACTCTGCCGTGGCCTTTGTGCCCGAGAAGGAGACCAAGCCCAAGGCCACCAAGACCAAGTATTTCGAGAGGACTGAGTCAGACCTTCGCAAGATCGGCATCAAGGACGCCAATGTGGTGAAGTATATCCTGCGCTTCCAGGGGGCTGGCCTTTCAGATAACTGTGCATGCGATTGCGAGACTGCAGCTAGCGAGTACCAGGAGGAGTGGATTCGGAATAAGGCATCTGACCCTAACGATTATGATTATTGCGAACGCGCAGATGTCGCAATTGAGGCTTTGGACACAACCATGGAATATTTCTCGGAGCTGCAAGAAACCATCAACTCCGAGGAATTCGAGAACAAGTATGCATACAATGCAGGCACCGATGAGTATGTTGAGAAGTCCAAGCCAACCAAGAAGCCAACCAAGAAGCCAACCAAGGGCTCTGAGGATGAGTGGGAAGATTTCCAGAGGGTGTGGGGCCGCACTTAACTCCTGGTTCGCGAGGAAGTAAATAATATACATATCGTCGAAATAGTGATAAAATATTTATATACTTATATTCATCAATGTCTACAAACTCGTCTATCACTCACTTCGATGATCGGCCAGAACGGAGGCTTGGTCTCGACCTGCAGAGGGATGAATATCCAGAGGAATCCATAGAACAATGCCACAGCACCGAGGCGATCATCAAACACTCAGAAGATGACGGCGAAGAAGAAGTATCATCTAAGATGACTCCAACTCCCAAGAAAACATTATGGGGAGTTGTCAAGGAGTTTTTTCAGAAGAGACGTGGCCCCTCCCCTTTCGCAAATTTACCTCCTCATGGATTCTTTTAATGTAAATACACGAAATTAATATGTAATTACTTATAAATCATGTTCATGACAATCGCCCCCAGGAAGACAATCTTTATCTATGATAACAACATATCCGTTTACGTGGCAGTAAGAAAATGGGATTTGGAATAATTTGCAAATGCAGTTTGTCGATACGAAGACACCTTCATATTGACAAATAAACCCATTTAAGAAAAAACAAAATACAGGGTCATATAATATCATGACGGACTTTATGCGTGACGATGCTAATGTGTTCAGAGATACACAGTGGGGGGTGAGTGTCGTGCGCGTTCTCTCTAAATATGGATTGCCGGACGATATGTGGATCGAAGACTCTTCCGTGAACCCGTGGCGTGTATTCATCAACAATCCTCACACGAGTGCCAAGACCATCATCCGTATGATGTTCTTCTCGATGTATCCACCGTTGATCGAAGTTGAGATGGCATCACTCGACTCTGGGGTTTTTGAAGTTGTGGATCAGTATGTTGAAGACTTATCCTGCTGCTTTTCGCCCGCTATGACTCCGCCCTCCATCGTGCTGGACCTGTACTCTCGTATACATGCTGTCATATCAACAAAACAAAACAAATAATATTGATAGAATCAATGGATCTTTAGCCCCGAACGTACACGGTATATGAAACTTCGTCTAATTTCGACGCATTTGTCGATACAAGAGCTTCGTATTGACAAAACCTATTTTTATATATGTTGTCATTTACTTTTTTGCCTTTTTGGACTTCTTTTTCTTCATTTTCTCAGGTGATACATTCGGTATCGTGTAACGCCCGTTCTTTAATGCAGAATATAGTTCCGAAGGCCAGTGCTTTTTCGCGTGATTCATATATGCGTTTATCCCTATGTTACTCGTGTTTATATTTGGATGCTTGAAAGGAAGTGCTCTCAAACGCACCCCATTTTCATACGCCTCCTTCACCGTCGCAGGAGGGGTTCGTGGTAATGGGAGAATAGATGTTCCGGCGGTATGTTTGAGTTCGGGAATATACTCAAAACGACTCGGAGGCATTTGTATGTGCGAGGGAGCACTGGCACTGCCCCCCCATGCGGGTGGCAATTTTTTACCAGCTGCATCGCGAACAAACACTCCTCCCCTGGGGCCTACCAAGACATCGCGCCCTTTCGTATCTTTCTGTAATGTCTTTCTATCTGCGGCGGACGTTTGTACCATTGTTTCGCGTTATACATAGATAATGTTTTTTTCTGAGTCGCTTTGTATCACGTGACGTGGAATAACAATTTGCTATGTGTTGATACATATTGACAAATCAATGATTTAATACCCTATGAAACATCAAATGTAAAAATGGACACACATTTGTGCAACGATTTATTGGAGGCAGTCAGCGGGGGTCACGAGTCGTGCGTCCGGGAACTCATTGCAGCAGGGGTAGATCCGAACGTCGCGGACAATTATGGAAACACGCCATTGCACCGAGCAGCATATAACGGTCACGAAGCGTGCGTTCGGGAACTCATTGCAGCAGGGATAGATCCGAATGTCGCCGACGATTACGGATACACGCCGTTGCTCGAGGCAACATGGTACGGTCACGAGGCGTGTGTTGCGACTCTCATTGCAGCAGGGGCGAATCCGAATGTCGTCAACGATTACGGAAACACGCCATTGTACCAAGCAGCCTGGGACGGTCACGAGGCGTGCGTTCGGGTTCTCATTGCAGCAGGGGCGGATCCGAATGTCATCGACTATTACGGATCCACACCGTTGCACCGGGCAGCCAGCGAGGGTCACGAGTCGTGCGTCAGGGAACTCCTTGCCTCCGGGGCGGATCCGATTGTTGCTGATAAAACAGGAGAAACACCGTTGCAATGTGCGGTCAGACAAGAATGCACAGGATGCGTGAAAATACTAATTATACGTATACTCACAGAACGGGCCCTTGCGGACGCCGAATGGGATCTCATTACGACGGTGATGAACATCGGTCCGTTTCTTCCCATTGTGTTGGCTCGTTACGGAAGGGATGCGGCGGCGAAGCTGGTGTCTCGTCTTCCTGAGGATAAACGAAAGGTCCTTGAAACGGTAGCAATGTGTCTGAGTCGCTTTGTATCTCGTGACGTGGCAGAACAGATACTGGTGCGATGCGTGTGATGCATATCAACACTCAAAGTCATTTAGCAAACAAAAATAAATCAAATGTAAAAAAATGGACACACATGTGTGCAACAACTTGACTGTGGCAGCTTGCAAAGATCACGAGGCGTGCGTTGCGACTCTCATTGCAGCAGGGGTGGATCCGAATGTCGTTAACGACGATGGATACACACCGTTGCTCTGGGCATCGTGGAACGGTCACGAGGCGTGCGTTGCGGCTCTCATTACAGCAGGGGCGGATCCGAACGTCGCGGACAATCGTGGAAACACGCCATTGCACCGGGTAGCCTTGGGCGGTTACAAGGCGTGCGTTGCGGCCCTCATTGCTGCCGGGGGGGGCCCGAATGCCGTTAACGACGACGGATACACATCGTTGCACTGGGCAGTATATAATAATCACGAGGCGTGCGTTGCGACTCTCATTGCAGCAGGAGCGGATCCGAACATTGTTAATAATCACAGAAAGACGCCATTGCAAATTGCAGTCAGAAAAGATCACAGAGAATGTGCAAAAATGATAGCCGTTCGTGTACTCGCCGACCGGGCTCTTACAGAAGACGAGTGGGACCTCGTCCTCCCGAACAGTGACATCGGACACTTGCTGCCAGTGGTGATGACTCGCGATGGTAGGGATGCGGCGGCGAAGCTGGTGGATCGTCTTCCTGAGGATAAACGAAAGGTCCTTGAAACGGTAGCAATGTGTCTGAGTCGCTTTGTATCTCGTGACGTGGCAGAACAGATACTGGTGCGATGCGTGTGATGCATATTGACACTTTCTTTCTTTTTTAAAAAACGCCAAAAAATGATTGTCGTTTGACCACGGACGAGCCGCGGCGAGTGTCATTTGACCCTGGCGATTTCGGGTGGTGAAAACACCATAAATACGGGGCTTGCAGCTGTTGCTTGATTTGTATCCGTTTATTACCAGTTATATCCATATGAGTGCTAATAAATATTATGGTGGCAAATACAGATATGCAAACAGAATCGCAGACATCATAGAAAAGATTGCAACAGAGGATGTATACATCGAACCTTTTTGTGGATGGTGCTCGGTGATGACGAGAGTGACAGAAAGGAACATCTTCAGTCAGTGTATTGCATCGGACTCAAATGAGTCGATTGTGATGTTTCTTCATGAGACATCGCGAGGCATATTTATACCACCCGTTGCCGTAAGTGAGGAGGAATACAATATCTTAAAGACACAACAGTTTCCGAGTGCTCTTCAAGCATTTGTTGGCATATGTTATTCGTTCAATGGAAAATGGTTCAGAGGATTCACACCTCGCTATAAGAACATATGTTTCAATGTACAAAATTCGGCGAACTTAACTCGCCGGATTAAACAATTGAAAGACGTTGAATTCGGACATGCCATGTATCAAGAGTATGCGGATCGCGAGAAGTGTTTTTTTTATCTGGACCCTCCCTATAAATCTCGAACCGAGGGATACAAACTTCATACTGGGAAGAAGTCTTCGTTTGACACCGACGAGTTCTGGGATTTCGCACGGAAGTTGTCAGAAAAAAACACGGTCATCGTGAGCGAATACGAAGCGCCAGATGATTTTGAGTGTATACTGGGGTTTCCCGGTAGATGCGGAGTTGAGAAAGTATTCAAGTTGAAAGATGTTCAAGTGTAACGATTGTGTGAATGAAAGTGAGTCTTGAAATTTTCGAAAACGCAGACGAAAATGTTTCGAACATAATGTGATTGTCATTGGACCACGGACGAAATGCGAGTCACCACGGACGAAATGCGAGTCACCACGGAGTGCCGACAACGAGAAGCAAATCGCAG
>Ga0247842_10009326_pt1 | contig 10029 bp, 3 predicted proteins | sample LaCruzMarch2015__3_FD_192411 | JGI IMG/M metagenome (GOLD analysis project Ga0247842, IMG submission 192411) | Freshwater microbial communities from meromictic Lake La Cruz, Castile-La Mancha, Spain - LaCruzMarch2015_19m | ecosystem: Environmental > Aquatic > Freshwater > Lake | place: Spain... | reverse complement strand
CCTCTTTAAGTTTTTTTATTTTCTTTTTTATAACTCTCAACCGGTTTATGTTGTAAGCTCCGAAAGAAAAGACCATAAAGAAAAATGCTCCCATTGAAATTTCTTTCGGATATTCTTTAAGATAATAGCTTAATTTTCCAAACTCTCCTTTTACTTCAAGGGCATATGCCAGTTGAGCATCTTTTACTCTTTTGTATGCCTGCTCAAATTCTCTTCGCTCCATCGAGAGCTCGGCTAATTGCACTAATCTTGATGATTCAGAAACATCAATTCCTTTTTCTTCAGCGGATTTAATCAATGAATCAAGTTCAGTAATTATTTTTTTGGAATCCAGAGCATACCCAACCTGCTCTTTTATTATGTTATAATTATTTCTTACAGCTTCAAGATCAAAATTATTTATTGCATTTTCAGACTGGTTTAATAATCCGGTTAAATAATCTGACGATAAATTTGCCTCATTTAATTGATTTATTAGCTCTCTTGATTCGTTCAGCAGCTCATTTGAACTTGCGAGACTTAGCTCATGAATTTCCAGAGTTATTTTTTTAGAATCTGTATAACCTGATGAACCTTTCTGCGCTTTCATCGTTATTGTCAATTCCTGTTTTCCGAGTTCTATATAAGCTGGAGAGGTAATTGTTAATATTATTGTTGCATCCTCTCCAGGCCCCAAGGTAGAAAGTGTTTTAGGATTAATGTCAATATATTTGGATATTTTTCCTGAAACAGAAAAAACTAAATTTCTTAATGATTCATTCGCATCCTTGTTTTCAAATATAATTTTTACTTCATTCTGCTCTCCTCTTACTAATTGATATTCTGCAGAGGTTGCAATCGCCACCGTGCCGGTTCCGCCTCCGCCTCCACCGCCTCCGCCTCCACCGCTTGGAGAAGGTGACGGCGCAGAACAGTCCGGATCAAGAAGATATCCACATGCAGTTACGCAAACTCCGTCGGTAACATTGTAGCAAAGGAAACTTACATTAATTTTATTTGTTAATAAAGAATTATTTCCTGCATCAATAATTAAACTTCCGGATGAATTATATCCGTAAGAGTTCAGGGAAATTTCCTGAACTCCGGGGTTCATCGACGCTAAACTAGAAAATCCTGCATAAATATTATTGTAGTTCAGATTATTGTCCGTAAGATTTGTGTAGTTCATGCTGAGATTTCCAGATGCATTCGTCAGTCCGGATGGAAGAGTCCAGTAAAATGAAACATTATACGCCGTGTTGTTTTCATTGACCGTCGTCGAGCCCATCAGGTTTCTCAAATATCCCTGCAAAGAAAAATTCTCCGTCGTAAGATAAACCGACATCGGATAACTCGTCATCTTCTGGTATAAATAAGGTCCGGCCTGATTCGAGACGATTGTTGCGGTGGTATTTCTGCTTCGAGTTGAAGATATACCGATAGTATTTGTTACTTCCGTTGTAGTTATTATAACATTTTCTTGTTTAACCTCAGTTCCAAATGTTGCATTAATTAAGATTGTTTGATTTGATTTTGCAGAAATAGAATAAGTATTTGAGGGTTTTAGACAACTACTGCCAAAACAAATTCTTCCTTCAACCAAATCATGATTCAGTCTGAAATCGAGGGAGCAATTGCTTACCGCGAACTGCGGGTCTCCGGTGTTGTTTATCGTGATGTTTCCTATGAACTTATTTTCATCCCAGCCGGCCGTCGAACTTAAATCCTCCGTCGATTTCCAGCTGCAGTCCCATAAACTTTGTAGCGTGTAATTATTGCTGTAACCCAAATCGCTCGTCGTGTCGTTTGCCACAATTCTGAAAGTTCTATTGCTTTCGTAGTTAGGAAGAGTAAAGCTCGCATTAAGCAAAGTGTAAAATCCTTTCGCGGTTAAATTTTCCATCGTAACATTATTTTCTCCAAAAACTCCCGTTGAATTTTTCCATTGAAGAATTGCCGAATCAAAATTATTATCTGTGTCTGAAATATTTGTGGTTACGACGATAACTGCGCCCGGATCGAGAGAATCGGAATCATTCGGCGCGTATGAAATAGAAATAAATGTCGGCACAGTATTTCCTTTTACCGTCCGCGTTTCCGTCGAATTAATATTATTCACGAGGTCCGTTGCCCTCACAAGATAATTGTATGACGAACCAATTCCCAATCCGGATTGATTTACCAATAAATTCCAGTTCAATCCATCTGAAGAATATATTTTCATCGAACTGTTTCCGTTTGTAATATTAAAATCAGTTTTCAAATATATTTCGTTCGTATTATAATATTTTTTTATCTGCGACTGATAAAGTTGTTTTATTTCGTTCGCTGATAAACTTCGGTTCCATATTGCGACTTCATCGATGCTTCCATTAACTTTTCTATACAAATAATTTATTCCCGTATAAATTTGATAGCCAGTTGTATAATTTGAAATTTTCTTTGATTCCAAGATTCCAGATACCAGATTCAACGAACTACTGCAACAGCGAAACCCAACCCTGTTGCTCGTATCCGAAGGCGCAGTACTCAAGCTCGCGGAAAACGGCCCCGCAGCCGCGCCATGGCTCCAACTGCCGCCTCGAAGCACCGCTCTACCTGTTTGAGTTCCAGCTAAAAAATAAACACCATCGTTTCCATATTTTGCTGTTCCTGCTGCACCCGTAGTTGTAAATGTAGTTCCATTCCAATACTTCCAACCCTCTGTTCCACCCACATAGGAATTAGTACAACCGACGGTCTCATTAGTCCACTCCCAGACATTTCCAACCATATCATAAACATTTTCTGCTGATTTGCAGTTTGTTTTAGCTCCAGTATCACAAGCATTTCCGTTAGCATATGAGCCTGAACAAGCTGTATTAGTATTGCAAAAATATGGTGAAGCAGATAAATCTGTAGGAAGATTATACAAACTTCCATTTATATTCGCTGCCCCGAGCCATTCTTCGTCGGTGCATAAATGCTTTCCTGCATTTGAGCAGGCTGTTCTCGCGGATGTTTGGTTTACAGATACCCAAGGTATAACTCCTCCTTGAGATACCGCCATCATTGTTCCAGGATTAGCTATTCTTGCAACATCGCTTGAATTTCCTATTGTCGTCGAGTTTGCCGACGGCATTGACGCTTCATACTGGTCAATGCAATAGCCGTTCAGCTTATTTATGTAGGACATATTCCCTGAACAGCTGTCTGCCAGCCCCCCGATAAAGCCGTCATTTGAAGAGGAGTCAATTTGCGTCCCATAGGCAGAAAAATCAGTTGAATTAACAAGCACCGCATTATTATAAATTTTCAAGACTCCATTTTCAAACTTTGCAGAAACAAAAGTCCAGGTATTTTGTGAAACGCTTGAAGTTGTTTCAAGAGTGTAAGAAACATTATTCATCCAGACTATAAATTCCAAATAACCTTGATAATCTATTCCAAAAGAATAAGCGCCATGTTTCGTAAAAAAGTTTGTGTTATTTGGCGAATTAAGATTAACCCATGTGGACAAGGTAAAACTATTGGTAAAATTAGTCGCAGTTGTTCTTATGGCACTGTTCACCCCATCAAACGTATAAGCTCCGCCGTATTTTCCCGTCGAATTCCACGTCGCGTTTCCATAAACTGTTCCGTTATTTCCGTTTCCAGAAAAATCCACAACGTTCGTCGCGTTTTCACCATAAGCGCTTTCATTATCAAAATTCATTAACAAAACCAAGCCCTGTGTTAAATTAACCGGCGAGGTCAAAGAATAATTTCCTCCGTAAACATAATTTGTATTATTGAATCTCCATGTAATGTTCGCGAGATTTAATTCTGTCAGGGAAACGTTCGCAGAAAAACTTCCCGAAGCTCCGGAATTATTTGTTGGAGTTGGCGAAGTGAAATTTATCAGCGGGAACGTCGTGTCGACGGTAAAACTATTATTTCCCGTCGTGACTTTGTTTCCTGCAAAATCAAAAATATCATAAAACCAGTTGTAAATTCCGTCGACGAGCGTCACAACAACTCCGACGGTGGAAACCAAACTTCCCGACGCGTAACTCACAAAACCATTTCCGTAAGCCTCATTACTCGTCCACACCGCGCCATAAATTGTTCCATTATTTATTCCCGTTCCGACGTCAACAAGTCTTGTTGCGTTCCCGTCGCTATTTTGAAAATCATAATACGCGACTAAACCAGAAGAATTTACAATCGTAGCGTTGCTGGTAAATTTGTTATTATACAAAGTTGTTATTTCTGCTTGAGTTAAAGTTCGATTGTAAATGCGGACCTCGTCGATGGAACCGTTGAAAAAGTAAGGATACGAATTGCCAATAACACCGGACAAATTGTTTGTGCCATTGAAATATCCGGAAGAATAATTAAATATTTCAAAATTTCCATTTAAATAAAATATTACATTTGTTCCATTGTAAATGTAAACGACATGGTTCCAGCTTTGAGAAACTAGTGAGGAGGTTCCTGCAAATTCGGTTGTATTTTCTGAGTTTAGTAATTTAATGTCTAGTTTTGTTAAATTCACAGAAACTATATAGCCATCTGTTGAATAAACTGGATAGTTCGTTGTGTTTGCATAGAGATTTATCCATGCCGAAACAGTAAACGAATCATTTATTACGGCAGGTTGCCACGTAAAATTTGTATATACAGCTTCTCCCGTCGTGTAATTAAGTTCTGCTGAAACTAAAGAAACTAAAAATAGAAAAAACGTAACTGCAACTATTAACAACATCTTCTCTTTTGTTTTTCTCCCCTCATTTTCCATCTTCATGTCTATTTTCTCCCAAAATATTTTATCTTCAGTTATTTTTTTCATCTTTATTTTCCCTTTCTTTATTTTTCATATTATCTTTTTTACTTCTCCAAAACTACTTTAATATTTGATAAAAATTTAATTGTATTATCTATTGACTCCTGCGCGGGTTCAATATTCGCCTGGGCAATTGTCCGATAGGTAAAATGCCCCCTTTTCCATTTTTCATATGCAAACAAGCTCAACAGCTCATCAGCTTTTACAATTATATCATCATATATTCTAATCATTTCTTTATCCAGCAAACCACTGTCAACAAAATTCTCCTTAAATGCAAAGAATGTTTTTTTATGCTCTTCGGGAGTTTCTGTTTTTATCCCTTTAGATAATAAAATTGCTTTAGCAGAATAAAATATTGAATAGTAAGCATGGCTTATAACTGCAGAATAAAAAGTATCATCCGGATTTGCCAGAAGTTCAATTTTTAAATTTTCTTTTGTAGAAAGATTAAGAACAGCTCTGGCTAATCTAAATTCATTTTCTGCTCGCTCTAAATAAATTTTAACCTTTGAATCCATTTTTAACCGCCTCCTTCAAAATTAAATAATAGTTTTCAGCCCCAAAAATGATTATCTTATTTCTAAAAATTTGTTTCCCATAATTTTCTTCATTCTCTAAAAGCATTTTCAAAAAATCATCATGGCTGAAAACATAAATATGCGCGCGAGGTATCATTAAATCCCCTTTATTTTTCAGAACACTAAAGACTTTTTTTACTTCTTCTTTATTTTCTATGATAACAACAATATCCAAATCTGATTTAGATGTTTGCTTTCCTTCGGCATAACTCCCGGCAACAATAAAAGTAAAATAACTTAGATGAATAGACTTAATTAAAGTATTAATATTTTTTAATGGCAGATTTTTATTTATTTTTATCTGTTCTAAAATAGCCAGATAACTTAAAGTCAGCATATTCTCCAGATTTATTGAGCAAAAATTTGAATTTCCTTTTGCTTCAACATCTATAATTTCTAATTTTTTCAGCTTTTCAACCGCGCCAAATACCCAGCTATATGATTTTTTCCCTATTTTTCCAGCAATTTCTCTTATAGTGTATTTTCTAACCAAGTCATCTCTAAATAAACCAACTATTTTTACTTCTTCCTTTGTTAACATTTTTTGATTTTCCATAATATCCTTTTTTTAGTATAATCTTATACTTTTTTAAGTATTTATACTTTTATGTCTCCGTCTTTCCCACTTATTCTCCAATTTTATTTCTTTTATCATTTTCCTTTACTTTTTCTTTTATCATTTTTCTTTTTTCCCATTTTTTTGTTTCTCATTTTTCTCTCACTCCAAAACCCGAACAAAGGGCGCGTTTTTCGCGCGCGTCCCTTCGGGAATTTCTTTCCGCAAACCTTTCCTTTCCCCGCGCAACCATCCACCGAGGATTAACCCATGATTAACAGATTCACTGATTAACCACTTGCTACTGAACAGCAACGGAAACCGACGCCCGCGGACGTACCCGCCGGAGCAATGTTCAAGCCCGCAGCGAAGGGCCCAGCAGCCGCGCCATTGCCCCAACTCCCGCCCCGAAGGACCGCCTTTCCTGAAACTGAATTTGCTGAAAAATAAACTCCATCACTTCCGTATTTTGCAGTACCCGACGTGCTCCATCCTTGCGTTACATTCATATAGCACCATCCTTCACTTTCAGTAGTGCAAGGTTTTGTATAAGCAACAGTTTCATTCGTCCATTCCCAGACATTCCCAGTCATATCATAAACACCCTCGGCAGAAACACAGCGGTTGTGAGCTCCAGTCATACAGGCATCTCCTGCTCCGGGAGAATCAGCCCAATCACAATCGTTTGCTTCATATTGAACGCACGCTGTGCCATCTGTACTTCCCGCAGGAATTTTATTAGCCGTATCAGCTCCCGAAGGAAGATTATACACCTGCCCATTAATATTTGCAGCTGCCAGCCACTCCTCACTCGTGCATAAATACTTTCCTGCCCGAGTACATGCAAGCCGTGCATCTGTCTGATTAACATAAACCCAAGGATAAACCCCCGCGGTAGAATTAGCATAAGCTCCATTTCTTATAGCAGTCTGAGTTGCAGTTGCTGAACTCCATGCGGAAGTATTTGAAGTTGAATTCCAGGTTCCGTCAGCATTCCATACACTTGCTTCATACTTGTCGATGCAAAACCCATTTAATTTATTGATGTAAACCATGCCCTCTTGGCAGGTTCTGCCTATTTTAACCCAGTCGTTACCCCCATCAAACTCCAACCATTTATTTCCGTTCGTGTTAAAAATATTCAGCGTCGCATTTGCGATTCCAAAAATATTTCCTGAAATGTTTGCGGTGAAATTATTTGCGGAGTTGTTTGAATACGTCGCGTTTGCCGGCGAGATAAGAGCCACAGAAAAATTATTGCATGACGAATTTCCCTGATTAATTAATCTTCCCGCGAAAACCGCCGACGTGAATGACGACGCGCACGACGTGAAATTCAAGGTTATTGTTCCATCTTTGACACTCGTATCAGAAACATTTAATCTCGACGCATTATAAATTCCTCTCAACGTTATCGTCGTCGCAGAAATATTTATTCTCTGCCCCCAGTCCGTTCCGCCGACAGTTCCATTGTATCCAGCGACGGAAATATTTCCCGTTGAATAAATTGTCGTCGCGTTTATGTACACAGTGCCGCCGGAGCCTGGTAAAGATCCATTTGCCCAATTTCCTCCAAGATTATTTATTTGTCCAGAAAAATTATAATTATTAGAATAGATTGCTACCCTTCCTCCACCGCCCGTACCATCGCCAACTCTCAATCCTGCACTTCCAGAGGCATTAATCGACCCAGAACCGCTGAAAGAATTTGAAGAATTAATCCATACACTTCCACCTGATGCTCCAGCATACATAGTATTACCCATCACATTAATAGTTCCATTTAAATTAATATTTGATGCGCTGATTTTAATTGCGCCGCCGCCATTTGCAGTTCCAGAAAAATACAGGCCACTACCCAAACTTGTTGGCCATGTTTCAGAACCATAAGTTGCTTTTGTATTTCCTCCACCTTTTCCTCCATACGTTCCGCCAATATAATTACCTCCGGCTCCAGGTCCAATTGCACCAGCAAATCCCAGCCCGCTTCCGTCGATAATTCCATTCGTCCCGACGGTAATATTCCCATTCAAACTCGTCCATTCCTGCCCATGCCCGTCGTAAGAAATATTGCAGCACGACACAGAAACATAATCTCCATAAATTTTCATCGTCCCGCTGTTGATAATTATATTATTCGTCACGTTCCACATTTGCGTTCCAGGATTCGCGCCCCAAGTTCCTTGCGCGAATAACGGCTGAAAATAAATTGTCCCCGAATAAGTTGTGTCGACGGTAAACGAATTAAGATTTTGCGGCATAGAATTGCTTGTTATGTTGCAGGGAGCAGTCCCGGACGAATTAAAAATAACGTCGTCGTAAGCCTGCGGGATTCTTCCCAAACTCCAACAGGATGTGTCCGTAAAATTTTTTACCGTAGCGCCAGAACAATTCCAAAAATTAACTATTCCGATGTCGCTTGACGTGCCAATATCAACCTCAAATAATCTCGGGCTTAATTCTGCTATTGCTCCCCACGTCGTTCCAAAAATATTTCTAAAAAAATTGGCCCTGTACTGAAAATATCTTCCCGCCGACAAATTAGTCAATGATAAATTTCCCTCTTCCGGCGCCATCATCCACGAGCTTGTCGTGTTCTCCGCCCCAATAAAATATCCCGCAGAACAGATGGAATCGGCGCAGCTTCTGACCTGCATCTGTATATTATTTCCATACCAAATAAAACTATCATAAACAGAAGACATGCTGTCATAATTAACGCTGGCCTCCCACGCCATCTTGCTCTCGCTGTAAGCTCCGTCGTAGGCCTGAACCGAGCAGTTCCACATTCTGCTTGTCACAATTTCAGTTGAATTAATAACGCTCGAAGCAACCGCTCCCGACGTCAAGCTTACACTTTCATTCTTATAAAAATTATCGTCAATATACCAAACAAAACTGACGTTAACTTGCGGATTAACTGTCCACGCTTTCGTACTGCAATTCAGAAAAGTTTCGCCGGAAGAATCGGCCGTAATATCCGGCTGATTAAGATACGGCGCCGTGGAATTAAAAATTCCAATAGAAACATTTTTCAAAGTCGGACTAAAACTCTCATTTATTCTTCCATCGTCCGTTACATTTATCCATAAATAAGCCAAAAACTGAAAATATCTATTGCTGGAAACATTAATATCATTAAATGAAAAATTGCTGTACCATGTGTTCGCAGTTCCGTCGGGCCCAACAAATCCTTCAATGTCACACGCAGAATCATCGCAGCTTTTCGCCTGCATCAGAATATTGCTGTAATCCCAGATAAAATCAATGTAAACATCGCTGACATTATTGTAAGTGCTGACATTGTCCGTTTGATTCGACGGGTCGACGATATAGTCAAATTGCACAGAACCGCCAACAACTTTCAGATCAAATGTATCTTGGCTATAATCATCTGCCAAATTCGTCAATAAAATCCTATATTTGTTATCTTCATTAATCTCTCCAAAATCAGCAACCCCCTCATAAGAATCTTTTTCATAAACTTTTAAGTCCGGATTTCCGGAAATTTTTCGAGCATAAACAGTTATATCATTTTTATTCGTTAAATTCTCTTCAAAAATAACCCTTACATAATTATTGTCTGGAATTTCTTCACTCCAAATATTATCCAAATGTCTAACTTCTTCATAAATATCCGAAATAAAATTTCCTCTCGAGCCAAGATGCTCCGCATGAGAGACAGGAATTATAATATTATCTTCCCCGAATATCCTGTCTGCCGAAACCAAAAAAACCAATGAAAATAAAATTAATGCAACAGCTAAAAATATCTTCCAGCTATTCATCAATCTTTTTTTATTTAATTTAGTTTTCATTTTTTAAATAATTCTTCGTCGGCCAATTTAATTTTTCATCGCAGAAACCTCTGAAATCAGAGGTTCCGGCTCCAGTTTTCATTGTAGAGAATTTTGCAAAATTCTCTCCATCCAATGAAGGTGCAAAGTTATGAACATGAGAATTGCCTGAACTCCTTGAAGTCGAAGCATGCATCTCATGTGCTGAACAGCAACGGAAACCGATGTTCGTGTTCGTATTCGTCGGACCATTGTTCAAGTTCGCGGCGAACGGCCCCGCATTCGCGCCATTATTCCAGCTCCCGCCCCGAT
>Ga0247842_10009325_pt1 | contig 10029 bp, 15 predicted proteins | sample LaCruzMarch2015__3_FD_192411 | JGI IMG/M metagenome (GOLD analysis project Ga0247842, IMG submission 192411) | Freshwater microbial communities from meromictic Lake La Cruz, Castile-La Mancha, Spain - LaCruzMarch2015_19m | ecosystem: Environmental > Aquatic > Freshwater > Lake | place: Spain... | reverse complement strand
GTAAAGCTGCAGGATGCTCCTCTCCTCAACGAAGGCGACGAAGGCACGCCTTAGACAGTCTTAAATCTAATCTTTTTTTGCTCTGGTTTCTTAGTCAGGTCGGTTCCGAATTCCCACCAATCCAGCTCAGATTCTTCTACCGATACTGGATCATCATCATCGTTGTTTGGGGTAATTCCAGCTATGATGTCATAAATACTAAGGAAGTTTTTCATGCCATAGACTTCATTATCCGGAAGTCTGGCATATTTATCCCAGTCGGGATCACCCCAGGCGATTATTTGGATAGGTGTCGATGTGGTCTCTATATATACACGGCCCGTATAGATCCCGGTGGTGTCGTTATACAGTGCTGCAGTCACCCAGATATGAGTGCTGTACCCAGCTCCTGCAGGAACCGTCCAAGGCCCAGAGCCATCCATGCAGAAGCCGGCATCAAAGCCATGGCACTGCAGCAGCCATTCCAAGTAGGCCGATCTTTCGCCACAGTCAAATACGCCGATCTTGAAAGGCATGGTAAATTCCTCTCCCACCAGCGTTTTGAGACCCTGCAGGCTATGGTCAGTCCATGTGGCATTTACATAATAGGGTTCTGAAATAGCAGCCTGTCCGGGGCACACGAAGCCCAGGACGGCCAGTATAAAGAGTACAGCCAGGTATTTCGCCATGGCCATACTGTGTGTACGCAAAGGATTTAAGGTTTGTGGTAAGTTAAGTTTTGATAGGCTTATCCGTCCGGATCACCATCAGTACCATTGGAGTCTCAGTCGCATGTGCGCTGCATCTGCCACAGATGCTCTCCTGCATGGCACGGCCAAGGATCATCCCTATGAACACGATCTCCAGTGCATTTTGGCCAAATCGCATACACTGGTGTACTACAGCGCTCCAAGGGGCATTCTCATTATGTTCCAAAACAACTGCAATGAGATTGGACAGCTCGTTAAACCTATTCATGTCGATGCCTAATGAATTTGCGAATTCCTCTGTATTCTTATCAGTATCTGCCATTCTAATCACCTATATGCAGCCCATTCCGACTGCTGGCTTTCTGTTTTCCCAGGCCCAATTAGTTACATCCACGTAAAAGATGTCTCCAGATCTCGATAATACGGCCTGAGATTTGGGAATCCAATACGCTTCCTGATTACCATCGGGGTCAACCAGGTGAAGCAAAACTGCTTTCCTGGTCTGCTTTTCCATCCAGTTTACTTTCGGACCTTTAGCTTTACTTAATCGAAATCTTGGCATCTATGTCCACCAGAGATTCGTATGCGGAAGACACTACATCCCAGTTCCTGCAGGCATCCCTGTAGTAATGGGTAATTACATCACTGACCGGGACAGCCATGGAATAAATAGTCACTGGGCGCTTGCTTCCATTCCTATTGTTAAGCTCAGTCTTCATCCATGTTGATAACTCTTTCAAGCCAATCGAGACCTCAGGCTGGCGCATGCCCGTTGTGATTTCAATGTCCAGGGCAGACCCACTACCTTTCTGCAACATGTACGTTAAGACTTTGGATGCCTTTCGAGTCATGCCGATGGCACGTAGGTTGGTAACGATTTTCTCATCTTCTTCAGTCATCGTTTCAATGATTCTGGTTTTCATTTACATCGAACCTGCATTCTTTCCTTTCACACTATTCGATTTCACATATTCCTTTAGTAAATTATCTGTCACGACAGACATTTTTAACTCATCGTGTACGTTGAAGTAATCTATTACTTCAGGAGATAAAGTTACCCTAACTGGAACTTTTGTAGATCTCATACTGTCATGTATTACATTATAGTATAAATACATTATCCACCCTCGCGGACGTACATTAGAGGACACCAACATCCCTCGCAGACGTACATTAGAAGACACCAACATCCCTCGCAGACGTACATTAGAAGACTGGCATATATACATGAACTAACCATTAACAACCCTCGCGAGATACCCAAAATGTAATGCTATTTACATCAACGACCTTCGCGAGATACCCTCCAAGTACTGGCAATTACAGCCCCGAGAACCATCCAAGTACTGGCAAATACTGCCTAAAATCCGCTGGCAAATACAACCAAAACTACCCTTCAAGGACTGGCAAAAACATCTTATATTTCAAGCGGCACAACTCTTAAATAACCGTGTGTACAACATCTGATTTATGCAAGCTAACCGAGGCATGGGACGAGAATCTAGCACCGCAATAACAGCTAGATTTACAAATGAGGAGACCGCCGTCATCAATAAACACTGCGAGACAACCAAAATACCAAGATCTGTTTTTATACATGATGTTGTCATGGCAAAAGTTGAACTAACCAAAAGGTGATTCTCACGAACTACGATGCGATTCCCGAATGCATGCGCCAACTACGTCAATTTTGTGCGCGAGTTCAAAAACAGCCGTTTGTGCGCGGAAAAAAAGGACTAACGGCTAAATCCTGGCCTAAGCACCCCGAAAATTGGCTAACTTTCGAGGAGGCCTTGGGTGCCGTCGATAGAAAAGAGCTGGTTAACTTTGAGGATAAACCACATCCGGTAGAGGCTATTGGCTTCCTCATGTATCGTGCGCCCCAGGCAGCGCTCCCAGTTCTCATCGGAGGAGACATCGACTGCTGCGTTGACCCCCAGACATTAGAATTAAGTACCTGGGCATCAAACTTCCTGTTGCTGATTCTGCCTTTTTACGTGGAAATTTCACCTTCGAGATGCGGTATCCGATTCTTCATTATGGGAAACATTGACCGGAATAAACTGGTAGGTGACGGGCCGCAAAACGATATGACACAGGAGACCAAAGAACGGATCTTTGCAGCCAAGCCTGGTGCATTCGCTAAATTTAATAAGGGCTTGAACGTTTTTAATACATTAGAATTATATGAAAGTGGTAGGCATCTTTCTCTAACGGGAGATCGATTGCCAGAGTACTGTTTTCCAAATGAAGATAGGACTTTACCTATACTAAAGGCAGTCGCTAAATTCATGGATGCAGAGCCTAAGGTGCTCGAAAAGGGCGAGAACGCAAACAGGACGGCAAGCCTTCCGCATATCGATATTATGGACGTAATTGACACGTCCAAGTTCACTCAGTCCGGAGGGCAGCTCCTGGGCCCCCATCCCACTCTGGGCAGTACGACCGGGAAGAATGTGGTCGTAAATCCGGAAGCAGGGATCTATTGCTACATGCATGATGGCCTGAATAAGGGCGGGGATGCCTGGGAATGGCTGGCGTGTGAGTGCGGGGCGATACCCTGGGAGCTGGCCGGAACCGGGATGCTGAAGGATAGAAGACTGGTCGAGAAGGTCCTGCAGCATGCCGTGTCGAGGGGTCTCATCAGCGAGAAAGAGGCTGAGATAGACCTGCAGACAGGAATTGTAAAGGTAGATCTGGCCAGCGCAATAGGATCATTCGGTATGTTGGAGAGCAATGGCACCATCGTTCGAATTATGCCCAATAAGATGGCTGCCAGCAAGCGCTCTGCCATGTGGATGTCTGACTGCGCCCTATGGGTAGACACAGAAACGAAATGCGACGGCGTTACGGATTACCTGTTTAAAGGAAAGGGAGCGAAGGATGGTAGAGATGTAGAATTTACGTTGTCATCGACTAATGTTCTGGGTAAAGAGTTCTGGACAGCATTGACCAATAACTTCGGCACAGCCAATGAGATAGGCGAGCTGGAGTGGAAGCATGTTCAGCGTATGTCGAAAAACGTGAAGGTGTTTATTAAGGTAAAAAAGCCAGCCTGGGATGGTACAACACCGCTTATTCCTGGTTATGAACCAAATAAGAACATGCTATTCGAATTATCAACACAAACCCCGGTGCGTGTTCTGGATGGAGATATCGAGGATGCTAAAAACGTTGTACGGAACCTGTTTAAGATCCATAAGTTTTCTTGTATATTGGTAACCACGATTCTTGGGGCCCCCGCGGTTGCCCGGTGGTATCCACGAAATAGGATCGCCCTGGGCATATGGGGATCCTCGGGCAACTTCAAGACTTACACCATGACCTATGCCATGGGCATGTGGGGTATCCAATACCTCAATGGACCTACCCTGATGGCCGGCCGGGGGTCAAGTACGATCAACGGGGCTATGGACGTGTTTGTTGCTGCAGGGATCATGCCCCAAGGATATGACGATGTTAAGATAGTTGATAAAAAGAAGGATGTCGAGGGTTATGTTCAACTCATTCATAAAGTGATGGAAGGGTTCGAAAAAATCAGGAGCCGGAAGGAAGGAGGTCTTCGCGAGACCATTCAGTTTTTGAGTACGCCGATCATCACAGGGGAGGTTCAACCTCAGGAAGCTTCTACTACAGCCAGGGTTCTAGGACTGGATTGGAGCATGAAGGCAGAGCAGAAAAAAATTGCGTCACAGATTCTAACGGAATTGGGCAAGAACAAGGCAGCCATCCCCACTGTTGGCTATCACTGGATTAAGTTCCTGCATGAGACAGACGAGGTTCTTGGGGATAATTTTAACCGTTATCAACAGGATTTTGCCTCGAAGTTTAATGACCTGAAATTTGCAAATGCGGGCCGCCTGTCATCGATTTATGCTATGCTGGCTTGCACTTGGGAGCTGCTTGAGGTGTCACCCCTCGGAGAGGTATTTACGGAATATCGGAAGAATTTCCTGGCAGCGCTTACGGAGGCCATCACGGCTCAAGGTGAACAGGTCAGCGCGGAGACGGAGGGGGCCAGGTTCATCGCCGCGGTCCAAGAAATGGTAGCGTCTAATCCTGCCATTATCCAGAGTAGTACTACCGTGAAAAGCATGGGGAACGTGCCTGTCATTGGTAAGTGGAACCCACTAGGCCTATTTTTAATCCCAGGACCTACACTGGATGCCATGGATAAGAGGGGGGTGTTTGACCAGATTCCGAATAAGCAGAGCATGACTCGGGTTTTGAAGGAAATGGGTGTTCTCATTAAGGGAGGAGGAAGACATCTACAATGTGAGGCATCCGTCAATGGAGCTAAAATTATGGGATGGTACATTAAAGCTGAAGCACTGCCTGCCATTGCTGATTCAAAATCCAATTTACCATCTGCCACCTAACTTACTTTTTTCCTATGCACACATTATGTCCAAAAGTTTCGGTCGAAAAGTCACTTTCACTATGCAGCGCCTTTTTTCAAAACCAGGCATGGGCGAACGATTTAGGAAGTGACGCTATCAGTAGGTGTTATGGGTAGTGCCTCTTGCACACAAAAAAACTAGATATAGGTTTTTAGCCAAAAAGCATCCTGAGTTACTTCAAAGTATTAGCATGGTACAACTTTAAAGTAACTCAAAAAAAGGGTAATTTACTCAATATCAATATGCAATGACTCTTTTTGCAGTAAAGTAACCTTTTCTAGGATAAAATGACTGATTTTTGTGCAAGATGTGCAAGAGGGGCAAAAAAACATACAAAAATCAGACGCAACGTATAGATAGATAGATAGATAGATTAGATAGTAGTAGATACATCTCTCTCTCTCTCTCTCTCTCTCTCTCTCTTCTCTTTCTCCTCTTGCACATCCTCTTGCACATGACACTACACAACGACACATAACTAATAATCATGATAATTTAGGTTTGAATCTTGCCTCTTGCACATAATTAAAGTTAAATCTTGGTTATAACCAAAGACTATTTATAGTATAGACTCTAATAACGTTATTATGGTAGAGATAAAGGTTAGAGAACATCGCAGACTAACTGCTGGTATAAGTGTAACAAAAGAAGAGATGCGAGCATTTAAAAAGGAATCCAAGCGACTCAAGACATCGGTTTCAAACTACTTGAGAGCACGCTTAGAAATGGAGGCATAGTAATGAGTAAATTTCATGACGAGTTTCTCAACAAAGGAAGTCCAGAACATGATAAGCTTATGATCCAATGCACTTTAGAAAAGGGAATTAATCATATATTTAACTTGGTTGATATAAAACCTTATATGGAGCATATAATTAAAGATTCTATCCATAGACAAGAAAAGTTGGATTGGAATGATCGTGTTATTAAGGAAACTAACTTATTATCGTACGATGCCCCAATCATATTAACCAGTTACGAAACAGAAGTTATTACCAGGAACGGTACCTTCATCATTGGTTATGCAGATGCCGTTATAAAAGCAAATCTTACGGGATCAATGCGAACCACGGACCCCGATATTATAAAATATGAGTGTATTCTATATATTTTAGTTGAAGCCAAACCCACAATTAACAGTATTGGAGAGGTCATACGACAGTTAAAAACATATAAATCAATTCTATGTCCATACGAACTTATGCTTCCTGTTATCGTGACTTATACGCAACTGGATGCAGATTCTCTCACCTATCTTAAAAACGAAGGAATTCGCGTTGTGGTTTTCCCTAGATCATAGGAACCACAAACTTTATCTAAGTTAAGTTCCTAAATAAGTCCTATGCGTGCTACTATTATCAATAATATAAGCGAGCTGGCCGGAGTTAAAACTAAGGCAGTCGTCTTCGCATTCAGGCCAAGTATGAATCACATTTTAGCAATAACCGCTAAGCCCCGAATCAAATTTATCCAGATCAACCCGGCTTCAGCAAAGAGCCTGTCTAAGGCTGGTAAGGAATTCCTGGCTCAAAATAAGGTCATGTGCCTTACCGGAAGCATCCAAGGTGTACGAAAAGACAAGCAGGGCAACATAATAGACATTGAGATCCCGGAAGTAGAGATTCCGGAGGTGCTTAAGATATGAAGTTCATTGCCGCTTTCGATTTCAACATGAGGGTGACACATTCGGTATGCTCAAGGATATCAGCCTAGTTATCGACGGAAGGGATGGCTGTGGCGTCGGGTCTGCAGTCCAGCCTGGTGAGAGCCTGGGTGTCCAGCTCAAAATCAAATGTGCCAATGAATTCCACCTCCCTCCAGCCAAAGTCAAGAAAGACGGCATCTGGAGTGCTACCAACTGGGGAAAACCCACTCCCTACGTAGCTCCCAAGCCAAAGGTAAAAGCTGGAACCTACGTTACACCCAAACCTACCAAATCTAGTGGTGGCGGAAGTTCATAGACGCTCCGTGGGTGTAGGGGTAGCGGAAACCCTGGTCTTCAGGCCAGGGAGGAGCGTACCCCACCCATAACTATATATTCTTTGAAGATAACATTCAATAGAATGCTTCAAACCTTGATGGTAAAGCTTGCCCCCTCGCCGGAGCAGCATAAGATGCTCTGCGAAACAATGAAGAGGTTTAACGAGGCTTGCAATCACATAGCAGAGACTGTTTTTGCTCTGCATAGTGCCAACAAGGTTGAGATCCATAAGACGGTCTACTATCCTGTTAGGGAACATTTTGGCCTTTCCTCCCAACTTACGGTCAGAGCCATTTCCAAAGTATGCGAAGCCTACAAGAGAGACAAGTCTATCAAACCGGAGTTTCGACTTGATGGTGCTATTGTCTACGATCAGCGCATCCTTTCCTGGAAGGGACTTGAGAAAGTTTCCTTGATTACACTCCAAGGTAGGCAGACTATCCCCGTCCGCTTGGGAGAATACCAAAAAGCTAGGCTCGACCGCATCAGAGGTCAAGCTGATTTGATCCTGGTCAAGGGCATCTTCTACCTTTGTGTTGTGGTTGAAGTGGACGAAGCATCTCCTTACGATCCAGTTGGCGTTCTTGGTGTTGATCTTGGTATCAAGAATCTGGCGGTTGATTCGGATGGAGAGGTGCATTCTGGCGAAAATATTTCTCAAACCAGAGATAAGCTCGATTCCCTCAAAGCCCGACTCCAGAGCAAGGGCACCAAATCGGCCAAACACCATCTTAAGAAGCTTTCTGGTAGGATGGCCCGATTCTCCAAAGACGTTAACCATCGCATTTCTAAAGGCATAGTTGCGAAGGCCAAAGACACTCTGAGGTCTATTGCCCTTGAAGATCTCCAGGGCATTAGAGACAGAGTTACGGTTAGAAGGTCGCAGCATCGCAGCTTGCATACTTGGAATTTTGGATTGCTCAGGATGTTTGTAGACTACAAGGCAAAGATTGCGGGTGTCCCTGTGGTCTTTGTTGATCCTAGGAACACGTCCAGAACCTGCCCATCTTGTGGCAATATCTCTAAGGCCAACAGGCCGACCAGAGATGAATTCAAGTGTACTCAGTGCGGCTATGCTGGGCCCGCTGACTACATCGCAGCAATGAACATTGCTTTTAGGGCTGTCAAAGTCAACCAGCCTATTGTTTCGGGGAAACATCTTACCTCAGGAACAAGCTCCGGTCTTTAGGCCGGAGTAGTTGACACTTGCAATGGGCGCATTTGATCGACTTATATAAGTCAAGTCGACTTTTTGAACCAGGTATTGTTTCAATGTCTACTGTTACGGTATTTTTCATGTAATAATTAAAGTAACTTATGCTATAAATACAATTTGGTTACACAAAGTTATTTATACAATGACGTAGTATCTGTAATTATGTCTGTAATTAATGTAGAGATACCAGATGATTTGGTTAAACGTTTCCGCATGGCAGTATTATCTAAACATGGTACTTTGAAAAACCATGTTAAGGATGAAATTTCGATAGCATTGGAATTGTATCTGAAGGATGCCGCGAGGTAATATGGCATATATTGCAAGGGTTTTAAAGGACATCAACCTGGAATTCAAAAAAGGCGAGATTATGCCGCCAGAATTGGTAAGCTATTTGGTTCGGACTTGTAAAATCGTCACCATGGTTGAAAATGGGGATGTTGAAATTGGAACAACTGGTTAACTATGCCGGACGGGTGGAACTTTCAACTATTGACTGGATCGGCAATGCTGCATATGTGATATTCTTAAACTGGTGCCCTATGCGATGTCCTTTTTGCCATAATGCCCAATTAAGAACCAAAGAGAACTGGGTGCCTTTTGACGAGATTACAAAAGGCATTTTAGAAGCTCTTCCTTTTGTTAACCATTTGGTTATCTCTGGGGGTGAACCTGCGGCTCAGCCTGATGCCTGCAGAAGTCTGATTGAATTTGGTCATAACATAGGAATGGGTGTAGCCGTTGAAACTTCTGGATGCTTACCTTTGGTTGAAGGGTTCGATAAGGTGATGGTAAGCATTCCACCATCTTTGCAGAGACCTCTGTATGACTCGTACACGGGTTTTCCTGCTGGGTATGATAATCTTCTATCCAATCTACGTCAACTGGATCCTAGGTCATCTGAGGTACGATTGATTATGTTCCCAGAGTTTCAATTTGATATTCGTAGTATGGGTGCAGTTAAAGGCCTACCTATACGAATTATGATAGGAAAAGGCTCGGGTCATGGAATGAGTACTCAGGAGGAACTTCGAGGTTTCGGGTTTGAGTTATACGAATATCTGGGTTATATAAGGGCAACGATTGAGACTGGGAGGATGCTAATATGTCCGTAATATACATAGAGCTTACTCAGGGAAAACAGGCTATAGTAGACCAATGTAATGCCGATTTGGCTGACTTGAAATGGTATACTAAAAAGAATAGTAGTTTCGGTAAGCATAGATTTTATGCAGCTCGACATAGTTCACAAATTGATGAAAAACCACAGTTAATATTCTTGCATCGTACGGTCATGGAAAGGATGCTTAATCGTTCTCTTGAGCATCGGGAGTATATTGATCATAAAAATGGCGATGGATTAGACAACTTATCGGCCAATTTGAGAATAGCGAATCATAGTCAAAATGCTCAAAATAGAGGTATCGATTGTGGTGCCAAATCCAGTAAATATAAAGGGGTTTGTTGGCATGTAAATCGGTCTAAATGGGTATCTAGTATACGAGTACATGGGATTACAAAGCATTTGGGCTGTTTTGTTATTGAAATGGACGCTGCGTTAGCATATGACCAAGCAGCCGAGCTGTATTTCAAAGATTTCGCTAAGTTAAACTTCCCGGATAGAGTTGACGATATTTTGAGGGTCTGAGGGAACATGACTAAAATACCAACGTGGATTGAGCGATTTGTGGGTCCTGGTGAGATGTCAGATAAGACAATTATCTGTGATTGGCCTATGCTTTC
>Ga0247842_10009322_pt1 | contig 10032 bp, 8 predicted proteins | sample LaCruzMarch2015__3_FD_192411 | JGI IMG/M metagenome (GOLD analysis project Ga0247842, IMG submission 192411) | Freshwater microbial communities from meromictic Lake La Cruz, Castile-La Mancha, Spain - LaCruzMarch2015_19m | ecosystem: Environmental > Aquatic > Freshwater > Lake | place: Spain... | reverse complement strand
GATTTAACACCTATACTCCCCCAAGGGTAGCTCATACCCACTATGAGATTTAGAGAGAACAGTTAGAGAGAGAGAGTAGCTAGAGAGAGACAGCTAGAGAGAGACAGCTAGAGGACGTGACCTCGCCGAAATTTTTCTGGGGAGGAGGGAGGGAGAGCTGGGGAGTGGTCACGTGACCCCCTAAAATATTTTTTGCAAGGAAGGCCCGCGTGGACCCCTGACCACCCATGATGACCCATGATGACCCTGGCCCGGCCCTGACCCGACCCGGCCCAGACCCGGACTGGTCAAAAATATTTTTTTCTGGAAACGACTGGGCATCATGTGGGAAGTACCGTGGTCCAGTCGGCGTGTTCAAGTTCGCCCGGGAAGGTCATGTTTCTTCAGTCGCCAACTTGAAATCCCGGCGGGGTTGGGAAGCGACGTCACAACACTGAAGTGACGTCACAACACTGAAGCGACGTCACAACAGTGAAGCGACGTCACAACACTGAAGCGACGTCACAACATTGAAGCGACGTCACAACACTGAAGCGACGTCACAACATTGAAGCGACGTCACAACAGTGAAGCGACGTCACAACATGAAGCGACGTCACAACACTGAAGTGACGTCACAACAGTGAAGCGACGTCACAACACTGAAGTGACGTCACAACAGTGAAGCGACGTCACAACACTGAAGCGACGTCACAACAGTTTTAAAAATAAAAATGATTTAACACCTATACTCCCCCAAGGGTAGCTCATACCCACTATGAGATTTAGAGAGAACAGTTAGAGAGAGAGAGTAGCTAGAGAGAGACAGCTAGAGAGAGACAGCTAGAGGACGTGACCTCGCCGAAATTTTTCTGGGGAGGAGGGAGGGAAAGCTGGGGAGTGGTCACGTGACCCTCAGTGCATCCATTTTTGGATGCATCCGCTATAGTGAATCCATTTCTCTCGCCACAGCAGTGCCTGCTTGCGCCGCTTTGTTGAGCCTTGTGCACACTTGCATCCATTTATCAGCTCTCTCTGTTCCAGTGCACTGCACCATGGTCAGAACAAAGAAGGAGACCACCACCACGCCGACGGACGTGATTATCTTTGCGTCGCCGCGCAGCGTTCTGTATCGCGCGCGAGGAGAGCACTCGTTCTGTGCTGGGAAGGGGGGGGTTCTCTCAGTGAACACTGTGGATATGGAGCCGGCGTACCCCTCGCGCCGGGTGCACGTTGGCAACGTGTCTGGGCGCTTCACGTCGATGCTGGAGACGCCAGCATTCAAGAGCGTCATAATGCGGTCTGCCTTTGTGTTTTCCAATGGCATCTGTTTGAGCCTCTTTCTTTACTTGCAAAAACAGCGGCAGGCCGTGCTTTGGCTACCACAAGGAGCTGCTGCACGTCGACGGCGCGCTCTATCTCTACGGCGGAAACCCCGCCCTGGTGCAGTTCAAGGGCTGCCAGGGCGCCAGCGCCTTGCAGCGCATCGCAGACTCGCTGGCGCTGGACTCGCCCAACGCACGCGTGCACATGGGCGTGCTCTGCGCGCATCTCGGCCGCTGCCTCGACACGGGACATTGCTCGCATTTCGAGGAGGCGGTAGCGCGTCGCTTCCACAGCATCCGCGTGGTCGGACGCATGTTCGATATGAATCTCACGATCCGTCTTCACATCAAGCGCTTCAGCGACGAAGCAGAGCTTCCAGGCGGCATTGAGCCTCTGCGAGGGAGCCTCGTCCCGAGCAGCATCGACATCACAGTGTCTGGCCGCGGCACCGTCTTGTACCGTATGTCCTGGCCCGGCTGCGACTGGACCCCCGACGCAGAGGCCCGCGTCGTTGCCTTCTGCGAGGGCCTGACTGAGGCCTTCCGTGCGTGCTGCTGACTGAAATCAAGTTTGGTGGTTGCGCCCTGCAACACACGGAAAATAAAAAAGTATTCAGTCACGTGACCACCCTCCCACCAAGACTCGCCCTCCTCCCAAGAAAAATTTGGAAAAGTCACGTCCCCCTCTAGCTGTCTCTAGCTGTCTCTCTCTCTCTAGCTGTCTCTCTCTAACTGTTCTCTCTAAATCTCATAGTGGGTATGAGCTACCCTTGGGGGAGTATAGGTGTTAAATCTTTTTTTTTATTTTAAAAGTGTTGTGACGTCGCTTCACTGTTGTGACGTCGCTTCAGTGTTGTGACGTCACTTCATTGTTGTGACGTCGCTTCAGTGTTGTGACGTCGCTTCAGTGTTGTGACGTCGCTTCATTGTTGTGACGTCGCTTCACTGTTGTGACGTCGCTTCACTGTTGTGACGTCGCTTCACTAGCCAAAACCACTATAAAACCGATGCCAGCGCCTGTTCGGGTTTCAACGCCACGCCTGCCACGCTCCCTTCATCGACCTCTCTTTCAGCTGATATGTCTGGTGCCACTGTGAGTCTCTTTCTTTTATGATGCTTGCATATTTTTGTGTTGATGCTAGTTAATTTCATTGTGTTTTCCAGATGAATTCTGGAGGAGCAGGAGGAGGAGGACATGATGATGACTCCAAGGTATTTGTTCACCTTCCTATCTGCTCACCTGCTCACCTGCCCATCTGCCCATCTGCCCATCTGCCCATCTGCCCATCTGCCCATCTGCCCATCTGCCCATCTGCCCATCTGACCATCTGCCCATCTGACCATCTGACCATCTGCCCAACAGATTTCTCAGTCAATGAAAAATATGTCAATGTGTCTGAGCACCAAGCCTTCCAGCTACCAGCAGATGTTGCATGATTCAATCAAGGCCGAGTGCATATACAGCAAAGACTACAAGGGAGGCACTCTGTATGGATTGATCCATACCAAACCATGCAAGCGGCACGGGACGCTTGATAAGGCCGTTACATCATTGGATGCAATGATTAGCAAGCCAGGAACCACTTCCTTTGTGTCCATCAGTGATGTTCTCAGTTGCAAAGTCAAGACTTTTCAAGCAGGTGAGCATGCTATTGATGAGCACTATAATGTCATATTCACCAACAAGAACCCTGGAAGTGGCAAGAAGATTGGGATTCATCCTGGTGTGAAAGTCTGGACTCCAGCACTGGCCCAGGAAAAGGAGGGGAGGGTAAAGGCAGCTCGTGTTTTTGAAGACGATGATGTGGAGCAGAGGCTCATGAGAGAAGATCCTGCTGCTTTTGGTTTTGACGAGGATGAGAGTATGGATGAAATATCTGAAGAAGATGAGCCTCCTTCTCCGCCTTCTCCTGTTCGTATCAATGTGCCTATTGTACAGCCAATCTCACAAGTGAATTCTCCTTCATTTTCAATTCATGAGGCGGGTCCGTCCTCTGCTCAGGGACTCAAGCGTGGGTATAAGGAGCTGGACTTCGTTACTGTCGGGTCCAAGGTTGACAGTGCTCGTGATGCAATCAAGAAGCAGATCGAAGAGAGCGACAAGCAGAAGAAGCAGAAGATGGATGAGGTGCATGATGAAGTCAAGGCTACGCGTGGTGATGTGTCGAATCATGGTGCTGCATATCATCGGATTGTTAATTCCATTCAAAATGTGATGCTGGATATGAACGGCGCTGTTTTTGATCAAGCTGGAATCACGCATGGAAAGATCGATGCCCTGGACACGAAGGTTTCGAAGGTGGTTGGGACAAGCCGTGACGTCTCCAAGCTGATCAACAAGGTGGAACATGCTGAGCACATCAGTCGTAAGGTCCGTGGGCAGTTATCGGGGCATGTGGTGCGGTTGCGGAAGCCAACTCTTGATGAGATGAGCCGGCTCAAGCGCGAGCTCGCCATTTCCAAGCGCCAGAATGCTGACAAGGATAAGCTGATTGCTGGGGATATTGCCATCTTGAAGACTGGCCAGGAGGAGCTCAAGACTGGCCAGGAGGCGCTTAAGACTGGCCAGGAGGAGCTCAAGGTTGCTGTTAAGAAGGTCTTTGATCTGCTTCTGACGTACCAGTGAGGCTTTGTACTGCCTTTGTGTTCTCTTTGGCTGAACGACGACGACACCTGCCCCTTTTTAAGTCATCTCTGTTGTTCTTGGCCTATTGCGTCTGTTGCGAGGATGCCGCCTGACTCCTCTTCTTCCCTTTCTTCGGACGCCCAGCGCTCTCTGAGAGCGCGCAGTAAATCCACTTTTGTGTCTTTTTGTGTCTCATGTGTCATTTTCCCGCATTTGCCGCGCATATATAAACGGCTCTGGCGTGGGCGCGTGCTGTGGACCTTATTCAGTAGACACTTCTTTTACGTTCATTACCATCACACCTTCCTATGAATCTCGTTACCAAGCACGCGTTGGATTCGCTCGAGGACCAATTGGGTGCCTCTATCCTCAGGGATGCATGGAAGGGGGGGTACTCCCTGTCCTGCAAGCCCAGCGCGCAGCAGCACGCGGGCAAGGTCCTTGAAAACGCGACGCGTATCTATTCAAGCGTCAAGCGGGACGGCCACACCTGTCGCATCCACCTTGGTCTCCTTGGGAACGGGGCCAAGGTCATTGAGGTGTTTTCCGCCGGCGGCAAGCCCTTGCCGTGGGTCGCCAAGCGGATCCCGTACAACGCCTTCACCGACTCGGCGTACGCGCTGAAGCTGGTGATTGTGTGCGAGATGGTGGCGTTCTGGCGCAACAAGCATCACAATTCCAGCGACCTTGAGCAGTCGCAGTCGTATGATTGGAGCACGGTGCGACCGGACAAGTGGCTTCCTGTGGGCTTCGTCGGGCTGCCCACCGCCCTGGCGTTTTTGGAGTGGCTTCTGTCGTATGGCATGCATTACCGCAATCTCCGGCTCCGTTTCTACGCCTTTCGGCTGCAGGAGGTGAATGGCATCAACGGGGGTTGCATCGTGGGTGGCTACAAGTTCACCATGCGCATCATGAGTGCGCTGATCACAGAGCTGCATGAGGTGGTCAATGTCGTGCATTATACGTCGCACGTCGTGGAAGATGACGGGGGCATCTACATTGCGAACAGCGACTGCAGCATCGCCGACGTGGCGGGCATCATGCGGTCCCTGGAGGAGCATGCGCAGCAGGAAAAGGTGGAGGGTTTCGTGCTCACTGTGCAGGATCGCCTGGCGGCTCCTGGTCCGCAGAGGCTCGTGGAGCTCCACAAGAAGGATGCCTCAGGGGTGGACCGCCTGGTCAATTCTGTCAAGGCGCGCAAGCTGATTGAGCTCACTGTGTGTGTGCGGCGTTTCCCCCGCGAAGGCGTGCAGGGTGGGATCTTCGTCCTGTTCTGCCGCGACGGCGACGGCGATACGCTCGTCGAGTGCAGCGGGCTGGTCGCCGAGCCCAAAAAGTGTGGGCGCGCTGTGATGCATCTCCTGCTTGGCATGCCTTTCAGCGTCTCCTTGGCGGCTGCGGGGGGGCCTGCTGGTGCTGGTGCCAAGCGGAAGCGGGCGGCGAGGCGCGAGACGGAGACGTGCCGCTTCCAGGCGGAGAATATCTGTGTCAAGGTGCTGGTCACCTGCGTGACGAAGCCAAAGGAGGGAGAGCACGCGAAGTTGTCTGGGATCAAGCAGATTAAGGAGGCCATGAGGAACGTGCCGCTGGCCATGCTAACCGACATCAATGAGGCGCGCGATCAGTACCCTTACATGCGCATGATCTATGATAACTATGAGCTCATGCTTCATGGCATTGCAAAGACCACGTACAAGGTGGGCAAGAAAAACCCGAAGGGTGACAAGACGGATAGGTTTCCCTTCGATGGCGACCTTGCCTTAGTCAGCAGCTTTCCAGAGGATGACTCCTGGTTGAACGAGTTTCAGGGCGCAGGCGCGGTAGATTCGGATGTGGAGGAGGAACTGGGCGGCGCAGTGGCATTGCCTCCTCTTCCTCCTTTTTCTCCTCGTGTTGCCTCTCCCGATGACGATGCGGTCGTCGTGGTGAAGGAGACGTTCCCTATAGACCACCCGTCTCGCGAGGACCGTTTCTGCTTGGTCAACAGTCATGGGGTGGATCACCAGATTATCAGTCGAGTGGAGTATTTTGTGCATATGACCCACTATCGCTGGGTTCCTTGCCCTGAAGAGGCCTCCATCGTGGTGGCGCCCAGGGCCTGCTCTCAGAAGACCCAGGAGCGGCTGCAGCAGATGCATAGGGAGGGATTCAAGGTCGTAGATCTCAATTGGATTCTCGTCAGCGCCAACTCTGAACGGCAGAGGGATCCAGACCACTTTCCCAGCGAGCATGTAGCTGTGATGCTTCCATTGCCTCGCGTGATTTCTCCCCGTGACATCTTCATCGACGCAAGCAGCGTCGGGCCTGCTCTGCACTTCGTTATGAGAAAGCAGGTGCGCACCCTGGGCGGCACCGTCGTCTTCTCCAGTGGTGAGGCCTCTGTGATGGTCGCAGCCAACCCTGAGGAGGCGACCTCGCATCATGGACGCGAGGGGCTTCGGATCGTGGGGCGCGACTGGCTGCGGCTGAGTTTCGAGGCTGGCATGCTGCTGCTGGACTAAGCCCGGAAAACGCATTTCACCTGCGTTTCTCTCGCAAAGCGCCCATTTCGGCCATTTCTTCTCTCGCAAAAAGCGCCCATTTCGGGCATTTTCTCGCGCCTCCTTGCGCGTAGACATGCAAAAATAAACGTTTTTTTATCATGTGTGCACGCGTGCTGTGTATATAAGTTTTCACGTGTGGCTCGAGGCCAACGGGATGTTTTCTTCCTTATACACTTCAGGGCGCAAGTCTGCGACGACGGTCCTCGACTGGATGCAGCGGACCGAGACTAGGCCATATGAGGAGTGGAGACGGGATTGGGTCAGGGTGAATGAGGAGATCGCGCGGGCAGACGAGCAGATGCTGGATTTTGGATCGCTTTCCATCGAGTTGGACAACCGTGGGAGGAGCGATCTCGCCAGCCAGTTCGCCAACGATTACGCCAACGCGAAATTCAGGCGCGACCGCTTGTTCTATCAGAGGGATGAGCTCAAGGAGGAGAGGGACCGGCGGGGGTGGTATAGCAAGCTACGGCGGTGGCTGATGCCATAAGAGGAGGCTTTTTCTCAATCAAACACGTCGAGCACGTATTCCATGTAGGCGTCTGTAGTCCAGGGGGCTGTGAACATGGCGGCGAGGACCGTGCGCGTGAAGTCGAGCGGCAGGGGCCTACGCAGGGTCGTGTAGTGCTCTTGTCCTACTCCCCGCAGCCGTTCGTATACAAGGTGTGGATCCAGGCCTGGGGACACGTGCAACGCGTGCAGCGCCTGCATGAGCGCGTTGTCGTGTGGGCCTGTGAGCTCTATCTCGATGCTGTACTCCCTGTCCGGCACCAGATATCGCGCGTATCTTGATGGCTGATTCCAGTTCGTCAGCTGGCGGCTGATCCAATCCATGCTTCTTTTTCCCTCGCTGTCAGGCGGGCGCATATATATATGTTTGTTTTTCCGTGGTGGTGCCTCTTTGCAGCATGCAACTGCAGGATCCATCGGCAGCAGGGGGCGTGGATCTGCGACTGGCTGTCAACTATGTGCCAGCATGTGTGTGCTTCTTCAAGTCGGGGATGCTTTTGTGTGTGCTGTGCTGCATTCACACGGTCCAGTCGGTGGCCTGCTATGTTCCTGTGGCGTTGACGCTGGCGTTGGACCGATTGCACTCGCCTTTGGCGATTTTCGATGGCAACGGGGTGTTGCTGAGCCTCTTTTTTGCGCATTGTGTCAATCACATACGTGAGGAGGCGGGGCTTCGCTCTGTGGTGGAGGCATACTACAGCTTCGTGGTGTCGCCGCTGTGGCCTCTTCTGGCTGTGTTGGCCCTGTTTGATTTCCCAATTCCCTTTCTGAGGCAGCGCGGTCTCTCGGGCCTCTTCTGTGAGACTGCTTTCTTTATAAGTGTCATGGCGTTTATGCCCATGGAATCGGAGTCGTACATCGTGCGCATCGTGCGGGGGCTCATATTCGTCATGCTGAGCTTCGCGTGGGCCTACATTATAGGCATTCACCAGCGGCGCATGGCGCAGCCCGTCGACTCCTCTGTCCACTTCGCCGTCTACTTTAGCCCTGTGCTTTACGTCCAGGGTTTCCTTGCTCTGGCCTTCAGCGGCGTGGCGCTTCTGAGTCTCATTGTGCTCATGCGGCGCGACGCGGGGGTCACCGTGGTGGTACGAGGCGTGGAGTGTGGGCCAGACGTGGTGATTTCCTCTTCCTTGTCATGCCCGCGTGAGCACGACGAGGGTCTCAACGAGATGGAGGAGGCCTTCAGGCAGGCCAAGGCGCTTCGTGCGTCGCAAACTGGGCCAAACGTGAAGGGTAGCTAGTTAGCACTCTTCTGTCTCTATGTCGTCTCTTGTCGGGGTGTCATCGCGTGGCGTGTTTGCGTCCAGTGCCTTGAATTCAGTGAGTATTTGGTCTAGTGTATCTTGAAACATGGGGTGTGTAATCATCTTGCATATCAGGCACCACTTGCATTCACAGTTTGGTGGACACGGAGCCATTTTTAGTTGCTTTGGAGCAGTTTGTTTATATAGCAACTCACGATAAATGAACAAACTCCCATTTTCTCGCATGCAAACAAACCCAAACCCACCACCTAGAAGCGCGCGGGTCTTTTTCGGCGAACAAACCCAACCCCACCACCCTAGAAGCGCGCGGGCCTTTTGCGGCGGTCTCCCAGCGCAAAGATCCCGTCAGAGAGCTCCACCGCCTCGGCTGCGTCCTCGGGGTTGCCCGTCGCGAGCGCGACGGCAAACGCGTGCAGCGCCCCGTTGTACCACTCGAAGTCCTCGGGGTTTACGACGTTGTCGCCGTCGAGTCCTCCAAGCATTCTCGCCGCCTGGATGGATTGCTTCATGCCATGTGATGGCTCCTGTTTGGTGAGCTTGAGCCGCTCCTCGAACTGGCGACAGCGGAGGGCGTGCATCTGGGCGATGGGAGCCGTAGTGAATCGCGCCAACGGCGCAGAGTCGAGCTCTGCCGTGTGTTTAGGGGCATTGCGATTCATCGCCTCTTTCCTCCTGCGTGCGACTGCAGCGGGATCATACATTGCACGGCGCTTGTGGCGTTGCTGCCTGCGTTTCGGCTGTGGCTGCGGCAATAAGGTCTCCTGCTCCTGCTGTGGCTGCGGCAATAAGGTCTCCAGCTCCAGCTCCTGCTCCAGCTCCTGCTCTAGCTCCAGCTCCAGCTCCTGCTCCTGCACCTGCTCTTCATGTTCTGAATCTGTCATCTTTTCCACTTCCCCAGTCCATGAGCGCCGCCATTCCGATACCTTCTCGCCGTCGTCGCTTTCGATGTCGCCACTGTCGTCTTCAGCAGAAGAGTCCTCCACCGCGCTTATCATGTCGGAGTAGGTAGGAGTCGCCTTCAGCTTCTGGGAGCACCCTTCGGCGTGGCGGCGTTTGTATTGTTTGCACTCGGGGCAGAAGGCCACACCTGCGCGGGGATCGGACCCGATGCACTTGTAGCATGCGCGCCAGATCTTCTTTTCTCCCTCAGGGCAGTTGCAGTGCTTCTGGAGCGCGTCGGTGTTGTGCTCCTCAATCTTACACTTTCCCAGCTGGCAGATCGGCACATAGAGCCCCTCCACAGAATCATCCCTGCTGTCGAGGGGGGTGTTCGTCTCGATGGCACGAAGCATGCACTGCAGGCAGAAGAAGCTCCTCATCTGCAGCCAGATCGCCTTGTTGCGCGCCTGCTCGTCCATGCCGCTGTACTCCTTCATGAGCTTCTGGCGCAGCTCCTCCTTGCAGTCTCTGCAGGTATAGTGGATCCGTCCGTGATTCTTGCATGGCATGTTGCGCTTCTTGGATGCAGCCTTCTTCTTGTCCATCATGAGGTTGAATGTCCCTTGCTTCCTGCGACCTTGCTTCCTTTTTGTGGAGCTGGAGGGCTGGCTGCTGCTGCCGATGTTCGTGAACATATAGGTGTGCGTGGCGTTTGAAACACCAGAGGGCGCTGGCGCCGCTTTTAAAGACTCAATCTGTTGCGACGTCACAACAGTGAAGCGACGTCACAACACTGAAGCGACGTCACAACACTGAAGCGACGTCACAACACTGAAGCGACGTCACAACACTGAAGCGACGTCACAACACTGAAGCGACGTCACAACACTGAAGCGACGTCA
>Ga0247842_10009321_pt1 | contig 10033 bp, 7 predicted proteins | sample LaCruzMarch2015__3_FD_192411 | JGI IMG/M metagenome (GOLD analysis project Ga0247842, IMG submission 192411) | Freshwater microbial communities from meromictic Lake La Cruz, Castile-La Mancha, Spain - LaCruzMarch2015_19m | ecosystem: Environmental > Aquatic > Freshwater > Lake | place: Spain... | reverse complement strand
AGGGACCGGTGCCGGTAGGGGGAAACAGCGAGTGCGTCAACAGCCAGATCTGGTATGCCAGCAAGGGCAATTTCGGCATCGGCATGATCCCGTCAATGCGCATGATAATCGACCTGACTGACCCGGGCAAAAGCGTCGGCATGAACTCCACCGGACAGAGCGGCAACCCGGGCAACCCCTGGTACGGCAACATGATAGTGCCATGGAGCAAGGTCCAGTACCATGCCATGCCCTGGACGCGCCAGCAGGTAGATGCAGGCGCGGCGCACAAGCTAAACCTGAACCCATGATCAACGGAGGCCGAAATATTGAATAAAGCCGCCAGGGATAACTTCATAACAAAATGGAGGGAATATTTCGGTAACGCCGACCTGCCGATCACTTTCTACTACACGGACGACGCAGGCAGGGCTGAATTGGTTAAGCCCGGCTCGGTTCACAGGTGTATCATCGCCGCGATCCAGGAAGTGAGGAAAGGCAAATCCATGTGCTTCCAGGCCGAGGCCATCGGTTGCTTCGGCGGGAAGAGGTACCTGGGCTTTACCCAGAAGATAATGCCCAACTTCGAGCACTTCCTCTCCTGCGGCATACCCGGCAAGCTGGAAGGGGAACGTTATAAAAAGTCCCCTGCGCTGGTAAACCAGGCCATGCAGCACCAGCAGCCTTTCCTGGCGCCGGGTCGCTATATCGTATTCAAGCGCTGGGATGAACTGGACGAATCCGACGACCCGCAGGTCGTCATCTTCTTCGCCGAGCCTGACGTGCTAGCCGGCCTTTTCACCCTGGCCAACTTCGACCAGGAAGAGCCCCACGGAGTAATAGCTCCCTTCGGCTCAGGCTGTTCAACCGTTGTCTATTACCCGTATTTCCAGCGGGAATCTGAGCACCCCAGGGCAGTAATCGGCATGTTTGATATATCGGCGCGGCCTTTCGTGGGAAAAAACGAGATTACTTTCTCCGCTCCTATGGCTAAATTCCAAACTATGGTGGAGAACATGGACGAGAGCTTCCTGATTACCAAATCGTGGAAACTGGTCCAGCAGCGGCTTACCTGAATGGCAACTTTGGGCGCACCTGCCGGAGACTTCCCGCCTCGTTGACGGCAGGTGCGTTTAAGAGTACTATCTTGCAGGTGCAGGGACTGGAAGTGCAAGCTTCGTCCCCGAAGCAGAATATTAGTGGAAGGAGGATACCTTGACTGACAACTCAAAAGAAGCAACAACCCCCGCCAAAGAAGCCCCACCCAAGAAAAAGAAAAAAGGCGGCAGATCAGCTCTTATCGCCATATTAACCATATTTGCCATCATAGTCATCCTGTGTGCAGGCGGTATCGGCTATTTCACCTACATCAACAACGCGCCGCTGCCCAAAATAGACGGGTCAGTTAAGGCTACAGGGCTGTATGACAAGGTCGAGGTAATCCGCGATGCCAACGGCATTCCCAATATATACGCCAACAATATGCACGACCTGAGTTTTGCCCAGGGCTACGTCCAGGCCCAGGACCGCTGGTGGCAGATGGATTTCTTCCGGCATGTCTGCGGGGGCCGGGTGGAAGAACTGACAGGCAAGAAGTCCAGCCTGGTATCCTCGGATATATACCTGCGCAGCATGGGCTGGTACGACGTGGCCAAAAAGGAATACGACAGCTATTCACCGGAGGAGCGGGCCCCCCTGGATGCCTTCGCAGCCGGGATCAACGCCTATATCAACGGCAAGAGCCCGCAGGACCTTTCCGTGAACTACAGCATCCTTGGTTTGACCGGTGTTAAATTCAAGATCGACCCCTGGACACCCATAGATTCCCTGGCGTTCGGCAAGCTGATGGCCTGGGACCTGGGCTACAGCGGCGACGAGGAGGTCCAGCGGGCGAATCTTTACAGCGTGCTGGGCCAGGAGATGGCCGACAAGTGGCAGACACCTCCCTGGGCATACGGGGAAAAGCCAACTATTATCCGGGAAACAGATGTCCTGGAAATGGACAAGTCTGCTGCCCCGGCAGCGCCGGCAGCCGGAACCCCGCCCGTAACCGGTCAACCCGTTTCTTCCGGGCAGGCCTACGACGATGCGAGGCCGGACCTGAGCTGGCTGATGGGCGACCCTGCAGGTATAGGCAGCAACAACTGGGTGGTCTCCGGCAACCTGACGCAGAGCGGCAAGCCGCTGATGGCCAACGACCCGCACCTGGGCATCCAGATGCCTTCTATCTGGTACGAGGTCGGGCTGCACAGCACCGATGACGGGTCAGGCCGGCCATTTGATGTCACCGGGTTCGCCTTTGCACCCAGCCCGGGAGTGATCATCGGCCACAACAACGATATCTCCTGGGGAGTTACCAATGTCTACCCCGACGTTCACGATCACTACCAGATCAAGGTCAACCCCGACAACCCGCTGCAGTACGAGTGGAACGGCGCGTGGCGCGATATGACCGTACGCGATGAGACAATCAATTTCGGCGACGGGGCCGCACCCATCAACATCAAGGTCAGGGGTACACACCTCGGACCCATCATCAACGACAATAACTATGACGCCAAGACCGGCCAGTTCTTCGGCTTCAACAATAAGGACCCCCTGGCCCTGCGCTGGACGGCCCTCGAACCGGGAACCATTATGCCCGCTGTACAGGGAGTCAACATGGCTAAAAACTGGGACGAGTTCCGCAACGCGCTCAGGAACTGGGACTGCCCGTCCCAGAACTTTGTCTACGCCGACAATCAGGGCAACATAGGCTACCAGATGCCGAGCAAGGTGCCCATACGTGTTAAAAACCACAACGGCCTGCTGCCCGTCCCCGGATGGACCGACGAGTACGAGTGGAAGGGCTTCATCCCCTTTGACCTGTTGCCGCGCGCCTACAACCCGGAGCGCGGTTACCTTATAACGGCCAACCAGGCCGTGGTGCCACCGGCATACTACGACTTCCTCAAAAAGCAGCTCGGCCCCGACAATAACTACAACCTCGGCTATGAGTGGAACTTCGGCTACCGCGCCCAGCGCATCGATCAGCTTATAAACCAGCTGGCTCCACACAGCATACAGACCTTCCAGAAGATACAGGGCGACAACAAGGTTCTGAGCGTGGGCGAGGTGATGCCTTACCTGGCCAATATCAAGTTCGAGGACCCGACCCTGGCCGATGCGAAGGACTGGCTGGTACACTGGGACCAGACATTCGACGCGGACAGCCCACAGGCCGCCCTCTACGCAAACTTCTGGGTGAGGCTGGTTAAAAACACCTTCCAGGACCAGCTGGGCGACATTATCAAATCGGAAGGCGACGACAGGGACATGTGGGCCGTCGCCCAACTGCTCAAGAACCCCAGCGACCGTTGGTGGGACGATCTATCAACCAAGGACAGTATTGAGACGCGTGATGAGCTGCTGGCCAGGTCCTTCAAGGAAGGCTACGACGCGACCGTGGCGGCCCTGGGGCCCGACCGCAACCTCTGGAAATGGGGCACCCTTCATACCGCCACCTTCGTCAGCAACCCGCTCGGCGCCAGCGGCATCGCACCTATAGAATCGCTCGTCAACAAGGGACCTTACCCGGTTGGCGGCAGTACCGACGCGGTGAACGCCAACCGCTGGACCATCGACAAGGGCGATTTCCAGGTGCGCACCATGCCCTCAATGCGCATGATTATCGACTGGAGCGACGTGGGCAACAGCGTCAGTATGAATGCCACGGGACAGAGCGGCAACCCGGCCAGCAAATGGTACGGCGACATGATCAATTCCTGGCTCAACATCAAGTACCACCCGATGCCCTGGACAAAAGACCAGGTAAACAACAGCTCTGCACACACGTTCACGCTGACACCCTGATACCTGTAACTTATTGAACAGAAGCTTTTCCCCGCCGCAGGTTGGACCGAAGGAAGAACCCGCGGCGGGGATGCATGGCTACGGAGGCAGGAAGATAGAGACTGTCAACATACTCGGGTTTGCCGGCAGCCTGCGGAAGGGCTCCTATAACAAGGCTTTGTTGCGGGCGGCGGGTGAATTGCTGCCTGCCGGTGCATCAATCGAACTGTTTGACCTGGATGGCATCCCCCCATTCAACCAGGACCTGGAGGGCAACCCGCCTGAAAGGGTGAAAGAATTCAAAGCCAGGATCAAATCAGCCTCTGCCGTTCTGATTGCTACCCCAGAGTACAACTACTCTGTACCCGGCGTGCTTAAAAATGCCCTGGACTGGGCATCCAGGCCGTACGGTGATAGCGCCTGGACGGGCAAACCCCTGGCACTGATGAGCGTTTCCACGGGCATGCTGGGCGGGTCACGGGCACAGTACCACCTGAGACAGACCCTGCTCTTCCTCGATGTGAGGGCAGTGTCCAAACCCGAGGTCTTTGTGACCTTCGCCGGGCAGAAATTCGATGATGAGGGCAGGCTGACGGATGAGGCCACCAGGGGTTTGGTGGCCAACCTGCTTAAAGCGCTGGTCAACCTGGCTTCCGGGGCCGTAACCTGAGGGGGCTTCTATTTAGAACGCACGCGAGGAGGCCTGCATGAAATATATCGGGAAAGACAGCAAGGAAAACATCGTCGGGCGTTTTGCCGGTTACGTTTCTTCAGGCAAGGCCGAGACATTCAAATCATACGGCATGGAGTTCGTATTCGGCAGGCGCGAGGGACCCTATGTCTGGGACGCCACCAGCGGCAAGCGCCTGATCAACTGCCACTGCAACGGCGGAGTTTTTAACCTCGGCCACCGCAACCCGCTGGTCATCAAAGCCCTGCAGGGCAGCCTCAGGGAACTGGACATCGGCAACCACCACCTGGTCAGCGAACAACGCGCGCTGCTAGCGGAGAAGCTGGCCGGCCTGATGCCCGGCGACATCTCCTGCACGGTTTTCGGTGTGGGTGGCGGAGAGGCTGTCGATGTGGCCATCAAGCTGGCCCGGGGCTATACCGGCAAGTACAAGGTTGTTTCGGCCATAGGCGGCTACCACGGTCATACCGGCTTCGCCCTGGCCACCGGGGACGAGCAGTACCGTGCCCCCTTCGGGCCCAACCTTCCCGGCTTCCTGCAGGTCCCTTTCGACGATGTAGAAGCGCTGGAAAAGGCCGTGGACGATGCCACGGCCGCCGTCATCTTCGAGACGGTACCCGCTACGCTTGGGATGCCGGTCCCCGGCAGGGACTTTTTCAAGCAGGCCCGCCGGATATGTTCCAGCAAAGGCGCACTGCTCATAATCGACGAGGTGCAGACCGGCCTGGGCCGCACCGGAAAATTGTGGGGCATCGAGCATTTCGACACTGTTCCGGACGTCGTCGTGATTGGCAAAGGACTGTCAGGCGGTATTTACCCGATGAGTGCAACCTGCTACCGCAAGGAGTTCTCCAGCTTCTTCCATAACAACCCATTCATCCATGTCTCCACCTTCGGGGGGGCCGAGGTGGGCTGCCCTGTGGCCTCGGCCGTGCTGGATGAATCGTCAAGGCCGGGATTTTTAGAGAACGTCAACAGGCTGGCCACCGTTTTTAAGGACGGTTTCGTTGAACTGAAAAAGAAGCACCCCGGGATACTCACCGGGTTGCGTCAGCTGGGCCTGATGATGGGGATCGAGATGGTCAACGACTCCTGCGGCCCGATACTGACCAGGTCCTGCTACGACCACGGCATACTGGCCATCTACGCCAACAATGATAAAAGGGTCTGCCAGCTTTTGCCCCCCCTGATCATAGATAGCAAGACCGCACACCAGATACTGGAAGGCGTGGACGGGGCCCTGGGCGATACGGCAGCCTTCCTGGGGTTGAAATAATTTAAAGAGGAGGCCGTTGTGCAGGTAGATATCGAGCTGCTGAAAGAATTTGAAAGGGGGCTGGACCCGGCCCAACCCGAAAGAAGTAAGGTCCCCGCGCGGGTGCTGGGCTATGGCGAGATCAGCACCATTTTTGAGATACAGTCGGAGACAACCAGGAACCTGGCCTGCAAGCGCATGCCCATCTTCAAAACGAAGGACGAGGTCGCGGAATACGAAGCACTCTACAAGGACTACAACGGGGTGCTGGAAAAAGATATCGGCATCAATATCCCCGAGTGGGGCTTCGCATGGTTTGTCTCGGACGCAGGCAATTTCATAGCCTTTGACATCCAGCGCAAGCTGACCCCGGAGTCCATCGGCAACCGCGCCATCCAGTTTTTAGACACCGATGGTATCCGCACGCTATTTTTACTCGTGCTACGCGAGCTCATGAAAGTCTGGCAGTTTAACCTGGCCAACCCCGGACGCGCCGTGGGAATAGACGGCCAGATCTCCAACTGGTCCATCGTGGATTTTGACGCTGCCAATCCACAGTTAAGTCCACGGACGGGATTTCTCTACATCGACACCAGCACGCCCCTTATGAAGAAAGACGGGGTGGAGCGGCTGGACCCGGAGCTTTTCCTGCGCAGTGCCCCCTCGTTCCTGGTGTGGCTGATCCGCTGGCTCTTCCTGGAGGGCGTGATGACGCGCTACTACGATGCCCGCCTGGTAGCCACCGACCTGGTAGCCAACTTCTACAAGGAACAACGGCCCGAACTTGTGCCCGGCCTGGTGCAGGCCGCCAACGAATTTTTCGCTGCCGAGGGGGCGGCCCTGGGCGTCAAGCCGCTCACGGAAAAGGAGATCAAGGCTTACTACAAGGAGGATGCCCTCATCTGGGTCCTCTTCCTGGCCTTCCGCCGCTTCGACCGCTGGCTGCACAAATATATCCTGCGCAAGCCCTATATTTACATCCTGCCCGGGCATATTAAAAGATAGGACGGCTTATCGTATAACCGGTGCCCCGGCGGCCCTTTTGACCGCCCCCGCCAGATTACACCCAGGAGGTATTTACCATGTCCCAGATGACCGGCAAGCAGTACAGGGAGAGTTTAAAGACACTCAAGCCAGTGGTCCACTACATGGGGGAGAGGATAGAAGATATAACCACGCACCCGGCTTTTATACCGCACGTCAACGCCGCCGCCCTGACTTACGAGATGGCCCTGGCGCCCGGGTTCGAGGAACTGTGCTCTGCCAGGTCTCACCTCACCGGAGAGAAGATCAACCGCTTCACGCACATCCACCAGGGACACGATGACCTGATCAATAAGGTCAAGATGCTGCGCGCCATCGGGCAGCAGACGGGGAGCTGCTTCCAGCGGTGCGTGGGCCTGGACGGCATGAACGCCACATATTCAATAACCTATGATATCGACAAAAAAACTGGCACAGGCTACCACGGGCGTTTCAGGGCATTCATGAAGATGGTGCAGGAAAAGGACCTGATGCCTTCCGGTGCCATGACCGACCCCAAGGGGGACCGCAGCCTGTCCCCCAGCCAGCAGAAGGACCCTGACCTCTACGTCCACGTGGTTGAGAGGAAGAATGACGGCATCGTGGTCAGCGGCGCCAAGGCCCACATCACCGGCGCGGTCAATTCCCACGGACACCTGGTCATGCCCACCTCGGCCATGCGTGCTGAGGACAGGGACTACGCCGTCTGCTTCTACATCCCCATCGATGCCCCGGGCCTCATGCACATCTTCGGCCGGCAATCCAACGACACGCGCAAGTGCGAGTGCTCCATGGACCAGGGCAACACAGAGTACGGCTGCGTGGGTGGTGAGGCCCTCATCGTCTTTGACAGGGTCTTTGTCCCCAACGAACATGTTTTCATGTGCGGGGAACACGAGTTTGCGGGGGAACTGGTCGAGCGCTTCGCCACCTTCCACCGCCAGAACTACGGGGGCTGCAAGGGCGGCCTGGCCGACGTGCTGGTCGGGGCAGTTTACGCCCTCACCCAGGCGCAGGGCACGAATAAAGCTTCGCACGTGAGGGATAAGCTGGCCGAGATGATACACCTGGCAGAGACCATCTACTGCTGCTCCATCGCCTGCTCCTGCCAGGGCTTCCAGCAGCCGGCAGGATGCTACCAGGCCGACCCCCTATTGGCCAATATTACCAAGCTGAATGTCACGCGCCACGCCTACGAGATCGCCCGCCTGGCGCATGATATAACCGGAGGCCTGCTGGCAACCATGCCGTCCGAGTTCGACCTGCACGACCCTGCTACCGGCAAATGGGTAGACAAGTATATGAAAGGGGTTTCCGGCGTGCCGGCCGAGACCAGGATACGGCTGATCCGGCTGATCGATGCCATGACCTGCGGCACAGCGCTGGCCGAGTCCATGCACGGCGCCGGCTCACCTCAGGCACAGAAGATAATGATAGAGCGGCGCAGCAACCTTGAGCGCAAGAAGAAACTGGCGGAAAAGCTGGCCAGGATAGGCGAACAGCCTTTCCTGGTCTGCTGAAGGTTTCCCGGTAGGGCGGTCAGCAGGCAGTATGCATCTGACCATCGGCAGCATTAGAAGTCCCTACCTGCTGCACTTTTCCTCCCTGTCCATCTCCCCGTCCTTTATCCATAAGACACGGTCCATATATTGCCTGTGCTCCGGCTCATGCGTGACCATGACAATCGTCTGTTTCCTCTCGTCGCATAACTGGCGCAGAAGGTTCATGACAATCCCGGAGTTTTTAGTGTCCAGGTTGGCGCAGGGCTCATCCGCGAACAGGATCTTGGATTTATTAACCAGCGCACGGGCTATGGCCACGCGCTGCTGCTCCCCTCCCGACATCTGGCTGACCAGGTGCCTGGCGCGCTTGCCCAGCCCTACCGTCTCCATCATCTCCAGCGCCACCCTGCGGTATTCCCTGGCCGGAGCGCCCAGCATCATGAGCGGCAGGCAGACGTTCTCCAGCGCATTCAGCTCGGGCAGCAGGGCATACTCCTGGAAGACGTAGCCCAGCTTGTTAAGGCGGAAGCTGGTCTTCTGCATCGATGAAAGCGCCGCTGTGTCAGTGCCGTCTACCGTTATCTTCCCCGAGGTTGGCTCGTCCAGCAGGGCCAGCATGTGCAACAGGGTGGATTTGCCCGAGCCGCTGGGGCCCATTATACCCACGAATTCTCCCTCGCTTATCTGCAGGTCAACATCCTTAAGTGCTTCCACCGGCACTTCCCCGCCAAATGTTTTGCTCAATCCTGTTGCCTGTATAATGACCACTGTCTTAACCCCAGATAGCCTTGATGATATTTTGCCTGGTCACCATCCACGAAGGTATAAAACCCGAAACCATGCTTACCAATATCATGCTTACAATGCCAAAAATCATATCCTGCCTGACCAGCACCAGGCTGACCATGCCGATGGGCATGGGGAGGGGATATTGAATAAAGTACGGTATCAGGAAAGCCTGGATTATTATCTCCCCCGCGATAATGCCCAGCGAGGCATAGAATGCGGCCTGGAAGATGTAGGACATTACTATAATGCGCTCTTTCATACCGATGGCCTTGAGGATACCTATCTGCCTGCGGCGGTTGATGGTAGCGATAAAGATAACGATGAAAATGGTAATGCCGGCTACCAGCAGGCCTATCGTGGTAACTATGCCTTTTATGATATCGAATGTCTGCGTCAAGCCGCTGATATAGCCTATGAAATCCATCCAGACATTGATCTGCTCTTTCTCGATGCCCATCATCCTCAGGCGGTCGATATAGACACGCTCGGGCACCGAGCCGTCCGTCTTGATCAGGACTTCCGAAGCCCTGTTGTGGATGCCCAGCACGGATTCCATCTCCTTTTCCGTCACAAAGACGCTCAGGTCAGCCAGTGGAAAATAAGTGTTGTAGATGCCCTTTATTTTATAGTCACGCTGGACCCCGTTGCCGTAGGCTACGGTCACCTCATCACCTACCCGGGCGCCTTTGAGGGAGGATATCTGGAAACTGGCCCCGTAGCCACCTGATATCTCCTTGCCCATGATGAGCTGGTCGCGGTCGCCTTCCTCCAGGTACCTGCCTGACACCATAAAATTCTGCAGGCTGGTCACCTTGACCTCTTCGGTAGGGTTCATGGACTTGATATTCCAGGCTTTCTCCCGCACATCCAGGTTATCCTTACCCGGGTCGTACCTTATCATCCCGGACTGGGCATAGCGCGAACTGCTGCTCACCACCCCGGGAAGCGTATTGATCTTGGTTT
>Ga0247842_10009320_pt1 | contig 10035 bp, 6 predicted proteins | sample LaCruzMarch2015__3_FD_192411 | JGI IMG/M metagenome (GOLD analysis project Ga0247842, IMG submission 192411) | Freshwater microbial communities from meromictic Lake La Cruz, Castile-La Mancha, Spain - LaCruzMarch2015_19m | ecosystem: Environmental > Aquatic > Freshwater > Lake | place: Spain... | reverse complement strand
TGCAATCTTTGTCACCCACTGGCATGCGGATCACTTCCTTGGGATATTCGGTCTTGTCCAGACCATGTCATTCAATGGGCGCACCGAACCTCTCACCATCTACGGGCCGGAATGGGTGCAGGAGTTCGTCACTACACTGCGTCAGGTAACACGTTTTAACCTGAAATTTTCCATAGATGCAGTTGAACTCACGCATGGTTCATGGGTGCGGTTCGATGAGTATACAATCACTGCATTTGCTGTAAGCCATGGTATGCCGGCACTGGGATATTCATTGGAAGAGGATCCGCGCCCTGGCAGGTTCGACCGCGAAGGGGCAATCGCTCTGGGTGTTCCACCGGGCCCCCTGTTTGGGCGGCTCCAGCGCGGGGAGACGGTGACCATAGGTCCCGATGGGCAGAAGCGTGATGTGAAACCCGAAGAGGTTCTGGGCACTCCCCGTCCCGGGCGTAAGATTGTCTACACCGGAGATACCCGTGCAGTCCATACCACTATCAGTGACTTTGCCAGGAATGCTGATCTCCTGATCCATGATGCCACCTATGACGAATCTGAATCTCCCCGAGCGGCGGAATTTTATCATGCAACAGCAGCTCAGGCCGGGGAAGCAGCTACCCTCCTTTCAGCCCGCACCCTTGTCCTGGTCCACACAAGTTCGCGGTATATTGATTCACAGGCTCATGTGAGCGATGCAAAGAAACAATTCTCCGGAACCGTTGTATCTCCCAATGACCTTGATATGATTGAAGTGCCGTTCCGTGATTGAACACAGTCCTTCCTTCTATGCTTTTTTCAATTTTGTCAAATAACAAGTAAATTTAATCTTCAGACACCCATTCATGGATATACAGAGCAATATCCAATCGCGTGGCATTGATGAAAAAAATTTCAGACAAAATGCCCGTTTCGCTTTTGTGTGTGGTGAAAAAAAATGCAAAATAACGATTCAAACAATGTGCTAGTTTACCGGCTCGGTGCCGGCTGTGATCTAGCTGATGTAGAAGCAGGAAATATCTACCAGGGAAAGGTGCAGGGTTTCGCAACCTTTGGGATGTTTGTACAGTTAAACGACCGGATCAAAGGACTTGTGCACAAGAGCAATGTCAAGGCAGAACACAAGGAACGCGATTCTGTCCTCGTTAAAGTCCGCGAAGTACGGCCAAACGGAAATATCGATCTCGAAGAAGTGCAGCACCAGGTATATCAAGTCGAGAACGTTGAGCGAAAATCAACTACCGTAAGAATCATCGATCTTCCGGAAAAACTGGGAAAGACTGTTGCCATTGAAGGGGAGATTGCCCAGATCAAGCAGACAAGCGGTCCTACCATCTTTACAATCATTGACGAAACCGGTACCCAGAACGGCGCTGCGTTTATCGAAGCCGGTGTACGGGCATATCCCGAAGCGGAACTAGGAAACATGGTCAAGCTCATCGGAGAAGTGATGATGAGAAACGGTCAGCTCCAGATTGAAGTGGACGGACTTTCCATACTCACTGATGAAGAAGCAGAAGTTGTCAGGGCTCGGATCGAAAAAGCCTTAGATGTTCGTTCAGAACCCGAAAATATTCCGCTCCTCGTTCCTAGCGAAGTGATGGAAAAACTCCGCCCGGAGATGAAAAAGGTTGCAAAGATCATCAGAAAAGCAGTCTTCACATCCCAGCCAATCATCCTGCGGCACCATGCTGATGCTGACGGTATCTGTTCGGCAGTAGCAATCGAGCAGGCAGTTGTCTCACTTATCCGCGAGAGCGGCGGGGACTTTGATGCTGAGTATTTCTTATTCAAGCGAGCTCCTTCAAAAGCACCGTTCTACGAGATAGAAGATATAACCCGTGACCTTGACTTCTCGTTAAAGGATCATGTCCGTTTCGGCCAGAAGATGCCCCTTGTGATCCTCACTGATAATGGATCAACTGAAGAAGACGAACCCTCCTATAAGATCGCCAGTGTTTATGATATTCCATTTGTGGTGATTGACCACCACCACCCGGATACCACGATCGACAAATACCTGCTTGCTCATGTCAACCCATACCATGTAGGGGGAGACTTTGGTATCACTGCCGGTATGCTCGGGACTGAAGTTGCACGGATGATTAACCCCAAAGTTGAATCGTTGATTAGCCATCTACCCGCAGTGGCCGCAGTCGGGGATCGTAGCGAGGCTCCCGAACGGGCATTATATCTTGCTCTTGTACGGGACAACTTTCCCGAATCGGCTTGCAAGGATATTGCACTTGCGCTTGATTACGAGCAGTTCTGGCTCCGGTTTAATGATGGCAGGGAGATTGTAAAGGATATCTTAAATTTAACCGGAAATACCGTGCGCCACAAGAAACTCTTATCCCTGCTTATTGATGGGGCAAACACGATGATCGCTGATCAGATGAGCGCCTGTATGGCCCACATAGAACCACGGGTCTTAAAAAATGACGCTCGCCTCTTCCTTCTTGATGTGGAGATCCATGCCCACAAGTTCACCTTCCCCCCTCCGGGTAAAACTTCCGGAGAAGTGCATGACCGGCTCTGCCAGCAGAATGTCGGTAAACCTGTTGTCACAATCGGGTTTGGGCCGGACTTTGCCGTGCTCCGATCCCGCGGTGTCTTAATGAACATACCCAAAATGGTCAGGGAGTTGCGTGTCGAGATTCCGGGTGGCGGTATCAGCGGTGGCGGGCATCTTGTAGTTGGCAGCATAAAATTTGTTGAAGGTATGCGCTCTGTGGTTATCGAAGCATTGATTGACAAGATTGCCAATGCACAGGTACAGCAATAATTTTTTTTTAATAACGATTGCCTGTTCTATATAATTATCGTCGTAACAGTCGTAAAATGCCGTAAAATCTACCATTAAAAAAATCAACGCGGTCGGAGCGCCCGATTATTTTTTCTGCTCCGAATTATGGCGAAGTAAGAAAATAAAGAGAGAATTATTCGTCCGAAAATCAGGTATCTTTATATGGCAGTTAAGTTATATGAGTCATTAATGCTGAGGCACAACATGTCAACTGCAAAAAAGTTACGTGAAACGTATAATGAGACCCAGCACAAGATCGTCCAGTACCTTAATTCAGGTATAACTCTGGGTAAGCACTATTTCAAATCGAAATATATTGCAAAAGACCTTGGGTTATCACCAAAAGAGGTAGGAACCAACATGGCGATCCTTGCAGACAACTGCAAAGAACTGGACATCAAACGGTGGAGTTATTCGAACAGTACAACATGGATGGTCACACCAAGGGTGTGCTAATCCATATAATCTCATTCTTTTATCATGGTAAAAGTTCTGGAGTTCGAATCCGAAATTGAATTTGTGGCAGATATCAATGACCACAAGGACTGCCTTATGTCACAGGACCCAACCCAGGAGACACCAAACGCTCTCTGGTATAACATCGACATCCCAAAAGGTCATATCCTAAAAGCGGGTGACCGGGTCCGTATCACAGTAGAAAAAATCTGATTTCAATATACTGATAGGTATTTTTAATTATTCTAAAACCCGTTTTTCTATTGTTATTTATAAGTTCCCATCGTCATATCACACCAAAATGAAAGAATATCGTTTTTTAATTGAACTAATATGTGTAGTAGAAGCACTACAAAAAACGCTTGGAACATTTGGGTTTATACCCATGTGAATCCGTAGAACCCCTTATAGTTGTCACATAAGTCAGCATACATCTGCATATTATTATGGCTCTGACTATTCAAACACCGGGATAAGACTGCGCTATTGCGTTTCTGTTGGCAGATCGTCTTGTTGATGGGGGAAATGTTGGGAATGAATGAAAAGAATTCTCGGATATCCGATTGCTTTAATTGATATTATGCGTATCAGGGATTATTGAAATGCCTCATAGTAACCTGTTACGTGAATATCATAAGCCTTCCAAGATTGTCTTTGAGATCCCCCCTGCAGTATTCCATTCCTCCGGTCAAAGATGTAACCAGCCGAGGATCAAATTTCCCCTTTGTGTATATACATGTCATATTTTTTCCATCCAGCATTTTCTTCATTGCCTGACTTTCTGAACTGTTCAGACTGACAAGCGTTTTTGTAAAAAAGCATGACGGAGATGATGAATAGCGGAACGTGCCGATATCTTCCTGCAGAGTTATAACCAGGGAGCCGCAGTCATTTGCCACATTGATAAAGCAGGTCTTGTCTTTACATGGAACATTCTGTGAAGGCGCCGGGACTGCAGGTACCGGGCTGCTCCGGTCATTGGGGGATGATGAAGCGCAACCTGCGAACATGATGAGAAGGATAATTCCACACAGCATCATCATTGTGTGTCTTTTGTGTGTTTTTGGGGGTTGTTGTCCACTCATGCATAAACCTCATTTGTTTATCACAGACGGAGTAATCACAGACGGGGTGATCATAGACGGCTTGATATTCATGACATCGTCATTCGGGGCAAATGTAGCCCAACGGATCAAGCTTCGCTGCGTTGGATCAGCCGAATTTTTGCTGACATCCTGCCCATTAATATTCTGGATGGTACTGCCTTCGTTACTCAGCGTTTTGATAATTGGGCTTTGATCGTGCCACATTTCGGGATCTGGTAAGCCGAAGTCATAGTTTTTGGCATAGTCCTGCCATAGGAACCAGCGCGTTGCTTCGGCAAGGTTTTTGTTGCCGAGTGCTTTCATGAGGTAATAATTATTTTCTTCGTAGTGACCCTGGCTTAATTTCAGCTGTGCCATGTCCCAGTTCGCCCAGTAATTGTTTGGATCCGTTGCGAGTATTGCCTTGTATTTTGCTTCGATCTTTGGTTCAAGCGTATTGATCTGGTTCAAAGCATCCATTGCAGCATAAACTTCACCTTTTTCAAAGTCATTTACGGGTAATCTACCTCCTCCGTCTCCTCCCGGAACGTTTAATCCATCCCAATGCTGGACCCAATCCAGTTTGAAGCGGTAATCCTGATCCCTTTCGAGATCGCTGTGTGCCTGGGCTAACGGTACTAAATACCAATCAGACGGAGTCTGCACGACTGTAGGGGATTGAGTAGGAACAGTTGTAACCAAAGATTGTACCGGGCACTCCTGAGCATCGTTATGCCCCTCCAAATGAGTTGAGCCTTTGCAAGAACCCGTTGGACCGTTATAAGACCAATCGTATCCTCCAGTAAATAAAGAACAATCAGGGGTAAAGGTAAGGTCAAAACTTGATAATTGTGATTTTCCCGGTGGATCAGACACGATTCTTGCAGGGAAATATAATACGTTTCCGGAGACAAATGTCCCCGTGGCTGCTCCGTGGCCGACACTTGTCATTCTGGCACTTTCGCCCGAATGCTTGAACCCGACTGACATTTCTTCGGAGTAAATTTGTCCTCCTTCACAGAGATGTTCATCTTCCGTGATCCTTACATTCCATGAACTCACTCCGCTGTATGTATTCCAGCTCCAGCCAGTGTTTGTTGCGGTTGTCCCGGTCCCTTGTCCAGCGTATGCGAGGCTACTCCAAGCAAGCAATACGAATATGATAATGACAACGACCCATTTACGGCTAAACATAAATGATACAAAATGTAATGCACGCATCAATTTAATAAAGTTTATTTCTCATTTTTAATCAGTTTGATATCCAAAAATCATTTGTTATCAGAGTTCGGTTGTCAAAAAGCCTGCTGATTAATGGAAATGCATGGAAAAATAAAAGGCTGGTGATTTTGACTAAGTCAAATTCCCTCTCAATATATGGCTCAAAGGACTAAACAGAAAAATCACCAATCAATCCATGCATCTGACACACCAACCTGTGAATCAATTCGCCGTATGAGTGCACCCCAGTAAAGTGAGGTATATCCAACATTCACTAAAGATCTCACCATAGCATTTTTGTTGGCAGATCTTCGTGAACTTTCTGTTGTATCGATTGCGGATCTCTATTTTTATTCGATAATCCGTTCGGCAGATTGACAAGCATTCACCTCACAATGGAGGGTTTACTCACAAGGTTGTTTAATGAACGAAGCTAGTAAATGGGTGTTGATCTATTCGATGGATATATACTACACATCTCTGATACATTTGATCTATTAGAGTCAGGTTTGTCTAAATTATAGTTGAATCTTTACACTACCATTTACGATTACATAGCTGCCAATAGACTCCATCATTCTGCAAATTATGATAAAGGATTCTTTTCATTGGTCAGGTTCTCCAGTTTTTAAAAAATCGACATGCAATATGAGAGCGATAACAACAAAAATTCTCTCAAAAAAACAATCCCATCCGGAAGTTTATTATCTGGTAAAAAAGAGAATGGGTGAATAGTAAAAAACAATCAGGGTATAGACATTTTTTTTTGGGATGAATGCATGAGTCGTTTTGTCTGTATACATGGCCATTTTTACCAGCCTCCCAGAGAAAATCCCTGGCTTGAAGAAGTTGAGACAGAGGATTCTGCATATCCCTATCATGACTGGAATGAACGTATTACTGCTGAATGTTATGCACCGAATGCGGCATCCCGTATCCTTAACTCAGATAAAAGGATCATCGACATTGTCAATAACTATTCAAAGATTAGTTTTAATTTCGGTCCCACGCTGCTTGCATGGTTAGACCTTAACAACAAGGAAGTATATCGGGCAATTCTTGATGCGGATAAAGAGAGCATGAACCGGTTCTCAGGACATGGTTCTGCCCTTGCCCAAGTGTACAACCATATTATCATGCCCCTTGCAAACAGCAGGGATAAGCGTACCCAGGTGATCTGGGGAATTAAGGATTTCATATCCCGGTTCGGACGCGAACCAGAAGGCATGTGGCTTCCTGAGACGGCAGTGGATTTAGAAACATTAGAGATTCTTGCAGAACAGAAGATCAGGTTTACCATCCTCTCTCCAAAACAGGCTCACCGGATAAAACCGGTCAATGACACACAATGGACAGATGTGAGCCGTGGGGGTATTGACACTTCCATGCCGTACCTCTGCCGGTTGCCATCCGGTGAGTCGATCGCGATCTTTTTTTATGATGAGGCAATCTCACAGGAAATAGCGTTTAGTAACCTTTTAGAGAATGGTGAAGTCTTTGCCAACAGGATGATCCGCTATTTTTCCCAATACCAGAAACAGTCCGGTCTTTTAAATATCGCATCCGATGGTGAGACCTATGGGCATCACCACCGGTTTGGGGATATGGCACTTTCTTATGCCCTCTACCTGATAGAATCCAAAAATCTTGCACAGATCACTATCTACGGTGAATATTTAAGTAAAAATCCACCCACTCACCAGATCGAAATCATTGAAAATACATCATGGAGCTGCACTCACGGGATCGAACGCTGGAGAGATGATTGTGGATGCTGTACCACAGGTTCCATTGTCCAGATGACCACATCAAATCCGTTTGTACATTACCCGGCAAAAAATGAACCCATTACGGCTAAAAGTTGTCCACTTGTCTCACGGCAGAAATGGCGCTTGCCGCTTCGTGAAGCCATGGACTGGCTTCGTCAGACTCTGGTGTCATTGTTTTATGACCGGATGAGCCTTTTTGTAACAGATCCGTGGCAGGCACGGGATGATTATATTGACATTATCCTCAACCGGTCACCTCAAAATATTGAAATATTCTTTTCAAAACATGCTATCCGTACTCTTTCAGATAAAGAGAAGGTCGAAGTACTCAAGCTGCTTGAGATTCAGCGAAACGGAATGCTCATGTATACCAGCTGCGGATGGTTTTTTGACGATATTTCCGGTATAGAATCTGTCCAGGTACTGCGTTATGCCTGCAGGGCAATGCAGCTGGTACGGGAAGTGGCAGGTATTGATCCAGAACCGGAATTTATCCTCATATTAAAAAAAGCCCCCAGTAATGTACCGGAATATAAGGATGGGGCTCAGGTTTACCGAAATTTTGTCCAGACCTCGGTTGTTGATCTCTCACGGGTAGGTTTTCATTATGCAGTTTCATCGATGATTGTTGATTTCCCTGAAAAGATCCGGATAAAAAATTATACTCTTAAAAATGTGGATTATCATACCAGAGTATCCGGAGAACTCAAACTGGCGATTGGAAAAGTCTTTTTGTATTCCGATATCACCTGGGAAGAAACTACGCTGATGTTTGCCGTTCTTCATCTGGGAAACCATAATTTCATGGGCGGGGCAACAGAATTTTCAGATGATCAAAAATATGTTGCTATGCGAGATGAATTACTTGATGCATTTTCGAAAAGCGACATTCCAGGGATGATTCTTAAACTTGAAGACAATTTTGGCAGCCGTTTCTATTCACTTTGGGATCTGTTCCGGGATGGACAGAGAAAAGTATTGTACACAATTCTTAATTCCACTCTTGCAGATATGGAATCTGCATTCCGGCATATATACAACCAGTTTTTACCGCTACTCCATGCCATGAAAGGGATGCAGATACCCCCGCCAAAAGTGCTGGAGGATCCTGTCTGGTATATCATCAATCTTGATCTGAAAAAAGTTCTTTCTGATTCCAATCCCGATACGCAACGACTTTTGGTTCTAGTCGATGAAATGACCAGAGGAAAATTTGAACCGGATAAAGCAACTCTTAATTTTACTGCAAGCTTTGCAATAACTAACCTTATGCAGCGTCTTTTTGAGAACCCGGACGATCTCGTTCTGATGGAAAAGATTGCAACTCTCTTTAAAATATTGTCTCCGCTCTCACTGAAATACAATCTTTGGGAATCGCAAAATGACTATTTCTTCATAGGCAAAAAAAAAGCAGCAGTTATGCTGGCACTTTCCGGATCCGGGGATACTCATGCAAGACAATGGACCCGACTGTTTGAGGAGCTTGGTGGCTACCTTGGAGTGAAATTTTCATGATACATAAATGTCGGTTGAGTGCCTGCCGAGACGACCTATTGACATTACATAACGATAGATTTGTCAGGAAGCAGCCCATGATTACTGCCCCCACAAGAATACAGGTACCAGAAAATGGCAAAATCCTTTCGATAGAAAAAACAGGAGGCATTATATGAATCGAAGGGGAAGCGGAATCCTGTTACATATCACTTCTCTTTTTTCAACATATGGAATCGGAGATCTTGGGCCATCTGCATGCAGGTTTGTGGATTTTTTATCGGATGCAAAACAGAGTTACTGGCAGATACTTCCCTTAAATCCCACCAGCCCGGAGTTTGATAATTCCCCTTATCACAGTACATCTGCCTTTGCTTTCAATACCCTGCTCATTAGTCCTGATTGCATGGTAAGAGATGGTTTTTTAAAAAAAACTGATATTGCTGTAATTCCGCCTTTTCCCAGCGGTAGAGTGGATTTTAATGCAGTTATCCGGTTCAAGGAAAGAATATTTTCGCTTGCTTATGATCGTTTTATACGGGAAAAAACCGGGCTTTCAGAATATGATGAGTTTTGCAGTAAAAATTTCCGGTGGCTTGAAGATTTTGCACTCTTCACTTCATTGGACCGGCATTATAAGGGGATCTGCTGGATCAGTTGGCCGGATGAGATAAAATATCGTAAGCCTGCTGCAATGGATGCAAAAGGACAGTCTCTTAAAAAAATGGCAGGTAAGGAAAAATTTCTCCAGTTTATTTTTTATAAACAGTGGCAGGCGCTGAGAAGATATGCCAAAGAAAAAGGGATCTGTATAATTGGGGATATCCCGATTTATATTAATTATCACAGTGCCGATGTCTGGACACACCCGAAATTATTCCGGTTAGATAACAAGCTTTTACCTCTTGTTGTGGCAGGAGTGCCTCCGGATTATTTCAGCAAAACAGGGCAGCTCTGGAAAAACCCGCTCTATTGCTGGGAAGAACATGAAAGAGAGGATTTTTCCTGGTGGATCAGTCGTGTTGAGCACAACTTAACCTTGTTTGACTATACAAGAATCGATCACTTCAGAGGACTTGTCGCGTACTGGGAGGTGGCGGCAACAGAAAAAAATGCAATAAGCGGAAGATGGGTTGCTGCACCAGGTGAGAAATTATTAACGCTCCTGAAACGCAGGTTTGTAAATCTTCCTCTTATTGCAGAAGACCTC
>Ga0247842_10009315_pt1 | contig 10039 bp, 10 predicted proteins | sample LaCruzMarch2015__3_FD_192411 | JGI IMG/M metagenome (GOLD analysis project Ga0247842, IMG submission 192411) | Freshwater microbial communities from meromictic Lake La Cruz, Castile-La Mancha, Spain - LaCruzMarch2015_19m | ecosystem: Environmental > Aquatic > Freshwater > Lake | place: Spain... | reverse complement strand
ATAAAGGTGTCTGCTTTTGCTTCCGTTGGCCTGACTTCAGGCGGCGCGGACTTTTGTGCAGTCGGTTTCGTTTTCATTTCGCCCCTCCTTTTTGTTTTCTCGTTGCTGTATCCGTGCCTGTATCTGCTTTGCGACTCACCTCCATGTCTATACGTTCTTTTGCCAGTTGCGTTTCCTGCGCTTGTTCTTGCCTGATAATTCTCAGCGCCTCGGCTTCTTGCGCCTCAAACACTGCGCGCATGGCGACGATCTGCGCTTCCAGCGCCTTGCGCTTGCCTTCCAGTTCGATATGTCTTAACTCGACATCCTGCTTTTTCACCATCAGCAGGGCTTGTATTCGCGCCTCTTGTGCCTGCCGCGCCGAGCCGGTCAGCACGCCTTCCTGGCCGACGTAAACATCGCGCAATTCCACACCGTGATCGGTCAGCAGGAACTCACGAATCTGATTCGAGTGCGCCATGCCGCGCGATTTCACGACGCTCAAGCAGCGATTCCGCTCGCCGCCGCTTTCGATATCGAGCAGTGACATCCAGGTGTCAATCAACGACGAAATGGCAACGTCTCCTGCCTCGATGTAGCCGCTGTTCGAAGTCAAAATCGTGAACATACTTGTGATTTTACTCATTTTGAGGAAATCTACCAGCCGCATCAACATGGATTTTACTTCTGTCTTATTGCTCCCTATGACAAAGCTGCTCAACGGGTCCACAATTACGACCCGCGGCTTAAAGGCGTTGACCGCTTTGTGTATCATTGTCAGGTGCATTTCCAAACCCGTAAACGTGGGACGGGTCGCCTGGAATTGGAGCAGGTCTTTTGCCACCCACGGTTCCAGGTCAATCCCGATGGAACGCATGTTGCGCATGATCTGACTGGGAGATTCCTCAAAGGCAAAATAGAGGGCGCGCTCGCCGCGCCGGCAGGCAGCCTCGGCAAAGTGCGCGGCGATACTGCTCTTGCCGGTGCCCGACGCGCCGGAGACCAGCACGCTGCTGCCGCGGTAATAGCCCGCGCCGCTCAGCATCGTGTCGAGGCGCGCAATGCCGGTGGGGATTTGATCTGTGAAGGCAATGTTCTGTAAGCCGAGCGACGTGACCGGCAGCACCAAAATACCGTCTTCGTCAATCAGGAATGGATACTCGTTCGTGCCATGCGTCGAGCCGCGATACTTGACCACGCGCAACCGCCGCGAGGTGACCTGCTCAATCACGCGATGGTCGAGCATGATCACGCAGTCGGAAACGTACTCTTCGAGCCCCTGGCGCGTGAGCGTCTCATCGCCGCGTTCGCCGGTGATGATGGCAGTCACCCCTTTTTCCTTGAGCCAGCGAAACAGGCGGCGCAGTTCCGCGCGCAGGATGAGCGGATTAGGCAAGCCGGAGAAGAGCGACTCGATGGTATCCAGCACGACGCGCTTGGCGCCGATTGCGTCAATGGCAAGACCCAGGCGGATGAACAATCCTTCCAGATCGTATTCGCCGGTCATTTCGATTTCGCTGCGTTCGATGTAGACAAAATCCAGCACGATCTTTTTGCGGGAGATCAGATCTTTCAGGTCGAACCCGAGCGAGGCGACGTTCTGGGTCAGGTCGCGGGCGGTCTCTTCAAAAGCCATAAAGACGCCCGGCTCGTTGAACTGCCTCGCGCCGCGCACCAGAAACTCCATGGCGAGGAGGGTCTTGCCGCAGCCCGCGCCGCCGCAGATCAGCGTCGACCTCCCTTTGGGCAGCCCACCGCCCGTGATTTCGTCCAGCCCCTGGATGCCGGTCGGCGATTTGGGTAGTTGCGTTCTTGTTTTTTTCATTGTTTATTTCTCCTTTCTCCCTATTATCCGTCAGGGATGACCACCGACCCATGCAGGACAGCTGCCGCAGGTAAAACGCGTCCGGTTACGTGATGGTCGTACAGTCTGAGTTGATTTTGGTTCAGCAGTCAGCATAGCAGACATAAAACCACGCCAACAGCACCGCGTTAGCGTATAGACTATCGCCGATGCTGTATAATGATATTCCTTTGTTATTCCATTTAGTTGGTAGTGTGTATATGGGGGGGGGGGGGGGAGTTCCTGCCGCTATGCGGAGTGTGTCTATCCGCATAATTGTGCTTATTATTAATTACCTTAAGCATTAACTCACCTGTATGACAAGTTTGTTAGAAGTTATAAGCATTAGATCTGTTCAGTTTACATTCATTATTACTGTACTCTCAAATAATATTAAGTCAACATGTTAATTAAGGCTTTCAGATGCTATTTACCAGTTGATATCTACAACTTTTCATGACTTATGCTGCTTGCGGCCTCCAAGAGGTGCAGGTTCTCCTTTACGACGAGCTCGTCGGGCTAATGCTGTATTCACAGCTCCTTCTTTTTAGTTCACGAATTCTGATTTTACGAGATCAATGTCAAGCGGTAGTGGCTTCGACGAATCCTGGTACGGGGCAAGAGCCTCTTCGGGACAATGCTCTACGCACAGCTCGCAACCGGTACAATTATCTCTATTGTAAAACCAGCTTTTTTCAGGATCAACTGAAGTTGCTTCGAAATGGCAAACGGAGGCGCATGTTCCGCATTTTTTGCATTTTGCTTCATCGCGCCTGACCGAGTAACCGGCATACACGTTCATGGTGAAGTCCTTGTCGAATTTCTTTGCGAACTTTGTGGCCTGCAGGGAAACGCAGGTGTCCGGGTGGCAGTTGCAGATCACCCCGGTGCTGCCACCGGTTGCGACCTTGAAGAATGCCTGATTGATGTAGCCCATCTTCCGGTAGTGCTTGATCATATCCAGTGCTTCCTGCTGGCTGATCTTCCGGGCATGGTACTTTTTTGAGAGCTTGTCCAGCCAGAAGGCGCCGGTACCGCTCCCCACAAATAAACAAGAGTTTATCGTATCGGGCGGCGCGTTGAGTATTTTTTTGCAGGGGCAGTCGATTGCCACGATATAGTCCGGATTTTGGAACAGGATCTTGTATGCGTACTTGAAGGGAACGATCTTCTTGTTTTTTTCGGTAATCGCGCATATGTCCTGATCGAGGGTTACAATCTTTCTCACATCTGAGCCTGACAGGATTTTTGCGTGATACCTGTTAAATGCCATATTCAGGAATGGATTCAGCGGTTTGAACCATGATAAATATTTTGAAAGAAATTTAAACAGGTAATATACGGTTGCCACATACGGATAATAAAAAACGAAGTAAATATAATTGTGTATTGCCCTGTCGTATCGCCAGCCGTGCTTTGCCATAAGAACTCTGGTCGATTTTCTCATGTGTATTTCACCTTTGTCTCATAGAGCATACCCGATAATATGGTTTTCTCCGCTTACAATTCGACTTCGGCTTCGACTTTCTGGAGCACTTCAGCCCCTGCCTGATTTAGAACCGCGAGCTCAACCCTGGCGCGACCTGCCTGCACGTCCACCACGGCACCCTGGAATGAAATCGTATCTTCCATCATAACCGGCGCGCTGAAGCGGCACTTTATTTTTTTCAATTTGCCGGGATCGCCTGCCCAATCGGTGACGGCTTTCGCCGCGAAGGCCAGTGTGCATAATCCCTGAAGGATTGTGCCATTCAAGCCCACCATTTTCCCAAAATCTGGATCAATATGAATCGGGTTATAATCGCCCGATGCGCCGGCGTAATATAGCGCCCTGTATTTATCAACTTTCTCACTTCCGGTGAATGTTTGTCCTTTTTGAATTGTCATAACGCGTCTCCTATTTGCGTACCACAAAGGTATAAGTTCCACGGCTCACGTCTTTGCCGTGCTGGTTTTTTGAATTGAGCTCAAGGGAAATGACATCCAGCTTTTCCTTGTTCTTGATGTCACTGATCTTCGCGGTGGTCGTGATGGAATCCCCTGCCTTGACCACTTCAAAGAATTCCAGTTCCTGCTCGCCGTGCACGAGCATGGCCATGTTCAGATTAAGCTCTTTGTCCATGAAGACCGGTTCAATAAGGTGCGCGCCAAATACAACCGCGAAGGTGGGGGGCGCGATTATCTTGCCGTATTTCGATTTTTTGGCGAAATCGTCGTCAAGATAATGAGGGTCAGGATTCTTAATTGCTTTGGCGTATTCCTTAATTTTTTCCTTTCCGACTTCATAGGTATGCGTCGGATATGTTTTGCCGATGAATTTTGTATCTATAGCCATATACGTTTCTCCTTAGTGTCGTAATGTCTTTGCGAGGGAGTGCAACGACCGAAGCAATCTCACACTCTCCTGCAAGTTGAACAAGGGGTTGTTTTAATCCCACTTCAGTGGGGCAACCCCTTGTTCTGATTAGATTGCCACGTTCACTGTCGTGAACTCGCAATGACAAATTCGTATTGCGACATAGTCTCTATTGCACAGCTTATGCTGCGTATTTCCTGATCAGATCTTTCGCGATCATCACACGCTGTATTTCGGAAGTTCCCTCGCCGATTTCGCCCAGCTTGGCATCACGGTAAAGTCGCTCGACCGGAAACTCTTTGATGTAACCGTACCCACCAAATACCTGCACCGCCATGCTTGATATCTGAGTTGCGGCCTCCGACGCCCATACTTTTGCCACTGATGCCAGAATTGCGGATTCCGGGTTCTTCGTTTGTTTTGCCCAGGCGGCCTGGTAGATGAGAAGCCTTGCCACATCAGACATAATAAACATATCTGCAAGCTTGAAGGAGATTTCCTGAAAGCGATTGATCGGCTTTCCAAAGGCGTTTCGTTCTTTGGAATACTTGTTGGCGTGTTGGAGGCACTTGGCCGCTATCCCCAGGCAGACTGTTGCCATGCCGATCCTGCCATATTCAAGGGTCTGCATCGCCTGGATAAATCCATTGCCAACCTGGCCAAGAACAGCGCCCTCCGGCACTTCGCAATCATCAAGAATCAATTCGGCTGTGGGCGAGCCACGGAAGCCCATTTTGTCGAAGGGCTTGCTTACTGAAAATCCCTTTGTTCCCTTGTCAACAAGGAAGCAGGTGACTCCCGCGCCCGGGCCTTTCTCTTTATCGTTGTAGGCAAAGACAAGGGCAACGTCCGCGATTGTCGCGTTGGTGATGAATGTTTTGGTTCCGTTGAGAATCCACTTGTCACCCTTCTTGACCGCTGTTGTTTTAATTGAAGCCGCATCAGTGCCGGCTCCAGGCTCGGTAAGGCCGAAACAGCCGATAAGCTCACCCTTGATGATCCCGGGAAGATATTTTTTCTTTTGCGCTTCGGTGCCGAACAGTTTTACCGGCATGCCGAAAAGTCCGCTGGAAGCGCCGCAGGATAAATATGTGGAGGCACAAGCGGCGGCCACTTCTTCCCCGACAATCGCCTGGCTGATTAAATCCAGATTTGTGCCGCCATAGGCTTCATCGTGTCCTATGCCAAGATAGCCAATGCCCGCCATCATTTTGATGTTTTCTTTAATCAGCTTTTCCACTTCTTTATGTGTAGCTTCATCCAGTATCTGGGCGCGTGGCTCTATTTCTTTAGTGCAAAACTTTGAAAAGTTTTCTTTTATTGATAATTGTTCCGGTGTCAAATCATAGTTCATAATTTTATTCTCCTGTCTTATGTCTGGTTATCCTGTTTCCGAGCACGAAATTAGAAGTAGCTCAGGATACGGGATATAATAAATCGCTGCATTTCGGATGTCCCACCGCCGATCTGCCCCAGTTTCGCGTCTCTGAGGAATCGTTCGATCGGGTATTCATGAATGTAGCCATAACCGCCGAATATCTGGACAGCTTCGCTTGCGGCCTTCATACCCCAGTCGCCCACAATAGCTTTGGCGACGGATGTATGCATGTGGTTGAGAGGTTTGCCTGAATCCTTATCATGAGCAACTCGGTAGACGGCCATCTTCGCGGCTTCTTGTATGATCCTGAGATCAGCTAGTTTGTGCTGTATCGCCTGAAACGAGTTGATCGGCTTGCCGAACTGTACACGATCCTGAGAGTACTTAGTGCATGTTTCAATGGCGAACTGCATGCCGCCGACAAAGGGAGACAAAAGAGCGCTTCTGTCCCAGGAAAGGGTCTCGACGGTGTATTCAAATCCCTTGCCGACCTCGCCTAACAAATTTTCTTCCGGGACTTCGCAGTTGTCCAGAATCACCTCTGAGGTGGCAGATGCCCTAACGCCCATCTTGTGGAATGGCGCGCTTGTCGAAAAGCCGGGGTAATCCTTTTCGACAATGAAGCCGGTGATGCCGTTGTGCTTCAGTTTTTTATCAATCGTGGCATAAATGACGCAGACGTTGCATACTGGCGCGTTGGTGATAAAGGTTTTTGTCCCGTTGAGTATCCACTTGTCGCCTTTCTTGACTGCCGATGTGGTAATCGAGGCGGCATCGGAACCGGAGCCCGGCTCTGTAAGCCCCATGCATCCAATCCAATCGCCGGAGGCAAGCTTGGGTAGATACTTCTTAAGCTGCGCTGGTGTTCCGTGTTTGTAGATGGTATCCATGCAAAGATATGTATGAGCTCCCAATGCCAGCAGATGTCCCTGATCAACACCTGCATGCCCCAGGGCTTCGCCGGATAGACAACAAGTTACCACATTGGCGCCTGATCCGCCCAGCTCTTCCGGAAAAGGCAGGCCCAGAAGCCCCATTGCTCCCAGCTTTTTCCATACTTCCATCGAGAATTCGCTCTTGAGATCGGCCTCCTCGACAAGCGGCGCAATTTCCTTTTTTGCGTATTTGTACACTGAATCTCTAAACATCAATTGTTCTTCTGTAAAACCGAATTCCATGAGTGCCTCCTTCAATGGATTATTTGTTTTTCATGACTATGGCGAGAATCTGTTCTTTGACTCTCCCTGTGTACTCACGGTAATCAAATGCCCCGTTATCAATTATGAACTGGATGATGGTGCCCTGGATAAGGGAGATGATGATTACCGACGTAAGTTTCACATCCGCGACATTGAACAAACCACTTACCGCCCCTTCCTTAAGAATTGCCGCGATCTCGTCACGATAGCTCTGGAAGAGTTTTATGTTTGCCTGACGGATTCTTGTGTTATGATTGATCTGTGCCCAAAAATCGATGAGCACGTAAAAATAAGCTTTTTCCTTGTCCACCAGGTCGAACGCCTGATCGCAAAAGGCCAGCAGCTTGTCACGCGGGTCCGAAAGCACCGTGAGCGCCTTGTTGAGATAAAACTTGAGATTGGCGTTCATCTCTTTGAGCAAAGTGAGCAGGAGATCTTCTTTGTTCTTGAAATAATAATGGACCAGACCCGTTGACAGCCCGGCTTCTCTGGCGATGTCTTTTATCGTGAAGTCATAGTATCCCTTCTGCCCGACGACCTTATATGCCGCCTTGGTCAACTGGGACCGCCTCAAATTTATTATATCACTCTTGCGCCGTTCAACCATTACTTCGTTAACTCTCCAATTTCTGAACAATCGCCTTTATTCCTGCCCATGTGAACACGTCATCATGGCCGCCCCATTGCCCGTCGGGTACCCATTGGTCATGCGCCCCTGAGGCGCACTGTGACAGGTACTGCTGCTCTTCGTAAGGTCGCGTCCCGCCCATGATCACCTTTGTACCCGCGATCCGCTCCGTCCGGTAGGGATCAATGATGATAAATCCGATATCATCATACTCAAATCTGCCGCTGTTCTCTTGCAGTATCCCGGAAATCATTTCACAGATGCTATCCACCGGGTATCTTGCAAACACATCACTTGCGCCGCCGAGAAGTGACTGGCGCAGGCAAAAGCGCCATACATCGTCGAATCCATCCGTTGAAAGAAGCAGCCTGATATCGCGATCAGTCGTACGATATTGTGTTACGTCCACAATATCCTTGCTTCTTCCCGCAAAATTCATGTCGCGTCCGGTCTGCTTAATTATCAAACCGGTGACACTGTTCATAACAGTTACAACGCTGTCACCACCGTGCGTAATTATCAGAGAAACGCCTTCCCCTTCGGGGCTTATGGCCACACAGCTAAAGGTTGTCTTGTGCTGGTATTTCTGTTCGGAGTATATTTCCGTGTTAATCAGATCCTTCCAGCCCGAAACCGTGTCCGGCACGCCTGATTGCGCAAGACTTTCTGATAGTCGATTTAAAAGATCACGAGAAGCCCAGGGAAAACGCTCCGAGCCGTCAGCCACTGCAAAGACCAGATGTTCAAAGTCAAAGTAAAGGCAATCGCCGTTGCCGTAGCCGCTTCTAATTTTCTCGGTTCCGGTGCTGATTCCACCGCACAATGCTCCCGGCAGTTTCAATATCCGCTTTGATGGATTTATCTCAACCGTCGGAGACTCCTTCACACTATTCAATCTATTACTTTAAAATACTCAATATCCCGTATGCTGCCCTTGCGATCCTTGGAAAATACCGGCTCAACCCGGGCGCCGATCTTGATCTTGCTTTCGTCCTCTACGCTGATGTAGTGCTGGAAGAGGGTATCGGCACCGTCGAATTTGATGAAGCCGTAGCCATAGGGAACAGGCTTCTGCGCGCCTGTTTCCGGATCGATGAAAGCGAAACGCAGGATGGTAAATGTGCCGATGACACCTTTCGGGCCGACTTCAACCCAGTCTTTCATTTCTACAAAGCAATCTCCGCACACGCCACGCGGCGGGATATAAACTTTCTTGCACCTGGGGCATTTGACTGCCATGAATCTGCGGTTGTCCCGCAGTTCGGTAAAAAACTTGCTGCCGTGCATCCCCACGGAATACGCAAAGGGCTGTACCGCGTCGCCTGATTCTATGATTATATGTTCTTTTTCAGTCATAATCTCTACTCCTGTTAGGTCACTTCGGTTTTTTCTTGCCGTGCAGAATCATATCCGTCCACCAGCAACCGCCGAAACCACTGCTGAAGGCGAAATTGACATCAGGTACCTGCCGCTCTTCCGCTTTACCCATCACCTGCATGGCTGCCTCCGCGCACCGGATAAGCCCTGTCGCCCCGATGGGATTAGTTGCTATAACGCCGCCTGACGGATTTATAGGCAGTTCACCGCCCATGTCTGTATTGCCATCCCAGATATACCGGGGCGCCTCGCCGGGGCCTACGATACCCATGTCCTCAATCCAGATCAGGCCGCCGAATGAATAGGGCTGGTACAGCTCGATGACGTCGAGTTCTTTGCGTGGCTCTTTGATACCTGCCTTCTTCCACAATTCCTGAGAACCCTCGCGCATACTGGTAAGGCGTCCGTAATCGGCATCGCCCAGATAACTGTATGAATGACGCGCTGCCGTCCCCCAGATCCAGTCGGGCTTCGGGCAGATCTTTTCCGCGACGTCTTCGCTGGCCATGATGACCGCGCAAGCGCCATCGGAACGGGGGCAAACGTCCAGCAGGTGGATCGGATCGGCAAGCATCGGGGAGGCAAGCACTTCTTCAAGGCTCACTTCTTTTCTGAGCTGAGCGTGGGGGTTGTTCATCGCGTGTTTCCGATCACGAACACTCACTCGGGCACCGTCTCGTTCAGACGCGCCGTAACGGGCAATGTAGGCCTGTGCCTCCGCTGCCAGACCCGAAATCGCGCCGGCAAATACCAGTCTGTCCCATACTGGATCAAAGGCAGTGGTGATTGCGCCGGTGGTATCCGACTCGGAGTTCTTCTCCCAGCCGATAATCAATACCCTGTCGAACATGCCTGATCCTACCAGATGGTAGCCGCCTATGGCGACTGTGCAGCCGGTGGTTCCGCCGGTAGTCAGCTTTATAATTGGTTTCATCGTTCCACCGGAGCCATCAACGCTCCAGCAATCGACGTAATTGATTCCTTCAAAGTGATCCATATTCCCGATGACGATGGCATCAATGTCCTTCATCTTGAGGTCAGCATCATCAAGCGCTCTCAGTACCGCCTCATTAATGAGCTCTTGGCCATTGACATCAGGACGATGGCTCTTATGAAATGTTTGTCCGGTTCCTACAATTGCAACTCGCTTAGCCATGGTTCTTCTTCCTCCTACTTGTCCTGATCAAGAATAAATACGCAGTGGGACTGACCGCCCAGGCCATTCACGCCATGTACCAGACCGGTTTTCGCCTTCTTCACCTGGAAACCGCCCGCGTCG
>Ga0247842_10009314_pt1 | contig 10039 bp, 8 predicted proteins | sample LaCruzMarch2015__3_FD_192411 | JGI IMG/M metagenome (GOLD analysis project Ga0247842, IMG submission 192411) | Freshwater microbial communities from meromictic Lake La Cruz, Castile-La Mancha, Spain - LaCruzMarch2015_19m | ecosystem: Environmental > Aquatic > Freshwater > Lake | place: Spain... | reverse complement strand
TATAAGAATGCAGTATGCTTGCACAACAATTTAAAATTATCTATCCATTTTACGGAAATTAACTGTGAAAATCAGGGACTTATTATTGGGAAAATGGCGAATTAAACCTTAACCGATGACACATGAACTATACTATCTTACTGCGTAAATTGGATGACTAAATAAATTACGGTCGCTAAGCATACGGCTTCCAACTAATGGTGGTTGTTGCATTATGCTTATAAGATATTGTATACTAAGATATATATTTAAGCTTTTTTCGTGAAAAATTCAGGGTTTGTTTGCTATTTTTCAAGGGTGCGAAATCTGTGTTTCACTGCTTATGATTCAATTAAAACAAAAATGGAAGGCACCGGTGTGGATGTGTCCAGGATGCAATAAAATTTTTGTGGATTATAATAAAAAGTGAGCCATTCACAATTGAAGAAGTAAAAGCGATGATAAGGGAATCCAGTAATAGGAGCTAGCTGCTCAACACAGCATTTTTTTCAGAATAGAGAATCGCACCATCGGTAACTGAGTGCTGCTATGGGGATTCGAACCCCAGTCGCGGGCGTGAAAGGCCCGCATGATTGGCCGGACTACACTATAGCAGCGCTTGCTTTAACTAATTTTACGGCACGTCATAAATAGATATTGGAGAAAACACAAGCGTTGCGTTTCTCTCATTTTTCATAGCCCCATAGATATAACTCCCGGAACCGGGCTGGGACAACCGGTAAAAAATTATTTTTTGGCGATGGGATAGCCCTCTTTCTCGGTCACGGTCTTGAACGCTGCTATCAGCTGGCGGGTGACAGGACCGGGTCTGCCGGTCCCGATGACCCTGCCATCGACCCAGGTGATCGGCGCCACTTCAGCAGCCGTCCCGGAACAGATCAGTTCGTCAGCCGTATAGAGATCGAAGTACCCGAGGTTCTGCTCCTTCACCGTGATGCCCAGCGACCGGGCGATCTCGAGCACGACCAGCCGGGTGACACCCCGGAGATTGTTCAGCGTGTGCGGCGTGAGGATCTCGCCGTTCTTCACGATATACAGGTTGTCACCGGAACCTTCCGACAGGTACCCGTTCGTGTCAAAGAAGATCGCTTCATCCCCTCCCTTGTAGTTCGCTTCAATCTTCGCGAGGATGTTGTTTAAGTAGTTCAGGCTCTTGACATTTGGCGGGAGCGATTCGGCTGCGTTGCGCCGGACCGAGACGGTAATGGCTTTGAGACCCTTCTCGTACAGATCGCCATACATTGCACCCCAGGTCACTGCAATGATGATGACGGAGGCTTTTGCACATTTCCGGGGGTCGAGCCCGAGATCGCCAACGCCACGGGTGATGATTGGGCGGATATACGCGTTCGTTAATTTGTTTTTTCTCAGCGTTTCGCAGATCGCTTCGGTCATCTCCTCCTTCGTGATCGGGGGAGTGAGATCGATCGTCTTTGCCGAATCATATAACCGGTCGATATGCTCCTTCAACCGGAAGACCCTGCTGTTATAAGCGCGTATCCCTTCAAACACACCATCGCCGTATAACAGTCCATGATCGAACACCGAAACCTTTGCCTGGTCATCGGGCAGGTACTTCCCATCAATGTAGATGATCATACCATGCATTTGGACGTCGGATGTTTTGTAGTTTATTCTTTGCACTGCGGTACACCAGCGAGCCCCCGCCAACATTTTATGGCGATTGCCCGACTTTTCCCGGAAATTTTCGTTTGCCGCACATTGGGTGTGATCATCCATTCGCGACCGGTATTCCGTAGCCCGCCCGAAACCAGAAACCGGATCACGCTGTCACATTTTTTGACTGCTGCCAGCCAATTCTTTTAACTGATGCCGTTCAATATTGTTAGAGCGGGCTGGTAGATCAGTGGTAGATCGCTCCCTTGGCATGGGAGAGGCCGCGGGTTCAATTCCCGCCTAGTCCATCCGGTTCCGGAGTTTGTGGTACCGTCATTTTTTCTCAGATTTTTCTGCATACAATTACCCGTTCATCCCCCGGTTCCTCATCACCCGGTTTTTCATCGTCCGGATTTCTCGTTCTGTCTCCGGACATGCGCATGGTATTTATGGTTGCAGACTGACGTTCTGTCCGGACGAACATGCGCATCCGCGACCTAATCCTTCCCGAAGACCATGTGTTCTTTGAACTGTTCCGCCAGATGGCAGAGAAGATTGCAGAATCCGCAACCACCTTAAACGAGATCACGCACGAACTGCCTGAAGGCATAGAAAAAGCCCACAAAGTCCGGCAGATCGAACACCTCGGCGACGAGATCACCCGGCACATCTACGAGCAGCTCAATGAATCGCTCATCACCCCGCTTGAACCTGAAGAGATCGCCCGGCTCGCGCCGGTATTTGATGACGTCCTTGACAAGATCGACTGGGTCACGCACCAGCTCTGCAATTACGGTATCCCGCAGACAAACGATGTCTTGAAAGAGTACTCGTATCTCATACTCCTTTCGAGTACCGAGATCACAAGCGCTCTTCAGGCAATGTCCTCGCTGAACCGCCCGGAGGATGTCAAGACCCATGTGGTCGAGATCAGCCGGCTCTACAACCTCTCTACCGAACTCCTCTCGCGTGCGGTCCTCGAACTCTTCAAGACTCAGGATCTCCTCATGATCATCAAGCTTAAGGATATCTACGAGAGCATGGCGAAAGTGATGGAGAAATGCAACGATGTCGGGCATGCACTCCATGACATCGCGATGAGCCACGCATGACCGGTTTTGAACCCATCATCCTGTTCGGGATCTGCCTTGCGCTCATCCTGAATTTTGCCAACGGCATGAACGATGCGTCGCATGCAATTGCCACCGTCATCGCGACAAAAGCGCTGTCCCCGGGAAAAGCAGTCGTCCTGACAGCGATCTGCAACGTCATCGGACCGTTTGTCTTCACGACCGCGGTCGCCGTCACGATCGGCACAGAGATCGTTTCTGGCAGTGCACTCACCCCGCTCACGATCCTTGTCGCTATGATCACCGCAATCTGCCTTGTCTTTGTCGCCACCCGCGCAGGTCTTCCGGTCTCGAGCAGTCATGCACTTGTCGGCGGGCTTTTAGGAGCGGGAGTTGGCGCTTGTGGCGTTGCGGCGATCATCCTGCCCGGCTGGGAGATGGTCATCCCTGCTGTTATGTACGCGATCGCCGGGGGAATCGCAGGGGCGATCCTTGTCGGCGCCGTGACCGCTGCGCTGGAGGGCGACACAAAAGCCGGCGTCTTTATCGGGGCGTGCTGCGGTGCCGCGTGCATCATTCCGGTACTGATGATGGCGGGAATAATCGAAATATCCGGGCTCTTTGCGATCTGTATCTTCATCATCATCGCGCCGGTCCTCGGAATGGCGACCGCATTCTTATTCGATGTCCTCATCTCGCATCTCTTCCGCTGGTCCCGGCAGAACCGGATGAAACGGATCTTCCAGCCACTCCAGGTACTCGCCTGCCTCTTCCAGGCAGCCGGACACGGTGCAAATGATGGTCAGCACGCGGTTGGTGTGATCACCGCTCTCCTTGTTTCAGCCGGCATCCTCTCCACGTTTTCCGTTCCCCTGTGGGTCATTGCCGTATCTGCGGTCGCGATCGGCATCGGCACCTGCTTCGGTGGCTGGCAGGTCGTGGACAAGATGGCAAGAAAGATCACGAAGATCCGCCCGTACCAGGGGTTCTGTGCAGCCACTGCCGGAAGTGCGACGCTCTCGCTGGTCACCGCGTACGGGATTCCGGTCTCATCAACCCAGGTGATCAGCGGGGCGATTGTCGGGGTGGGTGCAACACGGGGCGAGAAGGCAGTCCAGTGGCAGGTGGTGCGGGAGATGATGACCGCGTGGGTGATTACGATCCCGCTCGCGTTTGTGATCTCGTGGTGCGGGTACCTGCTCGTCCATATCGCAATACCGGTCTTTTTATAATGTACGTAGATCGCCATATTTTTTACCTATCCTGCCTGATTACCAGTAGGTTTGTTATGGGTCTTCGAGAGTTGGTGATACCGCAGGACAAGGTATTCTTTGATCTGTTCGAGCAGCAGGCTGCTACCGTCAAGGAAGCCGCATATCAGCTGGTCGATCTGACAGAAAATTTCACAAACGTACGGGAAAAACGTCATGCGATCGAACAGCTCGAACACAAAGGAGACAAGATCACCCACGATATCTACCAGCAGCTGAACCGGACCTTCATCACCCCAATGGACCCGGAAGAGATCTCCCGGCTCGCCTCGAACCTTGACGAAGTGCTGGATTACATCGACGGTTCTGCCGAGAAGATGTTCTACTACGGGATCGACAACACAGATTCGCACATGATAGAACTCGCAAAACTGATTTACATGTCGACGGTCGAGATCGAAAGTGCGGTGAAGGGGATCCGTTCGATCAAAGACCCCCGGTATGTCGAGGAGCGCTGCATTGAGGTGAACCGGCTGGAGAACCTGGCGGATGATGTGCTCGCCCAGGCAGTGACCGACCTCTTCAAGACCACCGATGCCATCGCGATCATCAAACTCAAGGACATCTACGAACACCTGGAGACGGCGACCGATAACTGTGAGGATGTGGCAAACGTGCTCTCAGATATTGCCATCCGGCATTCATAAGAAAAATTTCCGAAGAGATACTCGACCCTTAAAAAATCTACAACCGGTAGGCGGATTGAATGCTTGAAGCACCGTTGATTCTCATTATTGCGATCATCGTCATCGCGCTGATATTTGATTTCACCAATGGGTTTCACGACTCTGCCAATTCGATCTCAACGGTGGTATCGACAAAAGTGCTGTCACCACGAAATGCTGTTGCCTTTGCTGCATTTTTCAATTTTGTCGCTGCGTTCGGGTTCGGGGTGCTGGTTGCGAGCACGATCTCGAAGATCATCAAGCTGGACTTTGTCGATACTGAAGTTGTACCGTATATCATCCTGTGTGCCCTCATCGGTGCGATCAGCTGGAACCTGATCACGTGGATGTTCGGGCTTCCCACATCCTCATCCCATGCACTCATCGGGGGAATGATTGGTGCCGGCATATCTGCCGCCGGGTTTGCCGCAGTCAAATGGTCCACGGTCGGTGAAGTGGTGACATTCATGATCCTCTCGCCCCTGATCGGTCTTTGTTGCGGGTTTCTTCTCATGGCAGCAATTCTCTGGCTGACAAGATCCGCGAACAAGCCGGTTGCGGACACGTACTTTAAAAAATTACAGTTATGCTCCGCTGCGGCGTACAGTTTCAGCCACGGTTCGAATGATGCACAAAAGACGATGGGCATTATTCTTCCGCTTCTTTTTTCCATCGGGTATTTCGGTGTGGCTGCCGACCCGAATAACCTGCCCATGCCTCTCTGGGTGATACTTGCCGCTCATACCGCGATTGCACTGGGCACTCTCTCGGGGGGCTGGCGTGTTGTCAAGACCATGGGCTACAAGATTACCCGGCTTCGCCCGGTGCAGGGGTTTGCTGCGGAAACAGCCGGCGCATCGACAATCCTTGGGGCTTCACTTTTGGGAATTCCAGTCAGTACAACCCATATTATCTGCACATCGATCATGGGTGTGGGTACTACTATGGGAGCAAGCGCGGTGAAGTGGGGCGTGGCACGCACGATCATGTGGGCATGGATTCTCACTATCCCCATCAGTGCGCTGATTGGGTTTTTTTCGTTTATTGTTGTCCGGATCATTATCGGGTATTAGTGCTTCACTTATCAGAGCGAGAAGATCATCTCAAACGAGTTTGGACCCGGAAAAATTCCTGATAGCCTCCAATGATGGAGATTTTTTTAAATCCGTACGCGCACGCGCCCACAAAACAGAATTATTCCCAACTGCTTGAAACGTGAACAAAAATCCCACTCCCCGAAAATTTTTGGTCGTGATCAGATGAAGGGTACCGACCGTCCATCAAATCCTACAGTACCTAATCCTCCGACGGAAAAAGTTCAGGAACCTGGATCAACCCGGTCCTGCGGGATGCCGTTTTAGGTCTTATTCACAGAAAACCAAGTCTTATTCACCATAAAACAGGTCATTTTTAGCATTCTACCGACGGTCTTCCAAAATGTCCTTTTATGTTCTTTCCAGCAGGCGATCGGCTGCCGGGTGACCTGTAGTACCTGGAATGGAGAAAAACCCCTGTTTTGAGCATACCGTTTTTGGTATCCGGGAGGAGGGATCAAAATTCGCCCGGTTGATCTGTCTCATGCCGGTCGTGACCAGCTGAAGGGTACCGACCGTCCATCAAATCCTACATTACCTAATCCTCCGACGGAAAAAGTTCAGGAACCTGGATCAACCCGGTCCTGCGGGATGCCGTTTGAGGTCTTATTCAGGCAAAACCACGTCTTATTCACCCTAAAACAGGTCATTTTTTGCATTCTACCGACGATCTTCCAAAATGTCCTTTTATGTTCTTTCCAGCAGACGATCGGCTGCCGGGTGACCTGTAGTACCTGGAATGGAGAAAAACCCCGGTTTTGAGCATACCGTTTTTGGTATCCGGGAGGAGGGATCAAAATCCGCCCGGTTGATCTGTCTCATGCCGGTCGTGACCAGCTGAAGGGTACCGACCGTCCATCAAATCCTACAGTACCTAATCCTCCGACGGTGAAAGTAAAGGAACCTGGATCAACCCGGTCCTTCTGAATGCCATTTTAGGTCTTATTCAGGCAAAACCAAGTCTTATTCACCCTAAAACCGGTCATTTTTTGCATTCTACCGACGGTCTTCCAAAATGTCCTTTTATGTTCTTTCCAGCAGGCGATCGGCTGCCGGGTGACCTGTAGTACCTGGAATGGAGAAAATCCCCGGTTTTGAGCATCCCGTTTTTGGTATCCGGGAGGAGGGATCAAAATCCGCCCGGTTGATCTGTCTCATGCCGGTCGTGACTAGATGAAGGGTACCGACCATCCATCAAATCCTACAGTACCTAATCCTCCGACGGTGAAAGTACAGGAACCTGGATCAACCCGGTCCTGCGGGATGCCGTCTTAGGTCTTATTCCGGCAAACCCAAGTCTTATTCACCATAAAACAGGTCATTTTTTAGCATTCTACCGACGGTCATCCAATATGTCCTTTTATGCTCTTTCCAGCAGGCGATCGGCTGCCGGGTCGGACTACAGGTTGGCAGGAACAATGGAGGGGGTGTTTTGGATCTGCTTCTCCGCCTCGTGTTCATTGTGCCTTGTTGCGCCGGGTCGGTGCTGATCTGCTGGTATTGAAATACCGCTGCACTTGCGGGATACAGGGTTGTTGTCGGCTCGATCTTCCCGCCGAGCAACGCGGTGTAAATTTTTTTTGCACGGTCGATGTTGTCAGCCGGGATCACGAAGTATCAGATATTGTTTGGCATGGGGAGGTATGGATGCCGGACCGCATTGAGGTTTTCGGGCGGGTCGCTGTCGCTGTCATCATTCATGGGCGTACATGGGCACGTGACTCGCGAGCCTCAGACGTTATGGGTGGCTGCCCACGGTGCCGAGCGAACGTTGTGATGGATGCGGGGGAACGCAATGTTTGAGAACCAGCTTCAGACCCGGTGCGCGATCTGCGTGCCGGGGAGCCTGCTCGCTGCGGTCTTCCTCTTTGCCCGGCTGCCGTTCGTGCTGCTCCTCATTCCGGTTGCGGTGCTGTTCATCGGTCTGACGGCAGATCCGTACCACACGCACGCGATTTGGTACGGGATGATGAACGCTCTCGGGATCTTCCGCATCGACCGGCTCGCTCCGGAAGACCTCGAGATCTACACACAGCAACCGCATTATTTCTGGCTCGGCGAAGTGGGGATGGCGGCGATGCTGGCGGGTGTGTTCGCGGTTCCTGCCGGGATCTATCTCGCGGGAAAAACCGGGATCGCCCTCGCATTTATCCTGGCGATGATTGTTTTCATGCCGCTGTTCGTTTTCCTGCCGAAACTGATCCAGCGGGGGATGCAGGCGGATGCTCAGGCAGTGGTTGAGGCATTCGGGAAGAATGAGCAGGTGATGAAGGTGATTTGGGCGCTGGTGATAGCTATGACTGGGTTGGGGATTACGAAGGTTCTGGATCCGGGCATGGCGCACCAGGTGGTCGGGGTGCTGACGAGTGGGGGGCTGTGAAGTTTGGATGCAAGCTGGTTATGTTTCCCCTGCCCGGTTTATCCGGGGATACTTTTTTTGGGGGGTGTAGGCTAAACAGTTACAAGGAATGAACATTTGTTATGACATAGTTCAAAATTGAGTGATCGAAAACAACAGGTAATATTGCGTTCAGATTTGGGTTGAACAACGGTGATGCATATCGCAATGTTTAACATGTGATACGATAAAGGGTGGTTGTTGTATCACTGATTGGGAATATTTGAACAAATTGATTCGTGTGAGAATAATTTCATTGCTGCGTTTGGGTAGATTATATGATTGAAGCGATACGGGAGATTGGGGAATATTCAAACAAGGAATCGGGTGAAAGCGCCCTATTAGAAAATCTCTCTAAAAAAATTCCAGTTGAAAAGAAAAATAAAAACGGGCAATTGGTCAAGCAGCACGTTGTCATTTTTAATTTTGATCTCGATCATCAAAAGATAACCTGTAATTTTGAAGAAGTAAAAGAGGACTCAGGAAAAACGTATCTTTGGTTAGGAAATAATCCGGGGAATAAACCTCAAATTTTTTTCACAACCAATTTATTTTCGTTTATCTTTGGAGATTCACTCTTGAACATTTCAAATAAAGTAAAAGAGCCCTTTAAAAGCGAACTACAAAAAATATTGGATACCTTTTTTGATTGCAATGAGGGATTTTGCAGAGTAAAATATGATAAATTCGAGTTTCTGGATAATGAAAAGCTATCACTTTTCGCTGAGAAACTGAAAAAGATTGAGACGGATCTGTCAGACGAAAAACCTAAAGAAAAAGCAAAAAAAATTTCGAAAAAGTATCTCGAAGAACTAAACAAAATTGTATTGAAATCCTTAACCCCGGGTTTGGAATTAGATGAAGTGTCTGTGTATTCTTTGAAACTCAACGACTCCCTTTTAATTAATTGTCAAGAATATCGAAAAATGCTTCAAAACGAGAAGTTAGATTGCCTTTTCGATCTTAAAAATAAATCTTATAAAAATAATCTGGTACTTCATGGAAATTGTTCTCTCTGCAATAGAAAAGATCTGGCAACTACCAGTAATACAACAAATTTGAGTTTCAAATTTTATATGACTGATAAACTTGGTTTTTCATCAGATTTAGATGGAAAATTTACCAAGAACTTCAATATTTGTGAAAAGTGTTATGCGGATTTGTTATCCGGAGAACGATTCATCGATAATAATCTGAAAACATATTTAGGTGGAATCAGTTGTTATGTGATTCCAACTCTTCTGTTCAAGAATCCCAATCTTGATTATGTCACGTTTTCTAAATATATCACTCATAAGAACAACGCATTGTCAAATCTTATCACTCTTCCAGAATTTGAGAAGGAATTGAAGGAATTCCGGGAATTCGAAGATGAGAAAAATAATTTTGTGATAAACTATCTTTTCTACCGAAAAGGAAAGAGCGATTTTAAAATTTTGAAACTGATAAAGGATGTACCTCCAAGCAGGCTCGACACAATCAGTAAAACCCAAAAGAATATCTCATCACGTCTAGCTAGGGAATATCCTTTTCAGCATAATTATCTTGAAATTTCTTTGAAAAGTATTTATTACACAATTCCTATAGGAAACAATGACCGATCATATTCAACTTTTTTAGATCTTATTGATGCCATCTTTTCAGCGAGATCGATCGATTATTCTTTTTTAATTGAACAATATACAGAAGTTCTTCGTATCATTTTCTATGCACGGGGAGGTTACAACATCTCTCCTAATAGTTGGTTAGAGATGAAAGTTCTTCAGTTAAATTTTGCATTGTTATTCTTTAAAGAATGTAACTGTTCAGCCGGAGACTAAAGCTACTGCGGGAATGAACGGTTTACCTTCAAATGCACCCTTAATCGATGCGAGAACCGGTTTATCATTTTTTCTTACGGTGGAAACATATCCCCTGATGCGAC
>Ga0247842_10009312_pt1 | contig 10040 bp, 8 predicted proteins | sample LaCruzMarch2015__3_FD_192411 | JGI IMG/M metagenome (GOLD analysis project Ga0247842, IMG submission 192411) | Freshwater microbial communities from meromictic Lake La Cruz, Castile-La Mancha, Spain - LaCruzMarch2015_19m | ecosystem: Environmental > Aquatic > Freshwater > Lake | place: Spain... | reverse complement strand
TGAAGAAGCAAAAAATATTGCTATAAGGAATTCTTGATGCGTTCATACAGGCGAAGTTTTGGTATAATTATCTTATTCTTGTCGGATCTTGTTATTCTTTTTTTTATTGCCGTTCTGGCTATTTTAATTCGTACTTTTATTTCTTCCATCATCTCTGGGTTTCCCGCTTTGTTGATAGATAAAAATTACAGCTGGTGGTTTTTTCCGATATGGATGTCCATTCTGATATACGAAGGAGCTTATACTAAAAAATTTACATTCTGGGATGAAGTCAGGATGCTCTGGAAGGTTACTCTCTTTTCAACACTCGCTATTCTTGCTATCTTTTTTCTTGGCAGAATCGGTGATATCGTATCGAGAACCGTTATAATATTCATCGGATTATTATCTATATTTGTATTCCCTTTATTGAGAACAGCGGTTAAACAAGGGCTCTTCAAATTAGGCATCACAACGAGTAATGCCCTTATTCTTGGCGCAAACGATACGGGACGTCTCGCGCTCAAGGCCCTGATTAAAGAGAAAAACCTCGGCTACCGGGTTGTCGGCTTTATTGATGATCTGGCAAAGACAAAAAAACGATATTTTGAAGGGATTAAAATATATGGCCACATGGAGCGCGTGGAACGCTACCTGAAAAACGGCGATGTCCAGGATGTGGTGATTGCGCTACCGCAATTCGACAAAGAGCAAATCGCTTCTTTAGTCAACCGCCTTCAACATAAGGCCACCAGTATTCTCTACTTCCCTGATTTCTCCGGGATGGTGGTTATGGGTACCGAACTGCGCCACTTCTTTCAAGATCAGGCATTTGCTCTCGAGATCAAGAACAATCTGGCACAGCCGCTCAATTATTATACCAAACGACTCTTTGATTATGTGTTCGGTTTTGTCTTTTTTATTCTGCTCATCATCCCCATCGGAATCATCTCTGCCCTAATCGGGTTGACTTCCAAAGGGCCTGCTATCCTCAAACAGGAGCGCATCGGCAAAAATAGCAAGTCATTTATTTGTTACAAATTCAGAACTATGTATCACGATGCTGACGAGCGGCTTGAGGTTATCCTTGCCAATGATCCTGAGGCAAAAAAGGAATGGGAGACTTACTGGAAACTAAAAAATGATCCGCGCATCAACGCGTTCGGAATGTTTTTAAGGAAGACTTCTTTAGATGAAATACCCCAGATAATAAATATTCTCAAAGGCGAAATGAGTCTTGTAGGGCCCCGACCATACATCCCGCGGGAGTGGGAGTGGCTTAAAGAGTACAGCGAAACGATCAATTGCGTTCAGCCAGGGATAACCGGATTATGGCAGGTAAGCGGCAGAAGCGATTCCTCCCATGAACAACGCCTGACGCTCGACGCATGGTACGTGAGAAACTGGAACCTGTGGTTGGATATCGTGATTCTTCTTAAGACAATATATGTGGTGATAAAAAAGGAAGGTGCTCGATAGGTAACTTAATTGGCACTTTGTTTTTTCTCCAGGTCGATAGCCAGTCTCAGAGCCTGGCGTGCGTCTTCATAATCAGGATTTAGGTAGACCGCCCGACGAAAATTTTCAATCGCCTCTTTCAATTCGCCTTTATTACCCAGAGCTACACCTAAATTGAAATAGATGCCGGGATTTTTAGGCTCTAACTGCACAGCTCTTCGATAATAATAAATAGCTTCGTCATGCTTAAGTTGTCCCTCTAAATTAACGCCAAGATTATTAAGCGCAGCAAAAGAAGGGGTAATTCGCACCACTTGCCGGAAATGATCTATAGCTTCTTCCAATCTCCGTTCTTTCACTAGAACGGATGCTAAGTTGAAATGTGCATTAAAATGATCAGAACTATTCTTGATTGCTTTGCGGTAATTATCTATAGCTTTATCATTTTTCCCCTGTTTCATAAACAAATTGGCCAAATTATAATAAGCATCAGCATAATTTGGATTAATCTTGATTGCCGCAAGATAATGGGCAATAGCTTCCTCATTCTTACCCTGGTCATCCAGAGCAATGCCAAGATTTGTCTCATAAAATGGCCCGTACATAAGGATCGCCCGCTCCTGTAGAGATGGCTGCAAGCTCATCGCCGACAGCCACTTCCCCGTTTTTGTATCTAAAAAATATAGTTGATTATTCTCCAGATTGTAGCGCTTAATCCAACTGTACAAATACACAATATAGTCCGGCTTATCAAAATAATACATGCCGATCCACTCAGGGGGCCTTTGTCCACTATACCCATTAATGGTATTTAAACCAAATTTTTGGGCAATAATCATCGCATCGACCTGAACCTCACAAGGATCTTTTTTCAATCCTTCCGCCGGTAGCAACGCAAAAACTTTTGCCTGATGCGGTGGAGAAGAAATCCCTGCAAGCATGTCAAGTTGCTGTTGCTTACTGTAGTTGGCAATACTACCAGTGTTTAACTGCTCTCCAAAGAGCAGTAGGCAAAGAACTGCTATAGCAACTAAACAGGCACCCCTTTTCACAGACGAATGTATATGGCTTGTGGCGAAGTTTACGGCTTGATGCAGCCCTATTGCGACTACAATGGCAATAGGGAAGGCCAGTACATGCTGAAAGCGATACACCCCGCGAATACCACCTGCACCCGGAATCAGATTCGTGACCAGCCACCAGAGGGAAAACCCCTGAATTTTTAGCATCAACAACAATGCCAGCAATACCGTAACGCTCAGTCCCGCCGCGAGTATTGCCAATTTCGCAGCATCATTAGCCTCATTTTCGTCCACAATAATTTTCCAAGTGTTATCTTTTGCCACGTTCAGTTGATAATGTTTTGTTTTGCAGATAAAATAAACCGAAAGTGCCAGGAAAACCAATAGCAAACAGATTGGCAAACCTTTAATCAATTCCCATGACATCGGTCTCAAATCTAATCCCACGAAAGCAGAGTAAAGCATCTTGCCCCATAACCAGTTGTTTGGGCCAACATTCACATAATCAATAAACGATGGCAGCATAGTAGCAATCTCCTGATAACTTCGATTGCCGAACTGTCTCAATGCCGGGATATACGTCAGCAAAAATGGGATGAAGCAGACAGCACTGAGTGTGCAATACGCCAATATTTTTTGCCAATTTTTCCGCTTCCAAATAATACATTGCCAGACAACTTTAACGCCTGAATGCATAATACTCCAGACGGCAACAACAACTGACAATAAAAGAATATAAAAGAGGGAAAACCAACCAATATAGTAACTCGTATAAAATAGAGCAGGAACTATAATCGCCACAAAGATTCCCGCGGCGATCCCAATGGATGCCGGCTTACTAAAGTTTCGCAGAAACAAATAGATTCCGATAGCCAGATAGGGAATAAAATAAACCGCCAACAGTTGTGTATGTCCTGATGAAACAGACATGGAATTGGGAAAAACAAAAAGAGCAGCCCCTACGATAGCAGGGAATATGCTCAATTTCAGACAACCGCGTAAGAACAATATCGTTCCAATCCAAGCAAACTCCACCAATGCAAACAATACGATTTGGTATGCTGTGAAAGGTTCTATCCCTAGTAAACGCAAGACAACGTAGGGAAGCGCATTCAGAAATCCGGCATCACTATACCCTAGTACTCCTTGAACCGGAAAAAAGAATGGTGGCGAAAGCCAATGGGCGGTTCCCTGTAAAACCTGCCACCAATGTTCCAGAATCACTCCATTAAGACGGGCGTCCCCAACACCGCCCAATAATAAGTCAAAACGTGAGAAAACTATTTGCCGGAAAAATATACTCCCGAGCAATAGCCCCACTACAGTGTATATAGCCGCCTCAGCTATAACTTTCCTGTGTTTCAATATTGTTACCCCTTTGACCTGATCGTCTCATGGCTTTTAGTTTGTCTTTGATGAATTATCATCTGCAATCTCATGCTTTCGTCCAAAACGGTGGCAGCCCAAAGATATGCCTGTAAAAAACGATTGCTTCCCTCGCCAAACGTTCCCCAAACGCGCCCCATAACATCAACTTTATGTAAGATTTAGCCATCGCTTTTAGCCAAAACCATACGGGCAAACGTTGACCATGCATTTCTAGTACACGTCTAGTCTCACTAACTACCAGCAAGGAATTTGCAGCGACCGAACTAACGCCACGATCCCTCATGGCGGCTACAATGCCTACCTGAGCAAAAAAAGCATTGTTTGTTTTCAACTCGCGCAACAGCAATTCGTAATCGCCAGAGATTCGGAATGATTCATTAAATTTTCCGTGTAGTTCAAATAAACTGCGCCGGTTCATTGTGCCAGTATATGGAATGCACATGAATTGATTAAAGTGTTTTTTTACCTTCTGCCATGGCTCACCTATGCGATAAAGGCCTTGTCCAAACTCATTGACTATCATAACCTGCCCATAGGCAACACGAATACTGGACGGAAGTTTTACCAATTGCGCAGATAAACGCTCTAATACCTGCAAATCCCAAAAATAATCGTCCGCTCCAAGAAAACAAATCCAATCTCCTTTAGCCTGCTCTAACCCTTTATTCCAGGCGTTATAGATGCCACTGTCCGGCTCAGAAATCCAATAGTTGATTTGCTCGCTATTTGTCTTAAGCAAATCAACCGTTCCGTCATTAGAGCCACCATCAATAATGATTAATTCTTTGTTGGCATAACTTTGCTGCGCAACGCTATCAATGCACTGCTGCAACGTTTTAGCTCCGTTAAAAACGGCAACGATAATGGATATACGTGGGACAGACTGTTTCATATGTACTCTGGTTCATGTAAGTTATCCATAATTCCATCCAGATATTTTTCAAATATCGGACCGTCAATTACCTGATGGTAATTAATTCCGGGAAATAAAAGGTTATACTCTATCATGACATATTGATTAAGATTATCTAACCCAAAATCCCAATACACTAATTTAAAGTGTGGAAGTCTCTCATGGCCCTGCATGATGATCTTTTCCAACTCATTAAAATTCGGCAAGGCTATGCCTTTAAGTGGTTTACGGGTAAAGGGGTGTTCAAATATTTTATTGAATTTGCCATCATATCCAAATTCAGTCATTTTACCATATTGATCAACTCCGCACACTACTGCGCTATACCCAGTATAAGAAACGTAGCTCTGATGATTACCGAAATGCAATTGAGTAGAAAGTACCACGATTTTGTTTCCATCTCTTAAACTTACAGACCGTATGCTGTTAACAGAACAAGGATATATATCAGAAAGAATTGAGGACTGATCTATGCCTTTTTGTATTATGAATTCTCCATTGTATGAAGATTTCAATTTATTTATATCCTGCAAGACCTCATCAATAAAGATTTTACCATCTCTTATCTTACATTTTTTGATATTCTTACCATAACCCGAATCAATAGTCGGTTTTATAAAACCATCTACTTCTTTAACTGGCAAACTCTTTGCGTAGTTTTTAATATTTAACAAATTGTAATCAGCATCATAAATGTTTTCGGGGATGTATCTACTGCTGTGGATATTGTTTAATGATGCATAGAAAGCATGCCATTTAGGATTTAATCTCATATTGTATTTTTGCCAATAAATTCTTGCCTCATTTATTGATGGATGGTTTAGATCCAGAACGGCAGAGGTGCATTTATACATGAGATTTACTTGCTTGTTGCAATATATCGTCATGTTCCATCTTTTCAGGAAGCGGTAAATTTTTTTAAGTACCAGTATGATTCTTTTTTCAATTAGCACCTCTGAATGGTTGGTTCAAAGTAACCTGTTGATCTGGTCATCCAAGGATTAGTCGGAGTCTCGATAGAGTCATCATTAGCCAATTGAACTGTTGTACCAACATTTCGGCAAAGGAAGAGAGGGATTACTTTTTCTATTATCAGCATCTAATGGATGCGGGAAAAATTTAGTAAATGATGAATTTCTTATGCGGTCATTACGCAGAAAAGTAAGTTCTGTTAGTATAGGAAGCTCTATTTCTCCAATTATTACCGAATCAGAATGATTATTTGGATGGTTGTGCACACAAGTATGCGTCTGGAGAAGTTTTTCAAATACCCGCAATACCAATTGAAAAAATGGTTTATTCCAAAGCTCATTTGAAGAATGAAATTCAACTACAATAATTCTGAAACGTTTCATTAGTTTATCGGACGCACCTAATAACACCTCATATTCAGACCCTCCGATATCCATTTGTAGCAACAAATCACCTTGCGAATCTGGTAATGATGATATAACCCAGTCGTCAATAGTCATAAAATTATCGTTGGTTAGAACACCGAGATTCTTTTTTGTAAACTGAAAATACTCATGATGCTCGGTTGGTTTTTTTACATATCTATCCGCCAAAAAAATCCTCATCCCCCTATCTGCACAGTCTTTTTCAAATCCAGAACAAATACCAACACCAGGTGAAAAACATGCTTCAATCCCCACAAGGTCATCGGGGACAAGATACCCTCCATCATTCATTGGTCCTAAACGAATCAATTCTTTGTCGCATGATATAGGTTGCAATTTGTTTAATAATGATTGCAGTTCGTTTTTGTCTGTCAATCTAGTTGGATGAACATTTATTATAGAAAATGTTGTTCGTGCCAGTTTTTTTATGAGTTTATTCATTGATGAGGTTTGACTTTCTTTTTACTATAAACAATAGCACTCTCTTGCTCACCAGTAGCATCAAAAGGATCAATAGAATATATTTTACCGGACGCTAAACTTTTAGCCATGCAGTATGTGCTCTTCCCCCTCCATTTGCCAATTTCAACCACTACAGCATTTGCCGGCAGTAATGATGCATAGTGAAAAAGGCATAACGCCTCGCTTTTAGTCAGCCATCCATCAATATTTTGATAATCGGCTATTTTATTTTTAATAAATAGTAATAAATTCTGTTCTTTATTCTATTTAAAATCATACTAGCACAATTCTTTTTATGGCATCCAAAAGCGCTTTGGTAGTAATAGCTTTCATGCAGGTGTTCGTATGACATTGATACTCAAAACCCAGGTTGATGCAGGGAGAACATTGCAGACCACTTTGCAAAGAAATAGAACTTGCGCCCAGTGGACCCCATCGCTTTACCGACGTAGGACCATGTAATGCAATGAGGTTGCACCATAGGGCTGAAGCTAAATGCATGATACCGGTATTTACACTAATTACCATAATTGATGACTTCAGGATTTCGGCGGTTTGTTTTAAATCAAATTCTCCGGCAACAATATTGACACTATCTTTGTTCACTATTTTTGCCTTGATTTGTTCCGCTTTTTCACGATCATTTTTTGCGCCTGTAAGAAATACTTCAAAATGACGTGCCGTCAATTGATCTATAATTTCTATCCAATTTGCATCAGGCCATTGCTTTAAATATGACCGAGACCCGCCGGGAAACATGTGAATGGTGATTCTGTTATCACTACATTTTGGAATATGCTGTAAGTTGATACAAGGAAGATTATGGCAATCTAAACCTAAGCGTTTTAGCAGGTTTTTGTAATTGTCTAATTCATGCAGATGGGCGGAATGCTCCGCAGTCACATCATATATATAATGCCGGTATTGGCCTTTTGTCTTGAAGCCGACTTTAAGACGTGCATTGGAAAAATACGACAATAACGCATTGACCCTGGGCCAAGGGCCGAAATCAATCCAGATATCGTATTTTCCAGATTCCTTTATGATACGAATACACTCCCAAGGTTTAGCCATCGGGAGCTTGATGATTCTATCGATTCCGGATATCAACTCTGCCATTTCATAATTGTTGGAAGCGACAAAAAAAGTTAGATGAACACTCGGATAGGCATCTTTGAAGTCTCTGACAACAGCGGACAGGAGAGCAGTATCCCCTATTCCTGCGGTTTTCAAAAAAGCCGCTTTTGTTATACTGTCAGGAATGGTTTTTCTTTTTTTAAGCAAACCTAATACAAAGACAATCGGAATGCCTACATATCTGTCTAAAAAGCGAAACTTGCTATTTCCTCTTTCACGATTATATTTCATTCTAGTGTTTCTTACTCAATTAATAAATGTAACTTTATTTTTTCCAGACAGATAAGGTATTGCCACATAATTTCTTACTTGTCTGTTATACATCTCAGAAAAACCTGGTTTAAGCATTATATAACTACTTTTATTATATATATTAAATAAATTGAGCCAAAATGCGTCAAAGCCAATATAATTTACCACATTGTCCAATGATGCTAAGATAAAAGCCTCTTCAACGCTGGTTAGCCCACGTAAATCTAAATCAACAATATCATAATGATTTGGATCTTTCTCTTTCTCCCGTTTAGTTCCAACATGAACTAATTTTACACCTGCATCTTTTTTGTATTCCTGTGCAAATCTCAACACCGCTTTATCAGCCACATTAAAATCAACACTTTTCATTCCAAATTTATGAGAATCAATATAATTATTCAAAACAACATATTTGTCCCCTGAAGCTATTTCGTACTTCAATGCGACAAAACTTTTTTCTGCTGGGCTAAAATTTAATGACCGAGGCCGTGCATCATTTAAATTTAAACCTAAATAATCGGCAACATTATTTAACACCACATTAATTATAGGCTGGAATACTTTAGTATAATCAAAGTTAATCCAAAGCACATTCTTGTTCCTTAAATGATAAGCTAGCTCATTACGCGCAATCAATAAATCATTATGGCTGATAGAGGATTTATTAATAACATTATATCCAAGACGCCTAAAATAGAATTCCATCTGGTAATTGCAACAAATTGCCAAATTAAAATTTGCGGCTATTAACCTGGCAACTGGCTCACACCACAGAGTATCGCCTAAATGAATGAATTTTGGATAGTCAAGGTATAAGACTACGCGCTTCGATTTATCTATCGTTTTATGTTTATAAAAACATCTTTCGATTTTGTGAAATTTAACAAATAATCTATAGTAAATTTTTTCTAAAATTATTAGATATTTATTTAGCACAAACCTATCCTAAAGCAACATAGTAACCTGTTAAAACTGCATAAGCAGTAGATAATAAAGAAATAACAGAGAAACAGACTATTAGTAAATACAATGAATTGTATAAGGTAATTTGTCTATTATTCTGAGTCATAGAAACCGGTTTTGTTAAAAGCTTTCGCTTTATTTTAACCGTTTTCAGTTTTCGCAGTGCAAAAATGGTAGTCAAATATTCCTTCAAAGATGTATTATATAGTAAAAGTAAAAAGAGCGGGGCGCAAGGAATAAAGTATCGTCCTTGAACATCCATTATATAGTCTTGCCCGACCGGATTCCAGGTTAAATAAAGACCCGTTTCGATGAATATAACTCCGACAATAAATATGGATGCAATAATTAGTTTATTAGTCAATCCAATTTTAACATCGTGATTGGAAAACAGAAGCGCTGTGATAATTAATATCAATAAATAGAAATTGACATGCCACTTTGGCAGGGGCTTATTTAGCCAACCCAGTTTACCGACAAAACTATTCAAATGGGCAGTCTTTGGGGAGATAAAAAGCGAGTTAAATAAAATCCCCACATATTGTATAGGGTTGTTCAGGATAAAACGTTTTTGTTCACTGAAATTTACGCCTTCCGGAATTCTGTTTCGATCAGCTCGTTCAAATCTTTCAATAGGAGTTGGTTCTGGATCTGAAAGTGCATCCGGGGATAACGTCCGCATAGAGGTTGACTGTGTTGTGTCAGCAGCTTTGGGTTGAAAAAGCGGCTTGAGGGCTCCTATTTGAGTTGCCAGAAAAACAGCGATTATTAGACTCATAAAGATAGTAATATATTTCTTTAAAGACCCTATCCTGTATACAGGGATTAGAAGAAACATTCCTATCAATATGGCATAAACTGATCTGGATGTTGCCAGCAAAAAAGAGGCAACAAATAAAATGACCAAATCCTTTGTGCTTATTTTCTTTTGCTGATCATAGGCAAATCTAAGGAACAGAGCGATCAACAAAAAGGACAGGCTGATAATCATTGCGTCTTTGGACAAAGAAGCAAATAAATATAAAGTCATGGGCATGAGTGCCAGCAAAAAGAAAATCCATTTGA
>Ga0247842_10009310_pt1 | contig 10041 bp, 11 predicted proteins | sample LaCruzMarch2015__3_FD_192411 | JGI IMG/M metagenome (GOLD analysis project Ga0247842, IMG submission 192411) | Freshwater microbial communities from meromictic Lake La Cruz, Castile-La Mancha, Spain - LaCruzMarch2015_19m | ecosystem: Environmental > Aquatic > Freshwater > Lake | place: Spain... | reverse complement strand
CGACTTTCTTGTAAAGATGTGGATGATCCGGGTATCACCCATCTCATCCGGATTGTTGCTTCATCACACGGGCTTTATCGTGTAACACAGGTCGTGTTGCGCTAATTAGTTGATATGGGATAGGAGTTACGCAAAATGCATCGGCGTATCAAGATTTGGCAACGTCAAATAGCAATATCTATGCAGAGTATACCGAAATCAGTTATCGAACCGGCTGATCTGCGTAAGTCCTAGAATAGTAAAAAATGGAGTAAAAAAATATTGCTGTACAAAGCAGAGGATCCTGTTTTCCCCCCCATCAGATGGATCCCTTGAGGATCCCGCAGATCTTATTGACCCCCGTTTCCTCCCGTAATTTCTTGCTGTTCACATCGTTTCCGATACTGATGATCTCCTCCAAATCCTTTCTGGTCAGGCGGGGAAAGGAACTCTGTTCCCAGATTTGTCTCCCCACGGAGACCCAGGTCTCGCCAAGGATGTAGTTCAGCGTTTTTATGTCCTGCGGTGAAAATGTAGACAACCCGGATCCCGGGTTGTGGCGGATCTTGTCTATTGCCGTCTCGACAGATCTCTCCTTGTGCAGCTGAAAAATTCTTCTCCCTCGCTCGTCATTCGTCACATCAGGTATGCATCCATCCTCAACTTAATCTTTTGATTCTGATTAAATCATTTTTCTTGGATAAAATGCCAGAATAACCTGCCGGTTCCGCTGTATTTCAAGTAGTACGCTGGCAGGCAGGACAATACTGGCAAGAGAGCATATTGCTGCAATCAGGGAAGCAGTTGAGACCTGTGCCATTCCCATGGAAACCTGGTAAAGGAAAGTGCTCTTGTACGGAATTGTTCCCCCTGATAAAAAGACCGTGCGCGCTCTTAATTCCGCGGTTTGCCCGGAGTCCGGATGACCATCAGGGGTCGGTTAGTATGGATGGCGACACCCAGCGTGGTACTCCCGACGAAAAGTTCCGTCAGTAAACTTTTCCCGTGCGAGCTCATAAGAATCAGTGATATATCCTCTGCATCTGCAAGGCTGATAATCTCGTCAGGAGGTCGACCCAGACGGATATGAATCTTTACCGGGAGCCCGGCACCCGCAAGATCGGTTTTTATTTCCCCAAGTTTCTTTGTTGCTTCCTGAACATTTGACTCGATCTCTTTATGAGTTTCCCCTTTCGTCACGACATGAAGTATATGTGCCTCGCCTAACCCTTCAATATCCTTTATTGATGACAGCGCCTTTTGGGCAGGTTCGGAAAAATCTGTGGGGAATAGTATCCGGGAAAATATCCCGGGACAGAACCTGCTGAATACTGCTCCCTCAAGCTCCCCGGCAAGGCTGTGCCGGAAAATCAAAAGGTGCGTCTTTCCATGGCGTAATATATCAGCCGAAACGCTCCCGAGCAGGAGACCTTTGACAAGTCCTCTCCCGCGGGAACCGATGATAATGGATGAAACGTTCTCGCACTCTGCCTTCCTGAGAATTGCAGTCGAGATATCGCCACTGGTGATGACATCAACGGTCACCTTCACGACAAATCCCAGATGTTCAAGGAAATTTTTTTCCTCCTCCAGCTGGATTCTGGCATTCTCAATATGTGGCTGGTGTGTCCACCCGTGCTTGGAGTACTGGGTGGCATCGACAACATGCTGGAGGACAACTTCCTGTATCCCGGGGATCTTGGTGAGGCATAAAATGATTTTTTTTGCGTATTCAGAAAAATCGGTGGGAACTAATACCTTTCCAAACATCTACGTTACCCCGTGTTGTTTTACTCTCTTTCTTGTCATAATTTAAATTATCCAAATACTTTAAGTAGGAAACACTCGGTTCCTGTTGATGCCGGCAATCAGTCGCTTGTAAAAAACGGTATATCACCGGTTGTCCATTCATGTCCAAATCACCAATTTTTAATAGCTTCACGCGACACTCCTATTATTCATGGTTTGGGATGAAAATGTCCCAGAACGAGATCGAGTTGATAAAAATATTTTATGCCATCCTGATATATCATAAAAATTAAGAGGTTTTTATATGGCAGAAGAGATTAGAGACTTGATCGAAAAAATAAATCAGGAAGGAATCAAAGCCGCGGAGGAAAAGGCTCAAAATATAGAGGCTGCGGCAAAGCAAAGAGCCGATGACATCCTTAGTCAGGCAATGCTTGAAGCAGAGGAAATGATTGCTGCCGCGAAAGACAGGATTCGCCGTGAAGATGAAAAAGGAAAAACCCTGCTTGCTCAGGCAGGAAGGGATCTGCTACTATCCTTAAGAAAAGAAATTAACGCCATGCTTGGGCGCATTGTAGTTTCAGACATCCAGCAGACCTTGACCCCCGAGGCACTATTCAAACTATTATCGGAAGTGGCGAGGAACTATAGCGCGGCGGAAAGTAGTGACATTACGGTTTTACTTAATGAAGAGGACCTGGAAACCCTGGGGAAAAATTTTTTGCACAAACTCAGGGAAGAAACGAAGAAAAAGATCATTTTGAGACCTGCGGAAGAAATTTCAGGAGGGTTTACCATAAGTTTTGATTCCGGAAAATCCTGCTATGATTTTACCGACAAGGCACTGGCAGAATATATCGGCACATATCTTAAGCCGAAATTAAACCAGATTCTCGAAGAAGCAATTAAGGAATGAAATAAGATGGCAGATTTTTATCCCTATGTGATCGCAAGCCTGCCTATGCTGCATTTCAAAATGAAGCCGCCATTTCCTTTTGAGCGATTTTTAGAAGTATGTTGCCCGCTTATTCCGGAAAAAGACTTTCAACTATTACGTACTTTGCCGCAACCTGAACAATATTTTGAAAAAGGCAAAAGACACCAGATTATTCAGAAATGGATCGAATTCGATGTTGCCTTAAGAAATGAGTTGGTCAGGATACGTGCCACAAAAAAACACATTGAGCCTGCGATGTATCTGCGACCCGACAGTTATAGCGGTTCTTCCCTCGCCCCTGCAATTATGGCAGCGAACATAAATACTTCTGTTCTTGATGCGGAGGAGACACTGGATGAAACGCGCTGGAAGGCATTGGAGGAGTTGGCAACAGGTCATTATTTTGATCTGGATTTATTGATAACCTATGCCTATAAATTATTGATACTCCAGCGTTGGGAGAACATACGCAGTGCAGATGGAACGATCCTGCTTGAACAAGCTTTACAGCATTAACGGGATAGAAATGACAGCACCCAGAAAAGGCCGTATTACCAAAATCAGCGGTAACATGATAACTGTCAGTTTCGATTCTACGGTGATGCAGAATGAGGTTGCCTATATCCTGCACTCAAGCGAACGTCTTAAGTCAGAAATCATCCGTGTGCGTGGCAACCTTGCGGAGATGCAGGTCTATGAGGCAACCGGTGGTTTAAAAATCGGCGAAGAGGTTGAGTTTACCGGAGAGCTTCTTTCGGTTGAGTTGGGACCGGGGATGCTGGGTCAGATATTCGACGGACTGCAAAATCCTTTGCCAGAGATTGCCAAACAATGCGGCTTTTTCTTAAAACGCGGTGTTTATATCACGGCGCTTTCTGATACCCAGGTGTGGGATTTTACTCCTCTGGTAAAACCCGGTGATAGAGTACGTGCCGGAGATAAAATCGGATTTGTGGTGGAAAAAATATTTAAACACTACTGTATGGTTCCCTTCTCTTTTTCGGGAAATTTTGAAGTTGTATCGATTGAAAATGCCGGCACGTTCACGATACGCGAGGCGGTTGCTCAGATAAAAGACTCAAACAAAAAAATCTATCCTGTGTATTTAAGCCAGAATTGGCCGGTGAAAATCCCTGTTCGGGCATATGCCGAGAAACTTAAACCGGGCGAACCGCTGGTTACCAGGATGCGCCTTATTGATTCGCTCTTTCCTGTTGCCCGGGGGGGGACGTATTGTATTCCCGGTCCTTTTGGAGCAGGGAAAACCGTTTTACAGCAATTGACCAGCCGGCATGCCGAAGTGGATATTGTCGTTATTGCTGCCTGCGGCGAGCGTGCCGGAGAAGTAGTCGAAACATTAAAATCATTCCCTACAATATGTGACCCCAGAACCAACCGCCCTTTGAGCGACCGCACCGTCATTATCTGTAATACCAGCTCCATGCCTGTAGCAGCGAGAGAATCGAGCGTCTATACGGCAGTAACGATAGCCGAATATTACCGTCAGATGGGTCTTCACGTGCTTTTGCTTGCGGATTCCACCTCCCGTTGGGCACAAGCCATGCGTGAGATGTCCGGCAGGCTTGAAGAGATTCCCGGAGAGGAGGCGTTCCCCGCATATTTAGAGTCGCGTATCGCCTCTTTCTACGAAAGGGCAGGTGTGGTGCGGTTATATGACGGCTCAACCGGTTCGGTTACCATCGGCGGAGCAGTAAGCCCTGCAGGAGGAAATTTTGAAGAGCCGGTAACCCAGGCTACGTTAAAAGTAGTTGGTGCATTCCACGGGCTTTCCCGCAGCCGTTCCGATGCCCGCAGGTACCCGGCAATAGATCCGTTAATCAGCTGGAGCAAGTATAAAAGTTTTATTGACGAGAAACAGAAAGAGCGGGGGCACGGGATTCTGCGCAAAGGTTTCGATGTGGCGCAAATGATGAAAGTTGTCGGGGAGGAAGGGACTTCACTTTCCGATTACGTTGACTACCTTAAAGCAGAATTTTTTGATTTTGTCTATCTGCAGCAGAATGCCTTTGACGCAGTTGACGAAGCTACCCCCAAAGAACGGCAGATTTACGTCTTTGATTTTATTTACCGCATTCTGGAATCTGAATTCAACTTTGAAAATAGAGATACGGCTTTACATTTTTTCCAGCAGCTAAGACAGCTTTTTAAGGGATGGAACTCCGCTCCCTGGCAGAGCGAAGAGTTTCTTAAAACCGAAAAAGAAATCCGGGTGTTTTTACTCGAGCAGTCAAAGAAAGGTTAGTATGCAGAAATTATATACCAGCATAAATCAGATTGTCGGGGACGTCATTACTGTAGAGGCGGAAAACGTAGGTAATACGGAGCTCGCACTGGTAATCACCAAACGGGGAACTTCCTTAGCCCAGGTTATCCGCCTTGACGGGAAAAAAGTATTTTTACAGGTTTTTTCCGGGAGCCGCGGCATTTCTACGGACGACAAGGTACAGTTTTTAGGACACCCGATGCGTATAGCCGCCGGCAATATGCTTTTAGGTCGCATTTTTAACGGAAGCGGCAGACCCCTGGATAACGGGCCTGACCTTTCCGAAAATCTCGTCGATATCGACGGACCACCCGTGAACCCGGTAAAAAGAATTATCCCGAACAAGATGATTCGGACGGGCATACCCATGATCGATGTATTTAATTCTTTAGTTGAATCCCAGAAGCTCCCCATTTTTTCCATTGCCGGCGAACCTTATAACGAACTGTTGGCAAGAATTGGAACCCAGGCGGAAATCGATATCATTATTTTGGGCGGCATGGGTTTAAAATATGATGATTACCTTTTCTTCAGGGACACCTTAGAAGAACACGGTGCACTTTCCCATTCGATTGTGTTTATGCATACCGCAGCCGATCCGGTTGTGGAATGTTTGCTTGTTCCGGATATCAGTCTGGCGGTGGCAGAGAATTTCGCTCTGGAGGGAAAACGGGTTCTGGTACTATTGACGGATATGAGCAATTTCTGCGATGCGTTAAAAGAGATTGCTATCACCATGCAACAGATTCCTTCTAACCGGGGATATCCGGGCGACCTTTACAGCCGGCTGGCAGCCCGCTATGAAAAGGCAGTTGATTTTGACACCGCCGGGTCGATTACTATTCTCGCAGTAACCACGATGCCTGGAGATGACGTAACTCATCCGATTCCGGACAATACCGGATATATTACCGAGGGGCAATTTTATCTTAAGAACGGTGTGATCGAACCATTCGGTTCCTTAAGCCGTTTGAAGCAGCTGGTCAACAGCAAAACCCGTGATGACCACCGGACGATTATGGATACGATGATTCAGCTTTTTGCCGATTACCGCGAAACACAGGAAAAGCAAGCCATGGGATTTCAGATGAGTACCTGGGATATGAAACTTCTTAAATACGGAAAACTCTTTGAAGATAAAATGATGTCGCTCGTGGTAAATATCCCCCTGGAGAAAGCGCTGGATCTGGGCTGGGAGATTTTGAACGATTGTTTCTCTCCAGAGGAAACCGGGATTAAGAAATCCATGACAGATAAGTATTGGCCAGACAAGCATGAAAATAAAATTTACTCAAGGTGAACTTAAAAGACAAAGAGATGCCCTACGGCAGTACGAGAGGTATCTGCCTACTCTGCAGCTTAAAAAGCAGCAGCTGCATCTTGAAATTTTACAACGGCAGAACGCTCTTATTGGGAGAAAGAAATCCTTATCTGAAAAGGAGAAATCAGCGGAAAACTGGTTAGGGCTTTTGGTTGAAGTTCAAAAAATCAGGCAATGGCTTATCCCTGAAAAAATCATTACCGCAAAGAAAAACATTACCGGGGTTGATGTACCTGTTTTTGAACGCGTAGATTTTGAGCCGGCGGAGTATGATTTATTCTTAACACCTCTCTGGGTAGATGCAGGCTTAGAAACATTAAGGGAAATGGTCTCTTTACAAGAAGAGATACGGGTCATTGAAAAAGGATTATCTATCTTAAAGCATGAATTGCGCATTACCACGCAGCGCGTCAATCTGTTCGAAAAGGTAAAAATCCCCGAGGCAAAAGAGGCAATCCGCAAAATTAAAATCTATATCAGCGACCAGATGACCAATGCTGTTGGTCGCAGCAAAATTGCCAAAAATAAAATCGAAGAAGCTAATTTTGAGGAGGTGGCGGTGTGATTGTTCCGATGAAAAAAGCCACCATCCTTTTCGAGACCGGAGACGCAGAAGCAACGGTAAAATATTTGCGTACATTAGGGGTTTTACACGTTGAGCACCAGAATCTGCCTGAGGGCAGAGATATATCCGCGCTCCAGGAAAAAGTGGTCGTAATTAATTCCTCGTTGGATGTCTTGAACCAGGTGAAGGTATCAGAGAAAAATATTCAACCGCAGAATAAAATCAGCGGTGACTGGATGGCAGTTGCAAACCATATCATCGAACTCGGCAAGCGCCAGGAACAACTGGAGTCCTCATCCAGAAATATAATAAGTCAAATCAATGAGTGGGAGCACTGGGGTGATGTTGATCTTAACCAGATTTTGCACCTTCGTCAAAACGGCATTTACCTTAAGCTTTACCAGGTACCGGTAAAAGAAATAAGAAGTTTTCCCGATGACGTGGTAGTGAAATCGATATTTACCGCAGGCGACATCGCCCATTGCGTAGCGATATCCCGCAGGCAGTTCGAATGCGTTTTTTTAGAGATTCTTCCGCCAAAGCAAAGCTTGTCTTTACTTAAATCACGCCTCGCCGAAAATAACACGGTTATGGAGATGATTAGAGGCGAGATTATTGAATCTGCTTGTTTTTATGAGGACCTTCTAAGAATAAAGAAAAAACTGGAGAAAGAGATCGAAATCCAGCAGGTATTGAACGGTATGGGGAAGGAAGGGGCAATCAGTTATGTAACGGGATACGTCCCTTTTGACAGGGAAGGGCATCTGATTGCCGAAGCCAAGAGCAGAAAATGGGGAATCATGATCAATGAGCCTTCAGCCGATGATAATGTGCCGACGCTCTTGCGCAATCCCCAATGGGTTGGTATGATCAAACCTGTGCTTGGGCTTCTGGGGCTCACGCCCGGATACCGTGAACTTGACGTAAGTATGCTGTTTCTGATTTTTTTTGCCATCTTTTTCGGTATTCTCATAGGTGACGCCGGTTATGGACTGGTCTATATACTTATCACCCTCGGATTACAGAAAATGATGAAACCGAATGCAGAGATGAGAACAACTGTTTCACTCTTTTACCTCTTAGGTTCCTGCGCAATCATTTGGGGTATTCTTACTGGTACCTTCTTTGGTCAGGAATGGTTACTTCCCTTCGGATTTAAGCCCCTCATTCCGCAGTTAAACGATGCCAACGTTATGGGAACGTTCTGCTTCTTTTTAGGAGCGTTGCATTTATCCATTGCCCATTCCTGGCGGGCATTTTTAAAATTACCATCGGTGACAGCGCTTGCTGATGTCGGCTATATCTGCATACTCTGGACTGCATTTTTCCTGGCGAGGACGTTAATCCTGGGAGAAGCTTTTCCACCCTTTGGTATATGGCTGGTTGTTACAGGAATTATCCTCGTGGTTGTATTCACCAACCCCCAGGCTAATGTGCTCAGGGGCATTGGCGAAGGGCTGGGGACAATAGCATTGAGCTTTATGAATAACATTACCGATGTGATCTCGTATATTCGTCTTTTTGCGGTCAGCATGGCAGGTCTTGCGGTAGCAGAGACTACAAACTATTTAGCTTCCGGATTTGGCAGTGGTATCGTCGCATTAGCGGCAGGTGTCGTAATTGTTTTATTTGGCCATAGCCTAAATATTGTCTTAGGACTAATGTCAGTGCTCGTGCACGGCGTCAGGCTTAATGTGCTGGAATTTTCGGGGCATGCGAACGTAACATGGAGTGGGTTTGAATTCGATCCGCTCAAAGAATGAAGAGGAGACTATCATGACTGGAGATTTGGGATTAGGCCTGGTACTTGGCTTATCGGCATTGGGATCTGCCGCCGGAGCAGGTGTCGCCGGAATGGCTGCGATAGGGGCATGGAAGAAGAATTACAGCCAGAATAAGCCGGCAGCATTTATGCTTGTTGCTTTTGCTGCTGCTCCGCTCACTCAGACGATTTATGGCTTTATCGTAATGAACAGGATGGTTGAACTCGCCGTACAAGGGAATGACCTTTGGGGTATCGGCGCCTTTTGCGGCGCGGCTATAGGTCTTTCTGCATACTTTCAGGGTACATGTGCTGCATGCGCCTGCGATGCCATGGGAGAAACCGGTAAGGGATTTGGCAATTACATGATCATATTGGGTTTGACCGAAACCGTGGCTCTGCTTGTGATGGCGTTTACCCTGGGTATCCTGGGCAAGTTCGGCTAGGTATAAACTCGCATCGTTATCGCGAGTCTTTCATACCTTTCCAGTATTTTGGCCCGGTAAAAAACCCGATTATTTTTTTTTAGGAGAAGATAACGCCAGATGATGAGATCTCAGGTACAACCTCTCCTCAAACGTACTATGTGAAAAAATGTAAGGGTGTAAACGTAGTACCGGCACGTCAGCCGTATTCGTTCCCCTTCATTCCGGCTTACGGATGATGATCACCGGTCGTTTTGCGTTCATAGCCACCGTATGCGCTGTGCTGCCGAGCAGAAGTTCACGGAACCAGCCTTTTCCATGGGAGCTCATCCAGATGACAGATGCGTCTTCTTCATCGGCAATTCTCATGATCTCGGTGGTGGGGTTCCCTGTCCTTACGATTGTCCTGACTTTGATACCCTTTGTAGCAAGGATGTCGCGGGTTGCATCTATCTGACCCTTCGCCTTTTGGACAGCATCCTCGATCTCAGCTTCAGTCTCGCCCTGAGAAACAACATGGAGGAGGATAACCTCACCGATCCCTGGTGTCGCGCCGGCAAGCGCTGTTGAACGGTCAGAGTACATGGAGAAATCAACTGGACAGAGGACCCGGAAGAGTATCATCGGGCAGAACATTTCATAGGTTTTCGCCTTCATCTCCTCGATAATTTTATGGCGCATGATCAGCACATTGGTCCTGCTGCGGCGGAGGACAGCCACCGATACACTGCCAAGGGGGACCCCTTCAACGCGGCTTTTCCCCCGCGCACCGACAACGATCAGGGAAACGCCTCTTTCCTCGGCTGTTTCGATGATTGCTCCGGCGGTGTCGGATGATATCTTTACCGCCGTTGTCACCCTGAGGTTCTGGCTGAGGTTTTCAAGGTAGTGTTTCTCTTCCTTGAGGAAATTTTCGCCGGTCCGGTAGAATGTATCGCCGATCTCACCACCACCTCTCGGAGATCTGGTCGCTTCGACAACGTGGAACAGGATAACATCGCGGGCTCCGGGGAAACCGG
>Ga0247842_10009308_pt1 | contig 10042 bp, 7 predicted proteins | sample LaCruzMarch2015__3_FD_192411 | JGI IMG/M metagenome (GOLD analysis project Ga0247842, IMG submission 192411) | Freshwater microbial communities from meromictic Lake La Cruz, Castile-La Mancha, Spain - LaCruzMarch2015_19m | ecosystem: Environmental > Aquatic > Freshwater > Lake | place: Spain... | reverse complement strand
TGTATTGCAAGTCGCATCACTGCTCCAGTTTCCTCCGCCGTCAACGCAGTTATTTTTATCTGCATTAAGAGAGCATATCCCCTGTTGACTATCATAACAGCAGCCAGTCGCTGCTGTTGTTAGTTGTATTAAAGCTATTGCTAAGATTATTGCAAAAACAATTAAAAAAACCCTTTTCATAATTTAGGCACCTCAATTACACAATTCCTAATCGCAAACTGAAACTTATCTCCAGAAGAAATTTCTTTTATAATATAAACTTCTTCATCATTATTGCTGAAAACAGGCTTTGTTATTTGAAAATTATGATTATTCTTATTAAGTTTTATTATATCTGCATTACAGCTTTCTTTTCCGCAATCGCATTTTAATTCTTCGTTAATTATTTCATTTGTCAGTACAAGAGAATCATAAAGTCCACTGTTTATTTTCTGGCTGAAATCTTCAAAATCTTCTGTTTGATTAGCCTTTTGAATTATTATTTTCTTTTTAACTATTAAATTAACAGAATAAGGTGCTATTTCAACATCAATCGCGGTTGCTTCTGCATTATAAGAGTAAGCTTTTTTCAATTGCGTTTCCATTTCAGAAAAACATTGTTCTATCTTGCCTGTTATAAGATTTTTTATCTCTTTTTCAGAATTTTGAATTAACATTGGCTCAAGATTTGTGCATAACTCATTATATCTTGAAGTTGAGCATAAAACAGGTATTTGCGTTTCTTCAAATATTATATTTTCTTTTGAAACGATTGTATTGTTAGAATATCCGCCATGGGAAATAATTTCAGCAATCGCTGAATTTGCAGAATCTTTTATGCATTTTTCCATTGTTTGCCTTACATCTATGGGAATGTTTTTTTGCGGCAGGATTTTATCTTTGAAAGCAAAAAAAAGTAAGATAATGCTTGCAACGAGTATAATTCCAATTATTACATAGATTGTTATTTGCGAGCGAGTTGATTTTAGCAGTATCCCTTTACTATTCTCAAAATCGGCTCGCGAGTTGCATTTTGTTTTTTCAATCTTTTTCATTCTTATTCTCCCGGCCTTACAACTATTCCGCAATCTGAATTTGTAACATTAAACATATTTCTGCATTTTATATAGTAAGTTTTTTCTTTTTCATATTGGGTAGTGTGTACTGTAGACGCATCTGTCATTTTTGTTCCTTCTTCGAAAATAAATGCGCAAGATTCAGTATTATTTCCAGCATATCTGCACTCTGCCGGTTCGTTTGTTATAATTTTTAATGTTCCTCCAAATTTGCTAGCAAAGATAACAATTGGCGCAGTATCGACTGTTGTCAGATTAAAACTGATTATATCATTTGCAGTATTCCCCGCGATATCCTCGCATTTTACGGGGATATTATAATCCCCGGACGGAAGTGTTGTGAATACTTGTGAATGTTCTGTTGAATCAGTATCTGAAAATTCTATTTCTCCCCCCCCAAGATTATAGGAACATATTGCTTTTCCGCCACTAATACAACCACTTGTTTTTAAATTGAGCACAATATTTCCGGTTTCTGTTCCAATTTTTATTTTTCCAGAAGGTGACTTTGAAGTTATATTAAGTCCGCTTTGGCAAGATTTTAAATTATAAACCTGCGCGTTTTCATTTTTATTTCCAGCACTATCTTTGCATTTGAAATAATAACTATTTTCTTCAGGTGTTAAATTTAGGGCAGTATAACAAGGCCATTCTCCAAGAACAGCTATGTTTACACATGTCGTGTTTTCTATCATATCATCGTAAGCTAAATCATATTCTTTAGAATATTTACATTCTGCCGGTTCGTTCACATAAAATTGAACTATTGTTGTATTAAATCCATAACCAATATAAGAGTCTGTCGCAGGAATAAACTTTGTTATTATTGGAGCAGTTGCATCAGGCCCATCCTTTACTGTTACTCTTACAACGAATTCTGGTCTGTTCCATGTTCCTGCAAAATTTTTACATCTTATAAAATAATTATTCTCTCCGGTTTTAAGTTGAAGAGTTGCTTCTGAATTCTCACTTGTTGTTTCTGCGGTATCTCCAGTCGTCGTATCTTCTCCTGTCACTTGGCCATTTATTACTTGTCCTGTTCCTGCTGTATCTCCAGTCGCTGAACTTGAACTTGTTATAAAAGGAGAAAGCCCGATCATATGATTATATCCAACAAGTCCTGTTGCAGAAGCAGAAGAAACCATATCATAAGCCATCTCGTCGTAAGTCTGCGTATGTTTTGTATCTATTTTACATTTAGCCGTTTTGTCTGTTATAACTCCGAATTGTATTCCCGCATATGCTTCAACATCTGCAATTGTAAATTTCATTTCCTGAACATCTGAATATGCATAAGGAGATGTCAAAATTTCTGGCCATGGTTTTATTGTTGCAGAAGTTGTATCTGTTATTTTTGCACATGTTCCTGGTTCTCCAAGGCTATTGAAATATTGGCAATTTGCGCCGAGTGAACGGCATCTGTAATCTGAACAAGGTATTACTGGATTATTGTTGCATGCATCACATTGTCCGTCGAGAGGGGGTTCCCATGGCGCGCAGGTATACTGCATTACATAATATTGGTTTTCAGTTTTGTATGAAACTATCGATATAACTACCCCTGCGATGAATGCTACAACACCCAATATACAACCAACGCCAGGAGGAGCAGCACATAAACCGAGAGCAATAGCGGTAGCAAATCCCATGGTAGAAGCCATTGTGCCATATACAATGCTTTTGTCTCCAGGGCTCATACCGCTTCCGAATGGGTCCCATGCGTTGAGAATAATTCCGACGACGATTGTTACGGCGATAGAGATGCCTGCTTTCGTAAGGCCGGATAATTCAGGAGCTTTTGCAGCTTTTGCAGCGTCGGCTGCTTTAGCGGCTTCGGCAGCTTCGCTAGCATGAGCATTTGCTTCAACTGCTTGATTATAAAGATTGGGATTAGCAGTATCCTGAAGGTTAGCAGCATTCTCAAGAGTAGGACCCATGGGAGTAACCTGTGGTTTTAAAGTATTAATCTGTGTATCTAATAAGTTCTTTTGAATTTGTAAAGTAGATGAACTACCCGGGGTTGTCACTAAATCTAGGGCCGCCCTTGATTCTTGTAAGGAAGCAAGTTGAGTTGTAGCATCATTAAAAGCTTTGGTAGCAGCCTCCGCAGCCGCAGCAGCTTCTGTAGCAACTGCAGCAGCACTTTGCGCGCTATATTGCGCTAATTCAGTTTTAATAGCATTACTTCCAGTCCAATCCCCGGCTTCAGGCTTATCAACCGCCCAATTAAAAGCTTTTCCCCAAATTTCTCCATTTCCTGCCCCAGAATAAATATCTGCGAAAAAATATTTAGTAATAACAAAACCTAATCCCTGTGTTACTGTTGCAAGAGTACTGGGAAGATATTGTCTCCAAAGCCCAGGGTCATATTCTGCGTCTCCTTGAAGCGCACTTATAACATCTTTTATTTTTGTTGCATCAACACTGGGCACTGCGCCATTCTTATTCGTTCCTGAAAATTCTGTCAATGCAAGATATCCGCCGGGCCTGCTAGCTAAACTTGCTAAATATTCATCAGAATAATAATCTGTGCTGCCTTTTTCTTTGCTTGTTTTTCCAGCAGCATTCAACTTCATTCTTTGAATGATTTTGCTACTGTTTTTCTTGATATCCTCTGCATTTCCTCCTAATTCTCCAATAACATTTACATAAACTCCACAGCTTCCGAGCATTCTACATCTTTCATTTAATGTATCTATGTAAACAGGAACCTGGTCTTTGACACCACTTGTCTCAGGGTCTGTTATGCAAATAATATTTTCATCTTCTTCAAAACTTCCTCCGATTATTCCAGATTTTGTTTTCTTTTCTCCACCAATACAGATAAAATTGCCCATAGAACATATTGCACTAGTTTCTGCAGTGTTCCCCCCGTAATTAGCAGTACTTGAACTTGAAGTTCTAGAAGAACTAGATGAGCTCGAACTATTTTCGCTGGTCCAGAATTGCAATCCTTCAGTGTATTTTGGAACGCAGTGAGGAATAACTTTATTGTAGGCATCTCCCATACCATTATAATTTGCTTGTTTATTATTTGCTAAACTTCCCGAATACCTAAAACCCGGGAATCCTACATTGTTTTCTTCTGTATAAGTATCACTCACAGTCGTTTCTCCAGGTATTTCATTGAACATTACACATTGAGGATATTTATCACATTCTTCTTTAACATCCTCATAAGTTCTATCATCATCTCCAACTTCATTTGCAGAAAGGCATGTTCTCCAATCATTCATAACACATTGCGCTTCAGAAAAACTTCCACTTGATTGTTGCACGCAAATTTCTTGATTAAAATCAGCACATTGTTCAACAGTTACTTCTCCATCCATACATATTGCCTTAAACCATCTCGAGCCAACAGGAGCAACGCCAAAAACAGAAGTATCATATTCTCCAACACACCAACTTTCACCGTGTTTTTTTCCGTATGCATTACAATTTAAATCTCTGCAGATACTTTCGCCCATGTCTGGTTTTGCATCTCTTCCAACCCTGTACTGCTCACAAGTGCTTCCTGCGAGTATATCACAATTTCCACATGATGCACTATTTGGAGTAGAAGCACATGATTGTGAATTAGGGATAAATGTTTTCCAGTATTCAGGATCATTCGCTCTTGAAGAATCATAAATATTTGCTTTATTTCCGCAAGAATCAATAAAATAAATTTTGTCTTTATCTTCAACGCAAGATGTTTTGAACTTGCCCCCAGTAGTCGGAACACAGAGGGTATTCAAATCAATATTTGTGCAAAGAAAATCTTTAGAAAACTCTCCATTTTTTGCTAAGCATTCTTTTTTTGTTCCAAACGTACAATCAAATGGAGCATATTCTCCTTCTTTCATGACACACGCACCTTCATCATCAAGATTAGTATATCCAGTACAACCCTTTTCTTCATCTATCGCTTCCCATTTTTTTGTTAAACCATATTCATTAGATAATTTTGTACATTGTCTCCCTGTTACCATCGGTGCCTGTGTACCGAGAACACAGCATCCTAGAGCACATTGACTTTGAGATTCACAAGTAGCGTCATTACTCCAGTTTCCGCCATTATTTTCGCATTTATCTTTTGGTGAATTTGGAGAGCATAGTCCTTCACTAGGATTATAACAACAACCTTTCTTACAGGGATCATAAAGATCGCAAGAGGTTGGAGCAAGAGAAGTCTTACACATTCCTGCATCAAGTTTGTTCATGTCTTGGCAGATAGCTCCGTTATTAGCTTCAGGGCAACAGCCCGGCGGTTTTTCTGTTTCTGCTGCAATAACCATTTCAGGAGAAGAGATTATATATGCAAAAGCAAATATCGCGGTTATCATCACAAATATTTCAAATGTGCTAATAATTCTTTTGCTTTTTGTCTTATTTCTCATATTAAAGTCCTGCAGGAAGAACGCATGTCTTCACAGCAAATTTAATTCCCTTTTCAGTGTCTTTATCTTTTAATGTATAAATCTTTGTTTGATCACTTGCACTGAATTTTTTTATTATTATGTCTGGATTAAATTTCATCCAAGAAACACTATCAAATGCACAGTTTTCTGATTCAAAATAGACTATTTTGTTCTCAGTATAAAGAAGATTATAGAGTGGGCTAATAATTTTTGTATCAAATACATCAAATGTTTCTGTCTTGTCCCCCTTAGTTATTGTAATATCTTTTTGGATATTAGCTCGGATGGCTTTCGTTTCAAATTCTATGCCCAGTGTGAGATTTCCAGAAATAACTTCCCTACCTCCCTTCTTCAATTTATTTTCAATAACAGAGAAACAAGAGTTAACATCTTTTCTTACATTTTCTTCAATATAGCTTCTTATTTTTTCCATGAGCATTGGTTCCTGGTTTATACAGTTCTCATAAAACATTGAGGAGGTACATAAATACGGAACCTTCTCGCTATCTTTCTCCCCCCTATAAAGAATGTAATTAGTCATATTACCAGAATACCCGTTATTCCCTAATATTTTCTCCTCTGAATTTTTCATGCTATCGCTTGCGCATTTTTGTATGAATGCTTTGGGGTTATCTATTCTTGACGCGTCAATATACGGTTTTATTACAAAAATATAAAGAAGAATTATTGCTACAATCGCCAGTATAGCGATGATTACAAAGAGAGTTATCTGTGACTTTTTGTTTATCTTCATTTTATCATCCATAAGTTAACCCCCTCTTTTTTTATTCTTTCTATATTCCCACTTATGACCTCTTCTAGAAGATATTTATCTGCCGTATTCCAGCTTATCTTTAAATGCTTTGCTAATTCAGAACTAGTTACAACTTTTTTCCCCTTAACAAATTCAAGTATCTCTTTATGAATGTTCATATGATTATTAATATGTATACTCTTATGAATATTATGGCGTATAAATGGTTTATTATTAATACGATTAGTCATAGAAGGTTTTTAAATATTTCGGTGAGGGAAAATAAGAAAGTGTAAATTAGTCTCTTGTCAGTCCTCTGCTCGGATTAATGTTTGTTAATAATAACTAAGAGATAGACAAACCTTAATCCTCGGTCTCTATTCTCGGCGCGAGAATAAAAGCAAGTTCTGTTAATGGCGTCTTAAACTCGAGTTTAAGAGGATAATCTTTTGCAAAGTTCAATACGACTTTGTCGTTTATCTTTGTTGCTTTTATCATCTTTTGTAAATATTCTAAAGAATATCTGCTCTTTGCTTTTTCCATTGACTCTATTTTGACTTCATCAGAAGAATAAGCTAATTTTGCTGAATTAAGAGGACCTTTTGCGAATATTTCAAATTTATCTGCTTCTGCTTCAAAGCCACATGAATCAGAAACAATAGAACAATCTTCAACTGCTTCTGCAAAATCAATTGAATTCATCTCAACTTTGGTGGTAAATTCAAGGGAAGGAATGGGTTTATCTTTAGACTCTAAATCAAGAAGAGTAAGTGTAAATTCTCTTTTTATCTTATCTATTATTTCTATCTTTAGTGTATTCTCCTCAGTTGATAATACTAAAGAACTATTCAATGAACATCTTCTTAAAATTGCTTTAAAACTTTCAAGATTAATCCCTATTGTTTCATCTTGAACATCGAGTTGTGTGAAAGCATTTGCAGGAACCTTAAATATAACCATTGCTACATTTGCAGGATCAATAGCAACAAGACTCATACCTTCCTTATTCACCCTTATTTTTACTTCCAAAACCAGTTCTGAGATTATTCCGATGATGTCTGAAAATAGTTTTGGCCTCTCTAATTTTAATAGCATGTTTAATAAAAAGCTATCCTGCTTTTAAATATTGTTATTCTAAACTGAATAGTTAATTAGATATTTAAACTTGAAAGCAAATAACTAATCATGATGGAAGAAAAAGAAACGCGGGAAGAAGAGAAATTAGAATTAAAAGAGGCAGAAAAAATAAGCATAAAGGAAGAGAGAATAAGAAAAATAGCCCTGTTTTACTATTCTAGATTAGACATAAGAAAAAACATGCTCGAATTTTCTAAGAACAGAGAATGTGTTCCGAGATATTTTGATGGATTTGGAAAAAGACCTGATGCTTTTCAATATGACTCAGACATGCCAGAATTTGCAAAAAAAGGCGCAACCTCCTTTCATTGTTCAGAAGAGCTATGGTCAGATCCCCTAAATATCTCCACTGAAATGAACGAAAACGATTTTAAAAAATTGAGAATCGGCTGGGATTTATTAATTGATGTAGACTCGCCATATTTCGACTACAGTAAGATTTATGCGGAAGTTCTTGTTGATGTTTTAAAGTCTAATGGAATAAAAAATATAGGGATAAAATTTTCAGGTTCAAAAGGTTTTCATATAATCATTCCGTGGAAGGCATTTCCTCCCGAGATTTCAGGTAAAAAAACTTCAGAAATGTTTCCAGAATGGCCAAGATTAATCTGTTCCTATCTATCTAGCCAGATACATAAAAAACTTAGAGAAAGAATTACAGACGAAACTTCTTTTGGAAGCCATAAAGATTCAGAAGCATTAGAAACCTACTGTGTAAAATGTGGTAATACTGCAATTAAAAAATCAATTTTTATTTTTAAATGTCCTTCATGCAAGTCAGAATTGAAACTTGCGGGAGAAGTTTTTGAAAAGAAAAGAAAAATTTCTTGCCCGAATTGTTTTCAGAATATCGGAGAAAGAAAATCACTTGAAAAAGAAAGAATTGAAAAAGAAGAGTTTTATTTTTGCAACACATGTGGTATATCCTCAAAAACAAATAAAGATAATTTTAAGGAAAAAGTAAAATCTGAGCATATAGACGCAGACCTTATTCTTGTCTCTCCACGACATCTTTTTAGAATGCCCTACTCCCTTCATGAAAAGACAAGCATGGCTTCAGTTGTAATTAATGCAGATGAAATAAAAATTTTTGACATAAAAGACGCAGACCCATTTAAAGTAATTCCAAGAAACTTTCTTCCGGATTCAGAACCGGGTGAGGCAACACAACTTCTTCTCCAGGCATTAGACTATAAACAACCAGAATCACAGATACAGAAACTCGAAAAAGAAAAAACAAATTTTGGAAAGAAAAAATTTAAGGATATAACCATAACAAATTTAACACCCGACTTGTATCCCCCTTCAATAAAAATAATATTGAAGGGAATGCCCGGAGACGGAAGAAAAAGGGCCCTGTTCATACTGCTTTCATTCTTTAAATCACTTAAACTTTCTGATAGTGAGATAGAAAAAATAATAGAAGAATGGAACAAAAAAAATAAAGAGCCCCTCAAATCTGGCTATGTAAAAGCTCAACTTTCATGGTATGCGAAGTCAAAGCCAAAACTTCCGCCAAATTTTGATAAAGTATATTACCGAGATATTGGAATAAATCCTACTGTTGAAGAAATAAAAGCAAAAAATCCCGTTAGTTATGTTATTCGGAAAAGTTTTTCGAGAGATTACTTTAAATCGCGGGGAAAAAATAATGACCGAGCTTAAAAAGATGATCACTATCAGCGATATAGTTTCGTGGCTTTATTGTCCTAGAAAACTTTATCTTTCAGTCGTTAAGGGAATAAGGGGACCGCCAAACAAACTGATGATAGAAGGAAAATTAAGACACAACATACTTGAAAGTTTTTCAAATAGGGAAGAAAATTTAGTAAAAAATATAGTGAAAGATAGTTTACCCGAAGAGTTTTTACTTTCTTACCAATCTTTCTTACGGGATATAGCCAAAGAAGTATTCATGAAAAATAATAATTTAATTGATTCATTCTCAATTGATAGAACAGAATTATTTAAAAAAATACTACAAAATTTTGAAGAAGATATGAAGATAAGAGTTCTTTCAATAAAACAAGGAATTTTAGATGGATTCCTTGGTGAAGATTTATGGAAAAATCTAAAACCAAAATATATCTCTGAAATGAAACTAGAATCAGAAATTTTAGGATTAAAGGGTAGAATTGATAGAGTAGAATTTAATGAAGATAAGATTATACCCTATGAACTCAAGTCGAGGGATAACAAAATATTCTTTTCAGATGAGATACAACTCACTGCCTATGCCATGCTTCTCGAAGATAATTATAAAAAAATAATTTCCGAAGGAATGATTGAATGTTCTGGGAAAAAACAAAAAACAGAAATAAAAGAAGAAAACAAGATAATTGTTTTAGACATTGCGGAAAAAATCAGAAACATTGATAAAAATGTTCCAGAAATGCCTTCAAATTTTGGTAAATGCTCTAAGTGTGATTTGCGAGAAGATTGTTTGAGAATGTAATGATTGAAAAATAATTATGCTAAAATTACAATCTTTCTTCTAAATCTCTTATCTTGCAAGAAGTACCATCGAGAGCTTTTCTTAAGAATCCTAATACCCTTTTTGCCGGAATAGAAAAATCACAGCAGGGTTCTTTGTCTTGTTTCCAAAGATTAGCTTGTGTCCCATATGCTCCAGCAATTGCCGCACCCAAAGCAATATAATCTGCAATAGATTTTCCATCAAAATCATCAAAAGA
>Ga0247842_10009306_pt1 | contig 10045 bp, 15 predicted proteins | sample LaCruzMarch2015__3_FD_192411 | JGI IMG/M metagenome (GOLD analysis project Ga0247842, IMG submission 192411) | Freshwater microbial communities from meromictic Lake La Cruz, Castile-La Mancha, Spain - LaCruzMarch2015_19m | ecosystem: Environmental > Aquatic > Freshwater > Lake | place: Spain... | reverse complement strand
GCGTTTGGCATCCCAGACGAATTGCTTGGCCTTGGGAGAGGAAGTACTGAAGCAACTGCATCGGTCAGAATCCGAGCGTTCTTTGGCACTATCACCACACTGCAAGGAATTGTGGCGCGAACTTACTCGCAGAATATCATTGATAGAATCACAGGAGTCCCAGGCTCCGTCTGGTTAGAGTTCAACGAGGTATCTGATGAGTCCTTCTTCAAGTATGCGGCGGCCATCGCTGCACTGCGAACGGGTATGGACGCTGATGCAGTTGTATCAGCCGAATGGGCTAGGGAGAAGTTGGGTATCCCGGCTGATGACGACCCCCTCCGGCAAGGCATGGCTGAAATGGTGCTTGACAGGAAAGTCAACCCGCCTAATCCCTTTGGAATGGGCAATCAAGCAGTGGCGCCTGTGAAAGAGGGCGACTCGAAGACTGAAGACGAAATGCCTGAAAAGAAACTGATGTGATAACATGCAACCGATACGCAAGGACCCAGCGGGCTTCAAGACAGTAGAACTGGCGAATGCCCGCATCCTAGCGAACCTTGTGCTCGACATTGAGGAGTTGGTCCTGCGTGCAGTTGACCGCATGAAGGGTGAGAGGAAACTCGCATCCCTTATCCCAAGCAAACTTTGGACGGCTGCACTCGTTGTCCCATTCCCATCAGAGTTCATGACGCTGATTGACAGCGTTGACCAGATTGAGATGGTTGTCGATAAGAACGCGGCTGGTAGAGCGGCAGAGCGTATTGTGTGGACCGCACAGTCCCATGGCCTACGATGGGCATCCAAGGCTCTCATCAAAGCAGGTCTCGAGAAACCCGACCCAGTTGTATGGGCGGGTGGCGGTATGTTCGGGTCTACCGACATGATACCCCAACAGGGCGTCACCAAGGCCTTTGTTTTGCCTCCTGACCCAAAGATGATTGCTTTGTATAAAGAGCGGGTAAAGAGCGAAATAAAGAACCTCACGGGCTTCCAATCGCTGGCTATCAAAAGGGCAATCACAGAAGGGTTCCAGAAAGGTGAGACGGTCTCGCAGATTACCAAGCGTATCAAAGAAGTGACACCGATGGCCAAGAACAAGGCAATCACTATCGCTAGAACAGAAACACTCGCAGCAGGTAACGCAGCAGCAAAGCGGAGATACACTGACGCGGGTGTTGAGAAGGTCGAATGGGTCGCCGCATACGACGACAGTGTCTGTGATGAGTGTGAGAGTAAACACGGCAACGTTTACCCCATCGGAGACGCACCCGACTTACCAGTGCATCCGAATTGCAGGTGCACGTTAATCCCATACATTGAGAAGGAGGAATAAACTATGACATTTTACGGATTCGGAAGCGCGCAGGTGTCTGCGCATTACACACCCACGCTATCGCTTGGGGAAAGAATAGCATTTGGTTACGAATCGGGGATAGAGCGCTGGCACAAGTTTGGCTTTAATCCTGATGTAGACGCGGCGGTAGAAGCATCTGTCGTGCCATACTCAACGGGTGGCGTCAAGGCAAACTTCCCGCTAGTTGCAACTTACCCAGGCGCACAGGTTGAGATTGACTCTTCAAGCACTGACGATGACGGAGACCCCGCGGGTACTGGCGCACGCACGGTAACAATGTATTACCTCACGAGCGCAGGTGTTGAGAAGACGCACACGTTCACAATGGACGGCACAACCGATGTCGCATCAGGCACGGGCTGCGCTGACATGTGGCGTATCAATGGCCTTCGCATAAAGACGATGGGCTCCCTCCAGGGTGCGGCAGGAACAATCAGCGTTCGAGAACTCGACGACACGCCAATCTTCACCCAGATACTTCCAGGGTCGACACGGGCGTTCAACTCCCAGTATACAGTCCCAGCGGGCAAGCGCCTGTTCATTACTGACTGGTCTTGTTCCAGCCTTGGTGCCAGCCGTGGTGTAAACGACTACTTACGGTTCAAAATACTGGCAAACAAGGATTACGACGGTGTTTCTTCGGGAATCAACCTATTTGAACACAGTGATATGTCGGTGCAGGGTGATAACGTCCACCGCCACTTCGAAGTCCCGATATCGTTCCCAGCACTTACTGACATCGTAGTTAACTGCCAGGGTGTAGCGGCAACTGACCACGTGCAAGCATCGACATACCTTCAGGGATATCTAGTCACGGTATAACCATGCAACAGCCAATGACATGTAAAGAGTGTGGAGGCCACTGTTGTTATCAGCGCATTTCGTTTCACCCAAAGGAATGGCAGGCACTTCATAAGTACGGCAACAAAGAGCAAATCAAAGCCAAGGACTTCATGTTCATCGGCTTTGGGGATGACGGGTATTGGTATTCTCGCAATAAAGGAGCGTGCCCTGCCCTGACCGCCGAAGGATGTGCCATTCCTTACAATGAGCGCATGCTACTCTGCAATCTCTATCCATACGTCCCCTTCCCGATTCACGGGCCCGATGGGAAGATTGAGATAGAACTGTTCCTAGCGAATAAGTTCTGTCCGGCATGGAGAGAGTTTGCAGAGCGCAGATATGAGGCAGAGGAGGAGTTACGAAATGCCACCCGCAAAGAAGACTGAAAAGAAAACCGTAACGCCGAAAGTAGAGATGCTTGAGACCCCGCTAGAAAGACTTGAGAATCGAGTCACTGTTCTAGAAGGTTTCGTAGCGAAACTCTACGGTCAGCATTACGGCGGTATCTACAAAGTGGAATAACCATGACAGACACAACCTTGCCGAGTGCTACATTCGATGGCGGACCGGCGGCGCAAGACCCGTCCCCAACTGTACAATACACAAGGCTACTTGCTAGCGCGTTCAAGAAGTCCTCGATGGAGATGCGAGACGGAGGCCTAATGGTCCGTGACGTCCCGATGTTAGCCTCTGGGACATGGACCGATTCTGCCGTCCAGACGCCATTGAACTATCCGGAGAAAACCCTTCGCGAATTCGCAGCGAACTGGTCAGACAACACGGGATGGTCTCGCCACACAGGAGGAGTCCCGCGCGACGCTACTGATAAGGTAGCAGAACTACTCAATCCCAGATTCCAAGAAGGCGCAGTTGTCGGAGACATCTTCCTTCACGGAGCAACCCAGAAGTCTCGGGATATGATTGAACTAGTCAAACGCAAACTGATTGCGTTCGTCTCGGTTGAGCACACGGGAGATGAAAGGTATAACGCCTCGACCCGCCAGTTAGAAGCCACGTCCATTAACTTCTCTGGTTTTGCATTCGTCAATAAGGGCGCATGTAAACTCTGTAGAATTAACGAAGCGGCACCTCTGGCAAGTGCATCAATCGAAGAAGCACCCCTAGAGGTGCAGGATGAGACTATGGACACCAAAGAGTTAGAAGCCAAGATGGACGCTATGTCTAAAGAACTGGCGGAGTTAAAGGCTCCCAAGGTTATTGAGACAGTAGCACCCGTTGTTGACAACTCCCGGGAACTCGCCGAACTTGAAGAAGTCAAGGCAGTGAGAGGGGAACTTGAGACACTTCGCGCACAGATGAAGGAACTCATGTCCCAGCCCGCAGCGGCACCCGTAGCAGTTGCAGCACCAGTAGAAGCACCGAAGACCGAACACAAAGAGCCTTCTTCACGGTTTATAATCGACAAGAAGAACCGCTCAATCACAATGGAGTGAACACAACATGACAGCAATTACCCCAGCCGCATTTGACCCAAAACCCCGCCAACTTGGCGCAGTAATCGACTGTGTAGCAGGAGCAGCAATCCTTGCAGGCGCAGCAGTAGTTATCGAAGCATCCGGTGACAACTTCACCGTTATCCCCTGTGACTCTGACACTGCCGCAACTCTACCGTTCATCGGTGTTGCACTCTATTCAGCAGCCGCGGATGGAGACCACGTAGCAGTCGCCAGCACTGGGTCCGTTATAATGGTCCAGGAAGGAGACGGCGCTGCAGGTATCGACGCAGGAGACTTCTTACAGGCAGGCAGTGCCTCTGGTAGTGTCGTCGTCGAGACCAACGCTGACCTTGCAATTCTCGGTGTAGCACTCACCGACTGCGCAGCAGGCGGATTCACTTACGTTCTCGTGCAGCCACAACTGTCAACGAAGGGAGCATAATCATGGTAGCATTTGAACACACCCGCAGACTCGCCCAGTTCCTTGAAATTGAAACAATGGGCGCATCCGAACTGAAACGCAAAGTTGACCGCATGGTTCCCCGCGAACTGTCTTACCATGACTATGATGGAAAGGTAGTCGGCGCCCGTGAACTGCTGCTCTCCGAAGGTATCGAGGGAACAACCCTTATTCCGACTGAAATCGCAGCCACCGTTGTAGAAGGCGCAGAGCCCGTAAGGTGTTTCCGTGAGGTTCTCCCCATCTATCAGATGAAGGGGATGTCCATGTCTGTGCCTGTTGGCTCGACTGGAACCTATGCTCCTATCGTCTCTGAAGGGTCAGAAATCCCCATCGAGAACCAGGAGTATTCAAGCGTTACCTTCAACGCAATCAAGTATGCAACCCGCCCGGTCATCACCAACGAGATGATTGACGACGGCATGTTCGATGTCATCGCTACCGAAGTTCGCAAGGCCGGTCAGCGCATGGAGAACGCACTCAACCGCGTTGCCCTTGCAGAAATGATTGACAACGACGCCAACGTAGCCGACTGTGGTAACACTGGAACAACCCCACTGCTCTTCCTCGCAGCCGCACAGCAGAACGTCCTTGCCGACAACTGCATGCCCAACCAGATTATCTTCAGCCCATCCTGTTACGCAGCCTGTATGCAGGAGGGTCTGATTCTTACCCCCGCGTATGCAAACGACATGATGAGGACTGGAACCCTCGGGCAGATTCTCGGTATGCCCACCCGCATGTGCAGCATTGCCTCCTCAACAACCAGCCTCGACGGCGGTAAGTCTGTCGCAACGTGGGGATTCACCAGCGACAACTATGTCGGTGCACTCGTGCTCGACACCACTGTCTGCGGTGCAATCGGTATGAGGCAGGACATGAAGGTCGAACAGTACGCTGACTCAATCCGCCAGATGCAGGGCATCAGCCTTTCAATGAGGTTTGACGTCGAGGCACTCCAGACCAACGGTATCGGGTCCATCATCTACTAGACGGGGTGAGGCTAATGCTTTGCTCCCAGAACAGCGGCAAATACCTGTCTGGGACGTGGCATGAGAACCGATTGTTAGCGGTCGAAGAGACCGATAACTTCGACTCATCCGACCTATCCTTTTTAGAAATGGATGGGGCTCTACCCGGCCCGATAGGCAAGATGGCACAGTTCAGGAGCACGATGTCCATGCTAACGCAACCAATCGACCCCTTGAACTGGGAACAAGAAGACTACGAATACAATAAGGAAAACCCAGCGGTAGGTGACTAATGGCATTTTGTACATACACGGAACTTGCGAATTTAACAGGAAGTGTCCGTACACAGACCGTTCTGGAGGCAATCATATCAGAAGCGGATAGGCAGTTGACCGCGTACTTAAAGGCACGTGGAGTCACCGCCTCTGCTTGCGACGAATCGAAATCGGCATCCCTTGCCCTCTCGCAGGCTGGGTTACTTCGATTAGGATTACAGGAGGGTTCATTTCAGGCCAGTTCTGGCGACTTCACCTCTAGCGTTAACGTCACCGATGCGTGCAAAGCATTGGAGACCAGAGCATTCAGTATCCTTGATGACTACATATCGAGGCAGGTAGCACTCATTACTCCTCGCAGGTCTTACATGATGAAGGCAGGCGGGCGATGTTAATATGTTCTCTGCTCCACACACCGCTACGGCCAGGAGGATGGTCCTAACATACAGCCTCAAGTATGATGGCGGGACTGCCGTATTCACAGCCGGCAAGACCCTCACGGGCGCGACATCTCACGCGACCGCCACCATCTCGAGCACGGGAAGCACTGCTAGCGGAACCCTCGTAATCTATGATATCTCTGGAACGTTTCAGAACGATGAACCACTGTCCGACAATGGCACTATCCCAGGTGCCGCTGTCGCAGATGGTGTTATCAGCGGTCCGATTCTAGACGCCTATGGACAACAGTCACAGACTGAAGTATCCACTTCAATAACGTGCAGGTTCTTCTCAAAGTTGGACCTCAACCCTTCAACGGGTGCACTGACGTATGCTCAAGACTCTTTGCAGGTGATGATGCCTCCGCTCGTGGATTTAGATAATGGTGACACTCTTACATCTACTGACACGGGATACGCGGAGACTTATGTCATATCGGCACTGAAGCCTGTGTATACACTAGGGATTCTCCATCACTACACGTCCAGACTAGCGAGGTTGTCATGACGCCGTCAGCCTCAACCTGTTACGGTCATCAAGAACTACGAGACATGGTCATTGAACTCAAGGCCGATGTAAAACACATCGACAAGAAAATCAGTGAACTTGTTGAAATCGCACGAGAGAACAGCCTACGCATCGACTCACTTGAGCAATATCGTTCGGAAGAAGTGGGTCGTGCGAAGGGCGTGGCGTCTACTGCTACTGTAGTCTCGGTTGTCATATCGGTTGTCGTTTCGGTTGTCGCAGTTATCGTGGGGGCGATTTTCACATGAGAGACATCACCCTTTCAATAATCAATAAGTTACTCGCAACAACAGCAATAACCACGGCAGTGAGTACCCGCGTGTATCGCGCACAACTCCCGAAGAAGCCAACACTACCAGCGATAGTAGTCACAAAGGTTGACGACATAAGACCAAATGACACAATCGAAGCCTACGGGCGCGCGCGTATACAGGTTACTGTTCTAGCAGCAAGCGATGGTTTGACGGATAACATCTCTGGCCTAGTTGCCGACGCTCTGAATTCAGTTGTCAATACTTACTTGACAGGTGTGATTATCGTCTCAATCGAAGATGCAGGAGCAGTTAGTGACAATAACCCAGACGCTGATACGTGGATGTATCACAGAGACTTCATGGTGAACTACCGATGACATCACAAGCAAAAATGGCAACAGGCGCATACGTCCTTTACAATGGGACCGTATACGCCGAACTTACGGAGATTACCCCTCCGTCATTTAGCGTTGAGAAGGTCGACGCAACCAGCCACGATTCTACCCACAAGGTAACAATCGGCGGCCAGTCGTCCTTCGGAGATTTGACTTTCAAGGCGAACTTCATTAACGACACCAGCCAGGCAGCCCTGCGTGCACTTGCAGTAGCAAAGACCACCGGACTCTGGCGGTTCGTTTACCCCGCATCCTCTGGGCTCCCGACCTACTCGGTTCCCGGGTTCGTATCCTCACTCTCAATCACGGCTCCACTCAAGGGAGCGCCCGCACAGATGAGTGTGTCGATTACCCCGACCGAGTCCGTCAGTGAAGTCACAGGCGCTCGGTTACCGCTGACCACACCGTTCCTTGTCCTTACCAAGACTGAAGGCGGCACCGTTACTGGAACCCCAGCCCTTGCAGGCACGACCTACGTGTACGACTACACGATGCCCCAGGCAACTGTAGCGTCATACACGCTCACCCCGACTGCATCCTCTGGAACCATCTATGTGAATGGAACCATCGTTGCGACCGGCGCAGCATCAGGTGCACAGGGATACACCCTTGCTCTCTTCCCGACTGGAAGCATCAAGGAAGACTTCGTTGTCGTAGACGGAACTGGCATGCCCAGTATCTACAGGATACGCCTCACCAGAGGAACGGCATAATCTTATTTTTTAAAGGAGGGACACAATGGTAGATAATCAACAGATGACTTACATGGCCAAGATAGGCGTAGATGGCTCGGAGTTTACGAGCGGTCTTGGCAAGATGGCAAATGACTTTACAGCCTTCTTTGGGCCCACGGGTATGGCTGTTGGTGCCGTTGCTGTCACCGCAGGAGCAATATCATCACTGATACAAGAGCAGGGTAAACTCGCAGACAGCAACCTTGACCTAGCGGAAACAACCGGTATCGCAGTCGAAGAAATACAGCGGTTCCACTACGCAGCCAAACTGTCTGGGGATAGCATCTCCACAGTTGACACCATGCTCAACAAACTCACCTTGTCAATGGGTGAGGCGCGTAACGCAACCAGTGCACAGGCAGCGGCATTCTCGGAGATGGGGATAGACCCAACTGGGAAGACCACGTCAGAAGTGTTCGAGGAGATGGCACGCGCTCTATCCACAATGAATGATAGACAGAGGGCTGCATCTCTCGCAATGGATATCCTTGGTAAATCTTACAAGGAAACGTTGCCATACATGGCAGACTACATCAAGAACATCGAGGAAATCAACAGTAAGGAGATGTTTACACAGGCAGAAGAAGAGCAGTTGCAGAGGGGTAAAGAGGCCTTTGACAAACTCGGCGCTTCCGCTGAAGGTGCATCGGGCCGTATTGCAATAGCGTTAGTAGAGATTATGGAGTCGGTTGCCAAAGTTCCGGATAGACTTGGCGGTATAAACCTACACACGTTCTTTGGCGGGGAGATGTATAAGGGTGTAACATCAGCCAACGACGACTTCGGTAGCGGTGCTCTTGGTGGGATGCAGTCACCCGATGCCATCAAGATGGGTATCGTCGACCCCTATAAAGACTGGACAGCCGCCGAGGTTGAGGTTTGGCAACAGGCCGATAAGGTAACCGAAGCACAGAACAAACTCGCAGAGGCAATGAAGCAGGCGAACACTCCCGAGAACGTCAAGCAGGTCAAGTTGTTATCCGCCGCCTACATCGAGCAGGAGGCTATTCTGCAGGGGCTTACCAGCACGGCAAAGCAAGCACAGCAGGCACTCAACCCATATTACGACCCGGGTGCGGTTGAAAATCAGGCACCATCAACCGCGGAAGAAAGAGCAGCGGCTATGTTCGGTGTAAACTATGGTTCTGGCGCGAACGTGGGATACTACGAGGGTGAATACGCAGCGAACACCTCACGCTATCAGGCCAACCTCGCCTTCGCAATGTCAGACACTACTGGGAACGCCAGTCTGGCTGCAATCAAATCTCTGGATGCAAGTCGATACCGTCTTAACAATGTAGACAATCCGAATTACGGTGCTGGAACTGGAACATATGCCAGCATGTCCGACCAGTATATGGCGGCGTATAAGGAATCTATGAACCCAACCGTTGTCATTCAGGTGTCTCCCGACTTCAGCGAGAGCGCACAGTCAATTGCAGAGAAGACCGCCGAAGCCCTATCACGGGCACTGGCGAGGCAGGCGTCAGGCACATGAAGTTCATCACAGACTTCACTGACCTGTTCCGCATCACAGATTTCCTGAATAACCTAGATGCCGGTGTCACCACGAACAAAGAAGCCGCGGTGATGGCAGCGGGTCAGGCTTATGAAGCAGACATGAAGAAGTGCCAACAGACGCCTGTAGACATTGGGCAGTATAGAAGTTCAATACGCGCGGATTTGGACCGCACTATGTCGGGTCCCGTTGCACTGATTGGCTCTCCCATGCCACAGACGCTGCGATTAGAGTTTGGTTTCTATGGGTCAAGTGGTGTTGACCGTCTTGGTAGGCACTACAACCAGATGCCACGCCCGCACTGGAGACCCACGTGGGATTTCAACTTACCAACGTATGAGCGGATTATGTTTGCGAGATTGATGAAGGATATCGTGATGAAATGATTACCCCCTCGATTCCATTTTTTATCGGAGATAAGTTCTACCATCTTCGCTTCGAGATTCAGGACATGGGGTTCCTAGAAGACAACTTCGGAACGCTCATGCAATTGTTCGACCCACAGAAGTTTGGATATAAAACAGCCGCGAAGTTTATCCTCGTATCGTGCTATGATAAAGATGGCGAAGACTATGCTCACCACTTCCCCCAACATCAACAGGCGCTTACCGATTCAATGAAGATGGTGCAGGAGTTCTGCAATCAGTTCATAGGACCCACCGCGGGGCTTGCATTCCTGTATGCATCAGTGCACAGCGCTCTTGTGGCATCCGGGTGGTTCAGGGCACCAGAAGCGAAGAAAGAAGCGAAGCCACAGGTTGCTGATATAAAAAACTCAACGTCTCGGAAGCCTACACGAAAGCCACGCAAGGCAATGCCCTCGGTGTGTGCG
>Ga0247842_10009302_pt1 | contig 10051 bp, 7 predicted proteins | sample LaCruzMarch2015__3_FD_192411 | JGI IMG/M metagenome (GOLD analysis project Ga0247842, IMG submission 192411) | Freshwater microbial communities from meromictic Lake La Cruz, Castile-La Mancha, Spain - LaCruzMarch2015_19m | ecosystem: Environmental > Aquatic > Freshwater > Lake | place: Spain... | reverse complement strand
AACCGTAGGCGGCGGCAACGGCGGCATCAAGGCGGGTGTGGCAGTCTGCAAGCCATTGAGGACGCGTGTTGTAGAGTTTCGTTAGGGTTCGATCCTTGAGTCGTTTTGCGCAGGCTTCATCACGTGGCACAAGGCGGGGGTAGCGAACCGTTCCAACCTTGAACGTGCCGCGATCTTCGATGGTTGAGGGATCAATATAACGATCCCATGGTCCGCCGACTGTGCCAATAAACTCAAGTGTCTCGATTCGCGTCCACTCCGGCGGGTTTAGCCAATTCTCGCGCAAGGCATTCAGATCCTTTGCAGCAGCCCCAATGACATTCTTCTGCTCTTCGGTAGCCACAGGGAAAGGGAAGGTTTCAAAACAGGTCGTGGGCGTGTAGCGAAACCCGCTTTCCTTTTCACGCAATTGCGTTCCTTGCGCCAGTGACCAGACTTCATGTAGACGGGAGTGGAGCACGCCGAAAAACAGATCATCGTCGCGGGCAAAGACGAAAGTCGCACTATCTGGCAAGGTGGGGGCTCGAAGCCATACGAAAAGTCGGTGCTTGGCCACACGACACGTGCAGAGAAATCGCGGGTGCGTTTCCAGTTCCTTGCGCATATCCTCTCTACGTCTCTCATGGAGCCACCATTCGGCAATCGTGCTTCTTGATTTCTCCCGTTGAGGCTTTACTTGCGAACACACATAACCGAACACGGCTTCGTATTTCGCCGATTCGCTTTCGATCATTGAGACACCGAAATCAATGATCCATGTGTTGCTCGGACGTTGATTCAAATCCATCCCGTTGACCCATGGTACAACCACATCGGAATTGGGCCGTCCGTGTGGATTGGGCATGTGCAATAACGACAGAGCTTGATCCTGGAGAATATCAAATGCGCCACCTTTGGTTGTGCCCATGAAACAGATATTAGCGTTTGTACCCAGAGGCGTGACCTGGGTGATATCGACGGAGGCTGTGAGATTCGCGTTGATGGTGTCAACCACCTTGTCGTCGAGAGTGCGCGGTGTTTCTGCCCCGTCGTCAAACCCTACCATGCTGACGTGGACATTTGCTCCGTCTTGAACCCAATCGCGATCTGACATCGCCCAAAAGATGTTTCCGCTCTCTTTAATGCGCTTGAGGACTTCACGGTTAGCACCGCCACGTATAGCTTGGGTGGCCAGCAGCCCCGCACGTTTGCACTTGTTATTTGCAATGTGAGCCCGCGCCTTCTCGAACCAGTAACAGCAAAGATCCGCTTCTGCGGGCACGCGATCTTTCCAAAGCGAAAATAGATTCTTCATGTACTCATCGCCCAACTCTCGTCGCATGATCTTGCCTCCGAGGAATGGCGGATTGCCGACGATGAAATCAACAGCGGGCCAGTCTGGTTCGGTAATTTCACTCGGTGCATCTACGCCGTGAGAGACAACATTTATAATGGCGTCGCGGCACTGGAAGTTGCCAGGGATGGCGCGGAGAATGGGCTCCTGGGGCGAGCCGAAGCCGTTGAACTTGAGCCATTGCAACCAGCCGATCCAGACGGTCATCTGGGCGAGGTCGTGCGCGTAGGTATTAAGTTCGATGCCGTAAAGCTGCCACGGGCCGACGAGCGGAATGTAGGAGCCCAGTCCGTTATCCATCGAAAAGACGATGACTTCCTTTTCAAGGTCTTTTAAGGCTTGAAGCGTGACATAGAGGAAGTTGCCGCTACCGCAAGCAGGGTCAAGAACCTTGACGGATTGCAATCGCACCAAATAGCCGTGAAGGAGGCTGGAGGATTCCATCCGTGCCTTCTTAAGTGCAGAGGAGGTCAGTTCGCGCTTCTCAGTTTTGTCATCGCGCTTTTTCTTGCCAGTATCCAGTAAACAGGAGACGATTTCGCGGGTTTCCGCCCATTCCCTGCGGAGGGGATCCATGACCACGGCGTTGACAAGCAACAGAATATCCTCCCGCCCCGTAAAATGTGCCCCAAGCTGGGAGCGCTTAGCAGGATCGAGTCCCCGTTCAAAGAGGGTTCCGAAAATGGTCGGATCAACCGCGCTCCAATCCATGCGCACTGCGGCTACAATCCGATTTACCTCATCGCTAGTCAGGTCAGGGACCTCCGTCTGGTCGAAGAGACTGCCATTGAAATGCTTGATCCTGTCCATGCCAAAGTCGCCACCCGTGGACATGGACTTAAAGAGATTGCCGACGAGCATACAAAAGCGCTCCGGCTCCTTTGCGGCGGTCTGGGCGATACGGGTAAAGATCGCGGCTGGCAAAAGACCAATGTCTTCGGCAAACATGCAAAAGACCACGCGGTCAAGAAAATGGGCTACCGCTTGAGCATCCAGATTCCGCTTACGCATTGATTCCGCAATATCCGCAATCTTTTCAGCGGCCAATCGAGTGACAGCCTCGCTGGTCTGGCCCGGCCTCAACTTGTCAGGAGAGAAGAAGACAGCACGTAAAACTTCAAGATTACGGGGTTCGCCGATCTCAGCCAACTGGATTTCATGACGGTCCGAGGCGGTGTTTGTGAAATTCGTATGGACGATGATGCGGTCAAGATCGCATAACACCAGCAATGGCGGACTCTCCAGCGCATCGCGATAGAGGAGAAGCTGGTTATAGGCAGCATTCATATCCTTGTGCTTGCCTTTGTACTCCCAACCGAAGAAACCCCGCTTCCAGACATCCGCGAAGCCATCACCACCGCCATGTTTCGATACACCGCGCTCAAAGCAAAAACAGTCTCCTGTGGGATCAAGTTCGACAGGGGTTGGATGACCAACGAGACGGCAGAGATCAATAAAATGTTCCTGCGCAGCAGAGCGTTCCTTTAATTCGACATGTTGCCACTTAATTATAAACTCTCTTGCCGTCATCTCGTTTTAACGTCCTTCCGTTACACTGTTTCAGAGCCAGTACACGCACTGAACAAGTGTTGTTTGTAAAATACCATTTCAATCCTTTGATTGCCAGCGAATAATAGTAGTCAAAACCCCGTTTCTCGCCTATAAGAATGCGGATATCACCTCCATGCCACTATCTCACAGTTTATAAACTGTGAGATAGTTCGCAAAAGGTACATTGAATCATCCTTTAGGATCAAAAATTCGCGTCTATGAACGCTTGGAGGCGGGCGCGATCTTCGTTTTCCTGATCACCTTTGAAGTAGATTTCAATGAAGGTAATGGTCTGGATGTCCGGCTGGTGAACATAGATGACGCGCAGACCGCTGTTGGAGCCACTCCCTTTGAGTGCGCGGCAGGCGAATTTTCGGATTTTGTAGGAGGTATACGTTTCTCCGCAGAATCCTTTAATCGGGAGAATACCGGGCATCTCTGCCCCTGAGTGATGAAAAGGTTCGATAGCGTAGGTCTTGAGCGTTTGGAAGTCACTTTCTAACGTTCGGAAACGCTTCAACAGCTTCTTGAAGTCCTTATCAAAACTAGGGTGATTCACGTAATGCATTAGACAACCTTTGAATCAGGATTGACAGATGTTTCTGCTGTGCGGTAAAAGACTGCTTCATAATCAATGACCTCCCGCATTTTGGTTCCGATCCAGGGGATGTCCTTATGAGAGAGCTCTGAAAGTTCCGTGGCTGTCTTGTCAGAAAGGCGTTCGAGCACGCGGTCGATGTGCTGAAGCTCGCGCCCCGTCAGCATGCTGAGGTTAGGTGATTTTACTGGGAGATATTTTTTCTGGTCTTTGTCAAAGAACTTGGTTGAGACCTTCTCCAGCTCACCCTTCTCTTCCATTTTGGCGACGAGCTTTGCAAAGTCTACGGGGGTCGGTCCATACGTATTCTTGATGTACTTCAGTCCCATCAACTGCTCTTCGTAGAGCTCATAGTAATCGAAGTCAATGAAATAGAGAAGCTTGTAAATGACCGTTTCGCCAATATTGGGCTTGGCTCCGACCTTTTGCAAAATATACAAAAGCACCTGTTTGAACTTTTCGATGTTCCGCTGGGGAATGCTGATACGGAGTTCGTGTCTGTCAAGGGTCTTTGCTTCCGGGATAATGCGGTATTCGGGCTCTTCCGGCATCCGATCCTCAATCAGGCAGGTGTAGTCCACCTGCAGGATGTTGGAGAGTTGTTTAAGTATGTCCATAGAAGGGGTGGCTTCACCCGTTTCATATTTGAGGAGGGTCTGACGTGTGATACTCAGTTTATCTGCGAGGGCCTCCTGGGTATACCCATGGCGACCTCGCAACGTCTTTAATACGGTTTTCATAAAATGTTCCTTTTGTGGTGATCATCTTAGCAGGACCGTCTCAGGGATGTCAATAATAGATTACATGGCTATGTAATAATATATAGACCTCTCTCTTTCTCTAATCTCTTGCCGCCCACCGACCTCGTGTCGGTGGCCTGTCCGCCGTAGCTTTAGCGTAGGTGGAAGGCAAACGTTGTGTGAGGAAGGAGACGACGCCCCCACCCAACTTTCTTCACCCCCGGCGCGAGGCCGGGGGGATCGGAAATATGTCAAAACGCAAATAACTAAAAGCAGGGCTTGCGACGGAGGGGGGATTTTTGCTATATTTAAAACCTTTTTCCCCTTCATTAGGAAGGAGAACCGGAGAACATTATGCAAGCGTTGATTAGCTTTTTGTATGTCATTGAAGTGATTATCTGCCTGTTGCTCGGGGCTGTGGTGTTATTGCAGAAGCCAAAAGAGGGCGGTCTTGGAGTCAGTTTTGGAGCGGGTACCGCAGAGGCTTTGTTTGGCGCCCAAACCGGAAATGTTCTGGTCAAGATCACGATCATCCTGGGAACCATCTTCCTGCTGAACACGATTGTGCTCTCCCGCTTGACCTCCAGTGTCTCGGATTCCGTCATGTCGAATGTGAAGACCGCACCGACCGCACAGCAGCCACTGCCTTTCTCTGGCGGATCTGCCCTGCCTTCCCCATCCGAAGCACCAAAGCCGGTGATTCCTTCACCGACTTCAAACTAATTTCTCCTCGGAGGGGTGTCTGAGTGGTTTAAAGAACCGGTCTTGAAAACCGGCGTGCCGCAAGGTACCGGGGGTTCGAATCCCTCCCCCTCCGCCAATCCAAGTTAAAAGTAAAAAGCTACAAGCTAAAAAGTGCTTGTGGCTTTCTTTATGTCCTGGAGGGATGAGAACCTTGGTTCGAACAAACGCGCGCCGAGGGCAAGGGTATTCCCGCAGCCCGAACGCCCGTTTAAAGCTCGGCCGGCCCCGCCGGACGAGAGCGATGAGCGTTAGCGAAAGAGCGGCAATCCCTCCCTTGTCCGCCGTAGCCTTGGCGTAGGCGGGCCCTCCGCCAATCCAAGTTAAAAGTTAAAAATGGAAAGTAAGAAGTGACAATTTTTCACTTTTCACTTTCTATTTTTTCACTTCCCGCCGCCCATCTCTTCTTGGAGGCGCTGATCTTGGTCATAGGACTGAAGAGCAGTAAGGAGTGGACCAAGGTCGCCTTCGACAATCCGGTCGAGGCTGTAAAGTGTCAGGTTGATCCGGTGGTCGGTCATGCGGTTCTGGGGAAAGTTATAGGTGCGAATGCGCTGGCTGCGGTCGCCAGACCCACGCAGATCGAGGCGTGTCTTGCCGAGCTTGGCCTCTTCAGCCTGTCGGCGCTGGTCGAGGATACGCGCCTTGAGCACACCGAGAGCCTTATCCTTGTTCCGATGCTGGGAACGCTCGTCCTGACATTGCGCGACCAGTCCGGTCGGTAGATGGGTCAGACGAATGGCTGAGTAGGTGGTGTTCACGCCTTGGCCGCCACAGCCGCCTGAACAGAAGATATCCACACGCAGGTCACTTTCAGGAATTTCGAGAGCATCTTCTTCGTCTGCCTCAGGGAAAACGATGATCGTTGCCGCCGAGGTATGGATGCGACCTTGGGCCTCGGTTGTGGGCACGCGCTGGACGCGATGGCCACCACTTTCAAACTTGAAAAGTCCGTACGCGCCTTCACCGATCACGGTAAAGACGACCTCCTTATAGCCTCCGAGTTCAGTGCCGTTGGCGTCAATGATTGAAATCTTATACCCTTTGTTGTCGCAGTACTTGCAGTACATTCGGAAAAGGACTGCCGCAAAGAGTGCTGCTTCGTCTCCACCTGTTCCGGCTCGAATTTCAAAAACCGCGTTTCTGGCATCTGCTGGATCAGGAGGAAGTAGGTTGGACAGGACAGCCCTCTCTGCCTCGGGGAGCTTGGGTTCGATCAGGGCAATCTCTTCTTGAGCCATGGCGCGCAAATCAGGATCGCTGGCGGGGTCATTGGCGATTTCCCGGTTTCCTTCCAGATCGGCTAGGACACGGAAATAGGTGTTTGCAACAGCCTCAAGCTTTTTAAGCGCCGAATGTTCGCGTATTTTCTCGCGATAGAGCTTCTGGTTTCCAAGAACAGAGGGATCTGCGAGCGCCGCTTCTGCGACTTGGACCCTAGCAAGAACATTCTCAATATGGGCTTTATCAAGCATGATGCGTAACCTTCAACGGGATACGGCGGAAGGGGCGGACCCCAGGCCCTAAAAAAGAAAGAAAACGGGCCGGAATGCGTCTGCGGCTTGCCGCACCGTCAAACCAGCCCGTTTCAGTACAAGAAAGCCTACGCCTTCTTCATGCTGTAGCGCTTCATGAAGGAGTCAACACGGCCTTCCGTGTCCACCATCGTCTGCTGGCCCGTAAAGTAAGGGTGGCAGGCTGAACAGGTGTTAACGCTCATTTCCTTCTTGGTGGAGCGCGTCGTGATGACGTTGCCACAGGCGCAAGAAATCGTTGCGTCTTCGTATTTTGGATGAATTTCCTTCTGCATAATCAAAAACCTTTCGAAACTTATGGAGCGAAAATATTAGCTAAAAACCCCTCCTCTTAGCAAGGATGAAAAGCGAAAATTTAATTTTTTTTACTTTTCGGCCTTTTTGGGCGTTACTCTTAGGGGGTAAATGCTATAATTACGGCCTTTTTAGCGACAAGAGTGGACGTTTGAGAAATTTCAGCCCCCACAAGGTGTAAATAGAAGAGGAAGTGACACGCGATGAAGAAAGCATTGATTACCGGTATCACAGGCCAAGATGGTTCCTATTTGACGGAGCTTCTGCTCAGCAAGGGATATGAAGTCCATGGCATTATTCGGCGTGCCAGTTCATTTAATACGGACCGCATTGACCATCTTTACCAAGATCGCCATGAGTCGCATGTAAAGCTCTTTCTTCATTATGGCGACCTGACGGACTCCAGTAACCTGAACCGCATCATTGAAAAGGTCAACCCTACTGAAATCTATAACTTGGGTGCACAATCCCATGTCCAAGTCTCTTTTGAGGTTCCAGAGTACACAGCCGATGTGGATGCGCTCGGTACGCTTCGCCTACTGGATGCTATTCGGGAAACCAAGAGTGATGCTCGTTTCTATCAGGCCTCGACCTCCGAACTCTACGGCAAGGTGATGGAGGTTCCTCAGTCAGAGACAACCCCCTTCTACCCACGTTCACCGTATGCCGTCGCTAAGCAATATGGCTTCTGGATCACCAAAAACTATCGGGAATCATACGGTTTGCATGCCAGCAATGGGATTCTCTTTAACCATGAGTCCCCTCGCCGGGGCGAGACCTTTGTTACCCGTAAGATCACCATGGCGGTGGCGCGCATCCACCGCGGGATGCAAGACGCCCTCTATATGGGTAACATTGATGCCTACCGCGACTGGGGATATGCCCCTGACTTCGTCCAGATGATGTGGCTGATGCTCCAGCAGGAGAAGCCCGATGACTATGTGGTCGCAACAGGCGAGATGCATACAGTCCGGGAATTCATTGAGAAGGCCTTTGCCCATGTCGGACGTACCATCGCGTGGCAAGGCAAGGGTGTCACTGAAGAGGGTATTGATACCACAACAGGCAAGGCTGTGGTCAAGATTGACCCGCGTTACTTCCGTCCAGCCGAGGTGGAGCAGCTTCTCGGAAATCCCAGCAAAGCCAAACGCCAACTGGGGTGGACTCCCGAGGTGACCTTTGAAAAGCTGGTCAAGATCATGACTGATGGCGATCTGCGCCTCTTAGACAAAAAGGGTTATGAGATCGGCTTCTAAGACTATGTTCCGAGGAGAAAAGAAACGTGCACGTATCTGACCGTATTTATGTTGCAGGACACAATGGCATGGTGGGATCTGCAATCTGTCGTGAATTGAGGTCCAGAGGATATCAGCAGTTGATCACCGTGGGTCATCGAGAGTTAGATTTGACTGAGCAGGCTGCAACGCGGGCGTTTATCCAGCGTGAGCGGCCAGATTGCATCATCTTCGCTGCAGCGCGCGTGGGGGGGATCGAGGCAAACCGCTCCTTGATCGGGACCTTCCTGTATGAAAACATCATGTCGTCGGCCAATGTCATCCATGCCGCACATGAAGTCGGCGTCAAGCGACTCCTTTTCTTGGGAAGCACCTGTATCTATCCGCGCCTTGCACCCCAGCCCATTCCAGAAGAGAGCCTTCTGACAGGTCCCTTGGAGTTGACAAACGAAGGGTATGCCCTTGCGAAAATTGCTGGATTGAAGATGTGCGAGTATTATCGTCGCCAGTTCGGACGACTCTATCACTCCGCCATGCCAACGAACCTCTATGGGCCAGGCGATAATTACCATCTTGCGAACTCGCATGTCTTACCTGCCCTCATTCGGCGTTTCGAGGAGGCTCGTTTGGCAAAGGCTCCGTCAGTTACGCTTTGGGGTACAGGGACCCCGTTACGTGAATTTTTACACGTTGAGGATCTTTCCCGTGCGCTGCTCTTTCTGCTGGAACAGGAGAATCCACCAGATTGGGTGAATGTGGGCTCCGGCCAAGAGGTTTCTATTCGTCAACTGGCTGATCTGATCAAAGAGGCGACCGGTTTCCAAGGTGAACTGGTTTTTGACACTAACATGCCAGATGGGACGCCCCGTAAGATTTGTGACACCACACGCATTAGCAAGCTGGGCTGGAAGCCCCAGATTCCCCTTGTAGAGGGTATCAAGCGCACCGTGGGCGAATACCGAGCCGCTCTGGCCGCCGGAACCTTGCGTGGCTAAAAAAGCGGTGAACCTTTTCGCTTGCCATACGTTTAATTATATAAGTAATAAGTGTTCAGGGTGGGAAAACCTGTGCAAAACGTACAAACTGAACCCCGAACCCTGAACCCTAACACCTTTAGTTACAAGGAGACATCATGAAGAAAACGTTCGTTGCAACCGTATCCCTCTTTTGTTTAGCCCAACACACATTCGCAGAGCCCCTCAATCCCGAGTTGTTAAAACAGGTTAAAGACTCGGTCGCGAAAGGTACTGCTTGGTTGCAAAAGAGCCAGAAGGCGAACGGTTCTTGGTCCGAAGCTGGGATGCCAGCACTGACAGGACTGCCCCTCTGGGCGTTGGCCTCTTCGGGGCTCCCCTCGTGTAAGGAGAGCGCAGACAAAGCCGTAACCTTCCTTGTCGACACCCAGAAGCCGGATGGCGGTATCTATGTTGACCAGCCAGATAAGAAGGGCGGTGGACTCGGTAATTATAACACCTCCATCTGTGTGACCGCCCTCCATGCAACAGGTCGCAGAGACCTGGTGCCTGCGATTTTAAAGGCGCGCACCTATATTGCCTCGTCACAGCACTTTGGGGATGATGACCACAGTGGTGGTTTCGGCTATGATAAGAACAATAAACGCGCTTATACGGACTTGAACAATACGACCTTCTCAATGGATGCCATGCGCCGCACGCAGTCGCTCGAAGATCTTCGTCCCGCAGGCGAGAAGCGCGTGGATGTTAACTGGGATGCGGCATTGAAGTATGTCGAAAAGATGCAGAACAAAGAGGGAGAGACCAAAGGAGGCTTTGCCTACAACACCGACGATCCTAAGAGCGGGGCGACGACCAATGCTAACGGTACGGTCATGCTTCGCGCGTATGGAAGCATGACCTACGCAGGGGTGCTGTCATTGCTCCATGCTAATCTGGATAAAAATGATCCGCGCGTGCAGAGCGCCTTTGGCTATGCTTCTAAATTCTGGACCGTGGATGAACACCCGGGCCAGGGACAGCAGGGGCTCTATTTCTACTACAATATCA
>Ga0247842_10009297_pt1 | contig 10056 bp, 5 predicted proteins | sample LaCruzMarch2015__3_FD_192411 | JGI IMG/M metagenome (GOLD analysis project Ga0247842, IMG submission 192411) | Freshwater microbial communities from meromictic Lake La Cruz, Castile-La Mancha, Spain - LaCruzMarch2015_19m | ecosystem: Environmental > Aquatic > Freshwater > Lake | place: Spain... | reverse complement strand
CTGCAATCAAGCGGCCGGTTCCTTGTTTGGTCCGGCCCCGCTGATCGGACGTCCGGTCGTGGATAGCTTGCGCGATGTCCGCCTTGCCGCCCCGTATCTGGAATGCCGCAGGACCGGAAAGCCCGCCGCCGCCAGTGTCCGCCTGCCCGCCGAAGCCGCCCCCGCGCGCATCCAGGATCCCGCCATCGGCGAATCCGTCTGGCTGGTCGATGCCGCCCCGGTTCCCCAATCCGACGGTCCGCCCCACATCCGTCTCCTCCTGCGCGACCTGTCGTCCGAGCACCAGCTCGAACAAATCCGCAAGGATTTCGTCGCCAATGCCTCGCATGAGCTGCGCACCCCGATCACGCTGGTCGATGGCTATCTGGAAACCTTCCTCGAGGCACCGGAACTTCTGGATGACCGCCCCGCCACCCTGCGCTTCCTCGGCATCATGCGCAAACACACCGGGCGGATCGCGTGCATCATTGAGGACATGCTGCTCATTTCGCGCATCGAATCCGGCGATGCCTCCACCCTCCGCATGGAAACCTTTCCGCTCGCCGAATGCGTGCAGGACATCATCGACCGCCTCGAGTCCCCGATCCGCGCCCGGCAGGCCACGGTCCGCATCGCCCTCCACGATCCCGCGATCACCCTGCGCGGGGACCGGTTTTATTGGACCCAAATCCTTTTCAACCTCATCGAAAACGCCCTCAAGCAAAATCCCAGACCCGGCCTGGAAGTCACCATCGGCAGCGAACAGACCGACGACGCGCTCCGCCTGGAAATCAGCGACAACGGCATCGGCATCCCCGCCGCCGATCTGCCCTTCATCTTCAAGCGCTTCTATCGCGTGGGAAAGAGCCACTCGCAAAACGAGATCAAGGGCACCGGGCTCGGTCTGTCCATCGTCAAGCGGGCCGTCGAAGCCCACGGCGGCACGATCACCTGCCAGTCCGCCCCCGGACTCCACACGACCTTCCAGATCACGCTGCCGAATGAGATGCCCACGCCCGCGTGATTTCGCGGATCAGGCCGGGGCCGCGGTAGATGAAGCCGGTGTAGATCTGCACGAGCGAGGCGCCGGCCCGCAGCTTTTCCAGCGCCGAGTCGGCGCTCATGACTCCGCCCGAGGCGATGATCGGGAGCGCGGTGTGCGCGCGCAGGATTTTGAGGACCTCGGTTGAGCGGGCGCGGAGCGGGGAGCCGCTCAGCCCGCCGGTCTGGTCGGATTCCTGCGGCACGGCCGAGTGGTCGAGGGTGGTGTTTGTGGCGATGAGCCCGTCGAGCTTTTCGGCTTCCGCAAGCTCCGCCATTTCGCGCGCGGCGTCGTCCGGGAGATCGGGTGCGATTTTCACCAGCAGCGGTTTTGCGGAATCGATCGCCTTCAACGCGCGCACGATTTCCGCAAGCGATTCGCGGTCCTGGAGCCGGCGCAGGCCCGGCGTGTTCGGCGAGCTGACGTTGATCACAAAATAGTCGCCGAACGGGAGGAGCCGGCGGAAGCTCGCCGCGTAGTCGGCCGGCGCCTGCTCCAGCGGAGTGACTTTGGATTTTCCGATGTTCATTCCGACCGGGATGCCCGGCCATCTGCCCGAGGACTTTTGCGCCGCCAGCCGCGCGGCGATTTTTTCCGCTCCGTCGTTGTTGAACCCCATCCGGTTGATGAGCGCCTGCTGGCGCGGGTAGCGGAAGCACCGCGGTTTGTCGTTGCCGGGCTGTGCGTGCGTGGTGACGGTTCCCGCCTCGACGAATCCAAACCCCAGCGTCTCCCACGCGCCGAGGACTTCCGCATTTTTATCCATCCCCGCCGCGAGCCCGACGGGGTTCGGAAAGGTCAGCCCGAAGAGCCGCACCGGGCAGCTTTCTCCTCCGCCGAACATCGTCCGAACAAGTGGCGCGGGAGTCAGCCCGAGGCCGGTGAGCGCAAGATGGTGCGCCGTCTCCGGGTCAAAGCGGAACAGGCAGGGACGGACGATGTCGGTGTAAAGATTCAAGCGGGAAAGGCCGATTATCCACACAGAGAGAACGCAGGGCAAACAGAGTTTTCCCGGACAAAAGGATTGTTCACCCGGGGAAGAGATCGTCGGGCAGCGCGCGCCGGATTTCGACGAGGTGGCTGTTGAAAGGGGTTTTCCCCCACATCGGGCGGATGGAGAGGGAGAGGCCGGAACCCCGGAAGAAGTTTTCCATTTCCGACCGGGCGGAAAAATGGCAGCGCCCCCTGCGGACCCAGCCGGAGGCGCGGATGAACGCCTCTTCCGCGAGAGTGGCAAAGTATCGCCACGAGGAGTCGCGGAATGCGGTGCGGATGAGCGCGCGCCCGCCGGGGGCGATCCTGGCGGAGACCGCCTGCAGGATGTCCGCCTGCGCGGAGGGAGCCAGATAGTGAAGGACGTCGAGGACGACGAGGTCGCCGGAAAACTCCGGGAGCGCGCGCGCGTCGCCGGAGTGAAATTCCATGTCCGGGTAATGGCTGGCGACGAGGTCGTTGGCGGTGCTGGCTTTCCCGGCATCCGGCTCGATCCCGATGATCGTCTGGGTGCATCCGCTCTCGCGGAGGTAGGCGGCGAGAAGCCCGATCCCGCAACCGACATCGAGGAGCGGGCGGGGCGAACCCTGCAGAAGGGCGGCGACAGCCGGATAGGCGGGATCCCAGCCGGCTTTTCCCTTGGCGTAACCGTGCAGGAATCGGGATGTCCGGAATCGCCCGGCAGCGCGTCGGGCGGGATTCATGTTTTTTTCCTGTGCAGAAGCCAGAGGAAGGCCCCCGGGAGGCCCCAAACGGCGGACATCATGTATCCGGCAAGCGAGATCGCGATGGCGGTTGGTGGAGGAACAGAGGCCAGCGAACCGAGGAGGAAAGCAAAGAGACCCTCGCGGACACCGAGGCCGCCAAGGCTGACCGGCAGTCCGGAGATGATATCCACGGCCGGCATGAGTGAGAGGAAGTTTCCCACGCCGGGATCGACCCCGTAGGCGCGCGCGGAAAAATAGTAGGTCAGGAAAAACAGCGCGAGCATGATCAGGGAGACGGCCAGTGAAAACAGGGTGCGCGGCCACTGGATTGCGCATTGGAAATAGACCCCGGAAAGCTCGATCACCTTGGCGCGGCCGGGCCATCGTGCCGGAAGGCGCGAGGAGATCCCCGGGGCGGAAAGGCTCACAGAGACAACGAGAAGCAGGGCGAATGCAGAGAGGCATAGAGCGATCGCGTGAATGAGTCCGGCCACCACCGGGCTGGCGGTCAGCCAGGGGAACTTCCAAGCGATGAGCGAGGCCCCGAGAACGATCATGGAAACCGTCCCGGCCAGGTGGTCCATGACAACCGAGAGGGCCACGCGGGCCGCATCGTGTCCGCGTGCGGCCAGCAGGCCGATCTTCACCACATCGCCGCCCGCGCCGCCGGGGAGAAACAGATTGCAGAAAAGCCCGGCAAAAAAGATCCCGGCAGACTCGGCCGGGCCGATGGTCACGCCGGTCATTTTCAGGAAGATCCGCCATCGGACCAGCCAGAGGAACTGGACGGCCCCGGCCAGGAGAACCCCGGCGGCCAGCCAGCGCGGATCGGCGGAAAGGAGGACCGATGAGAGGCGGGCGCGGAACCCCGGTCCCGAGAGCAGGGCCGCAAGCAGCGCGAGGCTCACGGCCGCCTGCAGGACGGAGATCAGGGTGCGGAATTTCTTTCGCAGTGGTTCGCTCACGGAGGCGGGCCACCGTGACACCTGGCGGCGGCACTGGTCAATGCGCGCTTTAGGGGAATGCGAAATCATCCCCGCGGGTGGAATTTTTTCAACACGGCTTTGAGCCCGCTTTTTTCGACGTGGGTATAGATCTGGGTCGTGGAGATGTCGGCATGGCCGAGCAGCTCCTGGATGATGCGCAGGTCGGCGCCGCCGCCGAGCAGGTGGGTCGCAAAGCTGTGGCGCATCAGGTGGGGATAGACATTCTCTTCGAGGCCCGCACGCGCGGCATATTGCTTGATCAACTGCCAGATCCGCTGGGGGGTGAGCTTTTTCCCCCGGACGGAAAGGAAGATTTCCGCGCCCGTCCACCGGCGGACGAGCGGGGGACGTCCGGCGTCGAGGTATTGCCGGATGGTGGCGGCAGCCGGTGCGCCGACCGGGATGAGTCGCGTCTTGGTGCCCTTTCCCGTGACCCGGATGAAGCCGGCATCGAGGTCGAGGTTTTCGAGCCGGGCGGCGCAGAGTTCCGAGACCCGGAGTCCGCTCGAGTAGAGCAGTTCAAGCATGGCCCGGTCGCGCGGGCCCTGCGGGTCGGCCGGGGAAATGCTTTCGAGCAGGCGTCGGACCTGTTCGACATTGAGCGTGTGCGGCAGATGCTTTTCCGGGCGTGGGAGCGCCAGCATCTCCGCCGGGTTTTCCGTCCAGCCCCGCCGCGCAACCAGGAAGCGGAAAAAAATCCGGATGGCGACGGCATCGAGGCGGACCGATGCGGCCTGGAGTCCGGAGCGTTTGCGAAACGCCAGGAAGTCGGTGATCTGGACGGGGCCGATGGATTTCCATCCGGGAGCCAGCCGGTTCGCGCCCGCCCACTGGGCGAAGGTTTCGAGGCTCCGCTGGACGGAAAGCTGGTAGTGATCCGAGAGCCCGCGCTCGGTGGCGAGATACATCAGGAACTGCTCGATCTCGGTGGACATGGCAAGAGACATCCTTTGCGACAATAGCCGCTTGGAAAGAAGTTTTCCGGGGTTTTTCTTCCGCGCTTCCGTTATTGGTAATCTTTCGCGTGGGAGCTGAGGTCGCGAAGGAGGAGGAGTCCGAGGGCCGAAGCGGCGAGCGCGGCGGCCCCGAGCACGACGAAGCCGGAGCGGTAGGAGAGGTGGTCAAACATCCACCCGACGGCAATCGGCACGGCGGAATTCGCCGCGATCATGCAAAATCCGAGGATGGTAAAATGTCCGGCGCGATTTTCCGGTTTGGGGAGGCCGCAGGTGAGGGCGTTCATGGCGCCGGAGAACCCGCTCCAGGCCACGGCTGCGAGCGCGGTCGCGGCGAAGACGGTCGCGGCACCCGGGAAGGCCGCGAGAGGAAAGAACCCTGCGGCCGCGAGCGCGGGCCAGAAGAGAAGCGAGTTCCGCGCCCCCCAGCGGTCGGTCATCCAGCCGGCCGCAGGGCTGAGCACGAGGCGCGCGATGGCGGCGGACATGCCGATCCATGCGGCCATTTGCGCCTCGAATTTCAGCTCGCGGAAGGCGAACACGCTCGCGAAGACGGCGAGCTGGCCGAGAAGCGGGGAGACCAGGCAGATCACGAGAGCGAGGCGGAGGAATTTTGCATCTTTAAAAAACGCGAGCCACATCGTTTTCCCCCACGGCACGGGCGAGCGTTCGACCGGTGCGGGAGGTTCTTTTGCGAAAAGGATGGCGGAGTCGGCGATCTGGCAGAGGAGCCAGGCGAGGACGAGCAGCGCGCCGAAGCCCTGCGGTTTCGGCAGAATCGCCAGGAGCCAGACGGCGAGGCCCGCGCCGGCGATCCCGAACAATCCGCCAAGTCCGGCGGAGACTCCGGCAAGACGTCCGCGGAGGCGCATCGGGATGCAGGCCGCGAAGAATTCCTGGTTCGGAAGCCCGCCGAACCCGGCCGCGACCTGGCCCGCGCACATCATCGCCACAATGAGCGCGACCATGGCCGCTCCGTCCGACGAAAATCCCGTCCAGACGGCGAGGCCGATGAGGCCGACCGGAAGCAGGTAAAGCGTGTCCGTCACGTAGAGGTAGATTTTTTTGAACCGGAACCGGCGGGTGATCCAGGGCGAGAGGAACATGCCCGGGAGCGTGGCGATGAGGACTCCCTGAACGATGCCGATCTGGACGTTCGTCGCGCCGTAGTGGACGAGGAGGGGCTGGAGGACGGTGACGACTTCCGCCCAGCCCATCGCGAAGACCGAGCCGACCCAGACGAGGCAGGTGAAATTCCGTCGCGCCTCGCGTGGTCCCAGTTCCTGGCCCGACATGGCATTCATTGCGGTTTTCGTAAATGGTTGATGGGAGTCGGGCGGCTCAAGGCGGACGTCCCGCCGGTGTGGGGCGCCGGTCTCCGCATCATGCCCATTCTCAAACGGGCCCGGATCCTCGCGCTGGATTTTAGAAAGGTGACATTTGACATGGACTCCGGAAAGAAAAAATTACAGGATTTCCTGCAGGTGGTGCGGTTAAACAATCTCCAAGACGATCTCACCATGAACACTCCCAAAGGTCCCTTCCTGCCATCGAGATTCTTTTGCATTGCAGGGATGCTGTTTGCCTGCCTGTGGGCCTCGCCGGTTTTCGGGCAATCCACATGGACCGGCTCGGCGAACGGCGAGTGGTCCGACAGCGCGAACTGGAATCCGACCGGCGTCCCTGGAAGTGGAAGCTCGGTCCTGTTCCACAGCGCCGGGGGAGGCAATACGTCGATCAATCTTTCGAGCTCCGCTGTGACGGTGAAAAACATCGAATTCAATTCCGCCTCCTGCGCCGCCTACACGATCGGGACACCGGGCGAACAGCTCCACTTGAACGGTCCCGAATACGGGCACGGCGCGATCACCTTGGATGCGGGGGTCACGCAGGACCAGACGTTTGCCGCGGACTTGACCCTGAATGGAGACGGCAGCCTGAACGGGATCTACAATATCGTGAACAACAGCTCCGCCTCGCTCAACATCACGGGGTCCATCGCGCCGTCGGGCGGGAAATCCTATTATCTGTCTTTGATGGGAAGCGGCTCCGGCATCAATACGATTTCCGGCGTGATGAACGACGGTGCCACGCTGGTGGAAATGCAGGTGAATGTGACGGGCGGCACCTGGGCGCTCACGGGGCCGAACACTTTTGGAGGGGGTGTCTATATCGGGGGAGGCACGCTGGTCGCGAACACGATCGGCAACGGCGGTGCCGCCAGCAGCCTCGGAAACAGCGCCAACACAAATACCAACCTGAGCTTTAACGGCAATAGCGGCACGGTCAGCACCTTGCGATACACCGGCGCGACAGCATCCACCGACCGGAATTTTTTTATCAACACAGGCGTGTCGGCCGTCTTTGATATCACGGGAGGCGACTTGACATTTACGGGGGGAGCCCAAGGCGGAAGCAACGGCTCCCTCATAAAAACGGGAGCTGCGATGCTCGCGCTGAATGCCAAAAGCGACTACTCTGGTCAGACAATCCTGCGCGAGGGCACCCTCAGCGCAAACGACCTGCAAAACGGAGGCCATGATTCCAGCATCGGCAAATCCAGCTCGGCCGGCAGCAACCTGGTTTTCGACGGCGGCACCCTGCAATACACCGGCGGCTCGACGTCGATTGACAGGAGCTTCACGATCACCACGGGCAAGGTTGCGGCATTCGACATCTCCGACCCCGGCACCACCCTCACAATCGACTCCCCCATTCCTGTGGGCCCGACAACCGGCGGCCTCACAAAAACCGGACTGGGGACACTCTTGCTCGCAGGATTCAGCTCCTACATCGGGCCGACGACTGTGAACGAAGGAACCCTCCGCGCGGGGCTTAACTCGGTCGGAGGAGGGCCGTTTGGCATCGCCTCGGAAACCACCATCATGGCGGCGGGAACGCTGGATTTGAACGACTGCACCGTCACCATCGGCTCGCTGACCGGCCAGGCGGGAAGCCGCGTTTTGCTCGCGGCAGGCACGCTCACGACCGGAAGTTCCGCCAACGCCACGTTCGGAGGGGTGATCAGCGGGAACACCGGGGTGCTCAGCGAATGCGGAGGGCTGACCAAGACCGGCGCGGGCATGCAAACTTTCACCGGCAACAACACTTACCCGGGCCCGACCGTCATCCAGGGCGGCGGGATCACACTTGCGGGGGGCAGCATCGCCGCTTCGGCCAGCATCTCGATTTCCAACAACGCGACGCTCGCGGTCGTGAACTACGGCACCGGCACGGACGCCATCAGCAACACGGCACCCGTCACCATGTCGGGCGGAACCCTGAGCTTTCAGATCGCCACCCTTGAGCATCTGGACTTCTCGGAAGCCATCGGCAATCTGACGGTCACGGGCGGCTACAACACGGTCGGAAACGCGGAGGCCGTGCAAGGGGCCACCTCGACCCTCACGATCACCTCGCTGGCGAGAACCGGCAGCGCGGTCGTCAACTTCAGCGGCGAAAACCTCGGGCTGGGCACGCGGAATCGGATCCTTTTCACGAACGCCCCGACGCTCGGCCAGTGGGCGCTCTACAACGGCAACAACTACGCGGCCTACGACGCGACCTACGGGATCGTCGCGGCCGCCTACGCGACGGTCACCCGGCTCAGCTCGGGCGATAAAGTCATCTGTTCCGCCTCGCAGGGCAACATCCGGGTCATCGACGGAACCGGAACGCCGGGCGCGATCACGCTCAACGACGCGACCACCACGATCTTCACCCTCACCCAGAACGCGACCGGAGGCGTCTCCACCATCGACACCGCAGGAAAAACTTTTGCGCTCTCCAGCGCGCTGGTCGGGATCGGGGCCGGCGGGCTGACGATCGGCATGTCGCCGAACAGCGGGAACCTCACCTCGCCGTCCGGCGCGTTAACCCTCGTCAACAACTCGACGAACAACCTGACCGTGAACTCGACCGTGGTGGGTTTGATCGACGTGAAAATGTCGGGCACGGGCACGGCGGTTCTCGCGGGCAACAACACCTACACCGGGGTGACGACGCTCGAACAGGGGGTCTTGAGCGTGTCGACGATCGGCAACGGCGGCGTGGCGGGAAACCTCGGCGCGGCCGGAAATGCCACGAGCAACATTGTGTTTACCGGCGGCACGCTCCTCTACACTGGCCCCGACACCACGACCGACCGAGGGTTCACGGTGACGAATACGGGCTCCCGGTTCGAGACGGCGGCCAACTTCCAATTTTCCGGCGCGGGCATCAACTTCGCCTCCGGCTCGATCACCATCGGCGGTGCCGGTAACACCACGATCACCAGCATTATATCCGGCTCCGGTGCCCTGGCGAAAGACGGTTCTTCCACCCTCACCCTGCAAGGCATGAACACGTTCACTGGCGGCGTGACGATCAGCGGCGGCTCCGTGAGCGTGACGAGCATCGGAAACGGCGGACAGGCGGGCAACCTCGGCGCGGCCTCGAATGCGTCCGCCAACCTCGCGCTCGATGGGGGCTCGCTCGTTTACAACGCTTCCGGCATTGCCGGGAGCAACCGTGGAATGACGGTCACCGCCAACGGCGGGACGTTCGTCAACGCGAACGCCACCGCCACTCTCTTCCTCGCCAACGGCTCGCCGGTTTCCATCGCCCCAAGCGGCGTGTTCACAGTGGACGGACCCGGCTCCACCGTCATTGGCAATGCCATCATCGGTGCCGGCGCATTGCGGAAAACCGGCGACGGACAGCTGTTTTTGGACAACCCCGGGAATTCGTTCACCGGCGGAGTAACGATCAGCGGCGGCACCCTCGGCGTTGCGGCGATCTCGAACGGCGGGGTGGCCGGCTATCTCGGGGCCGCAACCGCCGCCGCCTCGAACCTCGTTTTCGACGGCGGCACGCTTGCCTTCGATCCCAATACCAGCGCGACTTTGACATCGAACAGAAGCTTCTCGATCACCGCCGGCAAGACCGCGACGTTCGACATGTGGAACAATTCGAGCCTGCGCTTGACCGGCTCGGTTCCGGCCACGACCGGGGGCCTCACGAAAACCGGCAACGGCACGCTCGCGCTCGCCGGCAACATGGCCTTCTCCGGCCAGGCCACCGTAAGTGCGGGAACGCTCCTCATCGACGGGACGCTGGGTGCCGGCACCTATCCCAGCGATTCCGTGTATGCGGCCGCCGGAGCCACCCTGGGCGGCTCGGGGACGATCGGGCGCGATGTGTATATCAGCGGCACGCAAAGCCCCGGCAGCAACGGCCCGGGGGTGCAAACCATCGACGGGGCCGTCGTATACGACAACCCCGGCGCGACCGTTGACTGGGAGCTGGTGGCCAGCACGACCGCGGGACGCGGCACCAACTACGATGGCATCAACGGCAACGGCAATGTCGCCAATTTCCTCAAGGCCACAACGCTCGACCTCATCTTCAACGCC
>Ga0247842_10009290_pt1 | contig 10061 bp, 9 predicted proteins | sample LaCruzMarch2015__3_FD_192411 | JGI IMG/M metagenome (GOLD analysis project Ga0247842, IMG submission 192411) | Freshwater microbial communities from meromictic Lake La Cruz, Castile-La Mancha, Spain - LaCruzMarch2015_19m | ecosystem: Environmental > Aquatic > Freshwater > Lake | place: Spain... | reverse complement strand
TCTTGTTTTTTAGATTTTTACTTTTTCTTTGGCTTTTTGTTTGACCACAAACTCTTTTCTGTCTTTAAATTCTTCTTGCTTGCCTCCATTCCATTGCTCTATGGGGCGAATATAACCGACTACACGAGAATAAACTTCAGTTTTTTGTTCCACCACACACTTAGGACAAGTATAGTGTTCTCCTGATAAATATCCGTGTACCGGGCAAATACTGAAAGTGGGAGTCAGGGTGAAATAAGGCAAGGAATATTTTTCGGCAATTTTTCGAATAAGTTTTTTGGTTGATTCTATGTCATAGATTCTCTCTCCCAGAAATCCGTGTAAAACTGTTCCACCTGTATATTTGGTTTGTAATTTTTCTTGCAGATCCAGGGCCTCAAAAATATCATCCGTATGCCCAACCGGCAACTGCGAAGAGTTCGTATAATACGGCTCGGCTTCTCCGTTTTTAACCTTTTCGTTATTGGCAAAGACAATATTGGAATATTTCTTCCTATCAATTCTGGCCAAGCGGTAGGATGTTCCTTCGGCCGGAGTGGCTTCCAAATTGAACAGATCGCCTGTTTCTTCTTGATATTTGATGATTTTTTCGCGCATATGCACAAGAATTTCTTCGGCGATTTTCTGGCCGGCCTTGGTAGTGATGTCTGTTCCCAAAAGATTGAGTAGCGCCTCATTCATTCCCACGATTCCGATGGTGGAAAAATGATTATTCCAATATTTGCCGCGACGCATTTTTATCGAATCCAGATAAAACTTTGTGTAGGGGTAAAGACCTTTTTCGGTCAGACTTTCGATCAATTTTCTTTTGGTTTCCAAGCTTTCTTTGGCCAGATCCATCAGGTGATCAAGTTTTTGAAAAAATTCTTTTTTGTTTTTGGACACAAAGCCGATGCGAGGCAGATTGATTGTTACTACTCCGATTGATCCGGTCATTGGATTGGCGCCAAAAAGTCCGCCTCCGCGCTTGTGAAGTTCTCGGTTATCCAGTCGAAGTCGGCAACACATGGAACGCGCATCTTCCGGATCCATATCGGAATTAATAAAATTGGCAAAATAAGGAATGCCATATTTGGCTGTCATCTCCCAAATCGGATTATATCTCTCATCATCCCAATTGAATTTTTTTCCAATGTTATAGGTTGGAATGGGAAAAGTAAAAATTCTGCCATTGGAGTCACCTTCGCTCATTACTTCAGCAAAAGCCTTATTAATCATATTTATCTCTTCCTGAAAATCCGCATAGGTTTCTTTTTGAGCCACTCCGCCAATAATAACAGCTTCTTTGGCTAAAGTTTTCGGAGGAGTAATATCTAGAGTAATATTGGAAAATGGAGTCTGAAATCCAACTCGAGTTGAAACATTCATATTAAAAACAAATGATTGGATCCCCTGCCTTACTTCTTCATAGCTCAGTTTATCAAAGCGCACAAAAGGGGCCAGAAGCGTATCGAAATTTGAAAAGGCTTGCGCGCCGGCCACTTCTCCTTGCAAAGTATAAATGAAATTCACCATTTGCCCCAAAGCACTGCCAAAATGTTTGGCTGGTTTACAGGCCACCTTACCGGAAACACCCGTAAAGCCTCGACGAAGTAAATCTTGCAAGTCCCAACCGCAACAATAGGCCGCGACCGATTGCAAGTCATGAATATGAAAATCGCCTTCTTCGTGCGCATCGCGAATAGCCTTGGAATAAACTCGGTTCATCCAATATTTGGCGCTCACCACTGAAGAAATATAATTGTTAAGCCCTTGCAAAGAATAGGCCATATTGGCATTTTCTTTAACTTTCCAATCAATTTCTTGAATATATTTGTCCACCAAATTAACCGCTTCTTTCAATGAATCTTCGGTTTCTCTGATTTTTCTGTGTTGCTCTCGATAAAGAATATAGGCCTTAGCCGTTTCTTCAAAATCCAAAATCATCAAAACTCTTTCCACCAAATCTTGGATTTCTTCAATTTGCGGAATATAGCCTTTCTTATAATTTTTATTTAAAAGACGAATGATTTTTTCGGTAACTTTTTTAGCATCTTTCAGCGTGCCTTCTCCCGTAGCTTCCAAGGCTTTTTGCACAGCCTTAATAACCTTAGCCTTTTCGAAAGACGCTATCTGTCCACTTCTTTTTATGACTCGGGTTATTTTGTTTTTCGAGATTGTCCTGGTAGGAATTTTTTTCACTTCCTTTTTCCCCTTTTCCCCTTTCGCCCCTTTTTCTTTCTTTTTTTGTTTTGCCATAATTGCCTACGAGCGTTTCGCGAGTAGGTGCAATTATGAGCACCCCGCGAAAGTTCGCTATATTAAATTTTTTAAATTTTAAAAACTAAGCCGAAGGCGACAACGCACATTGAATGTTTCAGTTATCGGAATTTTCATTGGAACTTTCGCTGGGGTCGCCATGCGCACTTTATTTATTCACTCTCTAACATATCCAATTCTTTTTTGAAACTTTCGATACTGCCGAATGATTTGTAAACACTGGCGAAACGGACATAGGCTACTTCATCCAGATCTTTTAGTTTTTTGAGAATGATTTTTCCGATTTCCCTCGTCGTTACTTCCGGCTTTTCCAGACTTCTGATGGCATATTCAATATCCCCCATCAACTTGGAAAATTTTTCGTCATTAACCGGTCTTTTTTCCAGAGCTTTTCGGATGCCGGATTCGATTTTGCTTTTGTCGTATTCAACCCTGGCTCCGTCTTTTTTCAGGACTGTCAGATTCAGGAGCTCTACTTCCTCATAGGTGCTAAAACGCAAATTACATTTCAAACACTCTCTTCTCCTGCGAGTAATTTTACCTTCATTTGTTTCTCTGGAATCAACCACTTTGGTTTCAGAGTTATTGCAAAATGGACAGTTCATAAATTAGTTTATAGTTTTTAGTTCTTGGTTTGTAGTTATACACTATATATTGTGTATAGTAATACCATTATACCACAATATAAAAATCCGCCAAGCGTCTTGCAAGGGGAGGATTTTAAGCCAAAATTCAGAGTTATCCACAGCCCAAAACCTATTTTTTCAAATTAATATCCGGTAGCTGAAAAGAAGTTGTAGGTTGCAATAATTTCTGAAGCTCCGTTGGCAAAGGCAGTCCGTGCGTAGCAATTTCTCCGGCATACTTGGAAGCTTCAACAAAATTTTTCTGTTCAAAATATAAAGCAGCCAAATTATAAAGAGCACTACTGTAATTGGGATTTATTTCCAAGGCTTTTTTCCAGTCAGCTACTGCTTGATCTTTTTTGCCCATCTTATAGTGCAGTAGTCCGCGATTTGCATAGCCATTATCATAGTATGGATTAATCTCCATTTCTTTCCCAAATTCTTCTTCGGATTTTTCAAATTCTCCCCTGTCCATATATATGAGACCCAGATTGTTGTGTGCCATTTTTTCTTTAGGATTTAACTCCAGGGCTTTTTTGAATTCCGGCTGTGCCAAATCAGGTTTTTTATCCAAATAATACATCGCGCCAAGATTGTTATGATTAAAGGCAAAGCTAGGAGAGGTCATTACAGCACTTTTCCAAAAGCTCGTTTTATCTTTATAATATTGGTTGCGATAAATTGTTACACTGGAAAAAACAGTTATCACGGCTACAGCAACCATAATTAAACTTTTTTTATCTTCAAATTTTTCAAAAAACTTTATCCTTCCTAATCCCAGGATGATAAGGATGAAACCGAACATTGGCAAATAAAGTCTGTTTTCAGAAAATTCCGGCACAGTATCCATTGATTTTATGAGGGTGGGCAAAATAAAAATAAAAAACCAACTAGCCCCGAAAAGGATCAATTTATAATCATTTTTCTTCTTGCTTAAGAAAAACCAAATGGCCAGCAGAACCAAGGAAATCACTCCGTAGATTGAAGCCGTATCTTGCATAATCGGAAAAACAGCCAGACCAAAGGGAAGAATAATTTTTCCAATCATAGGTAAGATGGCATGAAAATTATCAAGAATAGATTGAAAAATATTGTAATCCGCGTTGCCAATAAATTTTCCCAAGACTTCTCGCCGCACAACAAACCAGAAAATCAAAATTGATACCCACCCGACCGAAAGACGAAAATATTTTTTCCAATCAATTAATACCTTTTTAAAACCGATAAAAATAATTATATAGGTCAAACACACAACTGGCAGGGCAACTGCTGTTTCCTTGGTAAATAAGGCCAGAACAAAAAACACCAGATGCCAATTATATTGTTTTACAGAGCTGTTTTTCAAAAAATCCAGAAAGTAAATCAATGATGGAAAAACAAAAATAGCCAATAATGAATCGTTCCTGCCTGCTATCAGGGCCACAGTTTGAGAAGTCAGTGGGTGGACAGCAAAAATCAGAGAACATAACAGAGCTGTTCCCTTTTTAATCTCCAATCTGAGCAAAAAGCAGAAAAGCAGCCAGACAGAAAATATATGCAAAAGCATATTTGTAAAATGCGACATAAAGATTATCGCTTTTTCGCCCAATTGGGCATCCAAAATAAAAGACCACCTCAAAATTGGACGATAAAAAGAACCTCCGCCCTGTACGCTCCTAAAAATATCTTCGCCAAAGGCTTGGAAAACATTGGTCAGATGACTGTTAAACTGATAATGTCCGACTACCAAAACATTGTCATCCAAATAAACGATGTCATAGAATAAAGTTGAAAAATAGACAATAAAAACAACAAAAGCAATCCACATAAATGGCCGCTTGTAATCCAGGAATGTTTCCTTGATCCAAATTTTCTTAAGATTATTTGGCATTTTTTTGAGCAATAATATTTATTATTTCTCCTTTATTGGAAAAATAAAGACTGAAATTGAAAATGAGGCACAAGGGAAAGAGAATTGCGAAAAGCAGAGCGTGAAAAATTATCTTGCAACCAATTCTATTTTCTTCTTGAAGCCAGTTAAAAAAATAATTATTTGTCCGGGCAATGAGACTCAGCAGGCTTTGCGCTGAAGTGAAGGTTGAGTATTCCAATGAAAAAGTATTTATTTTTTTAATTTTAAAATTATTTTTTTTAAGCATGGCTTCCAATGAATCTGGGGTGAAGAAAGTTTTGTGATGCTGCGGATCCAGCGCCAGCCAGCGTTTTTTTGATAATATTCTTGACCATGAATTAAAATTCGGAACCTCAATCAGAACCAGTCCATCATTTTCCAGCAGCTCGCCTATTCTCTGGACATAGGCTTCCGGCGTCGGAACATGCTCCAGGACATGCCAAAGAGTAATGATATTGAATTTGGCACTGCTCAATTCTAAATCAAGCAAATCTTTGTTGTAGATTTCCAATCCAAGTTTATCTTTTGAAAATTTGTAAGCATTTTCGGAAATTTGAGTTCCCACGGCAACATCATATTTAAAATATTTTTTCAAAAAATAAAGCATCCAGCCCCTGCCGCTTCCGATATCCAGAATTTTTTTGCTTTTCGGTTTCAAGCAAAAAACTTTCCAGGCTCGCCAGAACCGGAAAGCCTTGACCACGATTTCAGTTCCATGCCCGAATCTTTCCCCTGTTTCTTTTTTGTAATAATTTGCGTAAATATTTTTATCTGAATTTGGTTCATTTTTTTGTTGCAAAAAAATCAGCCGGCAAGCAAGACATTCCGAAAGAAAAAAATCGTCCGCTTCCAAGATATTTTTTGTTCTCTCATGGATACAAAGCATAAAATCAAATAAAACGTTTTTTGAAAATCCTAAATTTGAAAATATTTATTTTCTGAAAAAAATATTTCATTAAAGCCAGCATCGTTTCCAGAATATATTTTGCGCCTTTGGCCAATTTGATTTGAGAAGAATTGTGCTCATAGATTGTGGGAACCGGCACATCGCCAATTCTGAAATTATGAAATACGGAAGCCATCAAAAATTCCGAATCAAAAACAAAATCATTGGAAAAACTGTTGAAATTTATCGTTTGTAGAACTTCTTTTTTGTAGGCCCGGTAACCGGTCAAGAATTCCCCCAAATTTTGGCTGAGGACAATGTTTTGCATTATCGTCAGTAGCCTGTTGAGAACATATTTGATGACAGGCATTCCATTTCGGAGTGTTTCCCTTCTGGATCTTATGCGATTTCCCAAAACAACATCACAAATATCCAGCTCCAGGGGCATCATAAGCCCCTTAATCATTCTGGGGTCATATTGTCCGTCCGGATGAAGCATAATCACAATGTCCGCTCCTCGTTTCAAAGCTTCTCGGTAACAAGTTTTTTGATTGCCTCCATACCCAATATTTTTCTCATGCTTTATGACAGTTATCTTGAGCCCATCGGCAATTTTCAGAGTGTCATCGTTACTATTGTCATCAACCAGGATTACTTCCATTTCCAAGTCTTTCGGCAATAATTTGACTGTTTGCTCCAATGTTTCACCGGCGTTATAGGCTGGCAGAACAACGACAATCTTTTTGCTTTCCATATCTTTGTTATTGAGTCAATAAAAACCTTGCGATATCCTAATAATACAGCAGTTTCGGTCTTTTTTTCAAGTTTTTTTTAGAATAGGCATTTATAGGCTCACAAAGGCTACCGGTAAAACTTTTTTGAATATTCCGGCAACCAAGATCGTATCCGATTCGTCCAAATAGATCGGCTGATGAATAGAATTGGTTGAATGAGGGAAAAGTCCGACAATGCCATGTTTCAGTTTTTGATATCTTTTAATGGTGGCCATACCATTAATAACCGCCACGACAATTTTTCCTTCAAAATCACATCCCGGTTCACATTTTTCAAAAACCACATAATCCCCATCGCTGATTTCATTTTTATCCATTGAATCTCCGAGCGCTTTGACGGCAAAGAGTTTGGCCGGACTTTCTTCCCGAAAAAGACTTTTGGAAATTTGCAGATAACCATCCACATTATTGTCGGCATAGGACAAAGCTTCGCCGCAAGAAGCCAGTCCGTACATCGGAATAGAAAAAATATTTTCCCAATTGGCATAATTTTCATTTTCCACCAAAAATATTTTTCTGTCTTCATCTCTTTTTAGCAGATCTTTTTTCTCAAGTGCTTCAACTACTTGAACAGTCCCTTTTAAACTTCCGACTTCCACGCCATTTTCTTTCAAAAACTTATGTACTCTGTAAGTCGTTGGATTCTTTTTTTCTTTTTCAATTATGTCCCTAATAGTTTCCAGCACTGTATTTTGTTTTTGTGTTAGTTGCTCCATAGTGATAATGTTAGTTTATTATAGTGATATGATAACATTGTTCAAAAATCCCCGCAATACCCCACCTGTGGATAACTCCTGTTTGGTTTTTTCATTTTTTTACTTTAATATTTTTTGATTAAATTTCTTTAATTCCTCCCTGACTGTTTTTTCCATGTCGCCATGCGAAATACTGCCAGAATCATTCAAAATCTCTTTATCATTCAAGATCAAAAATCCATCCAGTTTTTCAATCCAATTTTTCATATACATCACCCTTCTTTCCACACTTTGCAATTCCGCAAATGACAAGAACTGTTCCACCAACAGATTCAATCTTTTGAGCTCCAACTCCGCCAGATAATTTTTGGCAACCTGCGCCTGTTCACGGGTGATGATTTCTCCTTTCCAATTTGTCAGTCCCATATTTTCTTTCCGGCTGTCTATTCTTTTGACAACTATTTCCGCTGCGGTGATTCCGGTAATGGCAAAATGAAATTTATTCTGAACAGTAGCAAAAAATTTCTGAGCATAATCAGTCTTGGGATTGTAATCAACGCTAGTGGCAAAAACATCTCTGACTTTCTGATAAAAATTCGCCTCCGAAGTCCTGATTTTCCTGATTCTTTCCTCCCACTCTTCAAAATATGATTTCTTCACTCTTCCACCAGCCAGCCTTTCATCATCCATCACAAAACCCTTCACCATGTACTCCCTGAGCTTCTGCGTCGCCCAAATGCGAAATTGCGTACCTCGCAAGGATCTTACGCGATATCCGACAGAAATAATCACATCTAGATTGTAATATTTAGTTGGCCTGACTAAGCCAATTTCGGAATTTCCGGATTTGGCTTGAATAGTGGATTCTTTCAACAATTCTCCCTCTTCATATATATTTTTTATGTGCTCAGAAACTGTACTTACCTCTTTCTGAAACAGCTCGGACATCTGAGCCTGTGAGAGCCAGACCGTTTCATTTTCCAGATTCACTTCAATCTCTGTTTTTCCGTCTTCGGTGTTGTATATTATTACTTTGTTATTGTTTTCCTCTTTGTTTTTTGGGGACATGATTTTGACTTTAGTGATTACAGTGATATTCTATCACTTACAATATCACTGTCAACTACCTCCTTTTCCCCGCCCTGTGGATAACTAAAAAAGGGCTCCCTCTGGAAGCCCTTCGATTGTTACAAGTAAAAAACAGCCTCGCGAGCTGAAATAATTTGTTTAATTTTCGCCAAAATTAAATTATTTTAATTTAGCTATTTTTTTTAGTTTATCAACAATTGAAGAATGATAAATTGGTTCAATTCTATTACTTACTAAATCTAGCCTGCCCTTCCAAACAGGCAATATGCTAGGTATAACTACATTGGCAACTTGACTTTGCTGCTGAGGTTGAATCAAGGTTTGCTGCTGTAGATGTGCTAGTATTTCCTTTCCTCTGTCAATCTCATCCTTTAATGTAACCTGCGATATTTCCCCAACTAGATTATCCAAATATTCCCCAGTCGAATATAAATCACTTATTTTATCTAGCTCATCATTATCCAAATCTCCAACAAAAAGATGGATATTTTCCGCCCAACTATTTGTAGCGATAATCTTCTTTGCAAATTGATAAGATCCGGTTTCTTTATAATCAGAAATGATATCTTCAGCTCTACGAATCTCCTGAACAATAATTCTGGCAGCGTCTCTTTTTTTATTGATTTTTTGCACCAGGTACAGCATTATTGCAATTCCACCAACTAAAAGAGTAACGAATGCTAGAAAAAAATTTGAATTAACAAACAGATAAAAGAATTTCAATGAAATAAAAATCCCTAGAATTACGAATCCAAACAGCAAAATATACAAACTCAATCTATTTTTATTTATCATAATAATCCTATAAAAAATATTCCACCTTTAACTCTTTCTTCTGAATCCATTTTGGTCCATCTGGCGTGATGACCAAAACATCGACTGGTCCGCCAACACCCGGAATATCTCCCGGATCGACTTGGATTCCGTCAGAAAATCTTTGCATTGCTGAGGTTGTTTGAATTACAAGAATTGTAAAATCAACCGCATCTTGCAATGTCATTGCACCCCAATTAATTGCATATTCTAAACCGTTGAGTTGTTTTTCTACTTCAGGTTGTCCTTTTTGTTTTATTGCTTCGCCAACAAAAGGAGCGTTAAAAATTCTTGGATCCCAGCCTTTGACAATTCTAGATACGACATCGGTCTGCCCAATCCAATTTGCACCGTATTCCATATTTTTTTGTTTACTATCGCGCCGTTTCAGAATATCTCCCGGAATATAAACATTATAAACCTCATGAGAACCATCGACATTATATCCGGCGACAAAAAGAACTAGGCCATCAATTCCTGCCACGCCGTCCTTAATATTTCCTGTCTGATCTTTAATTTTAAATTTCAAACTATATTGCTCTTGTTTTATTTCTATAACCTCCAAGCCCTGATTTTTGAAATTAGCCTTGATCTGCTCTGGTAATTTTTCCAGCTGCTCTTGCCACTTAAGTTTTTTATCAAAAATATATTGCAATTTTTCCGCAACTTCCTTTACTGATAATTTTTCCACTTCAGCCTCTCGCTTGAACTGTTCAATAAATTTACTTATATTTTTTGGAATACCATCTTCCAGTAAAAATGCCAGTCCGGTTACCGCAACGCCAATTCTATCATTGATTAAAAATAATTTTGTTGCCGCATCTGATCCAATTCGCGAAACACCTTTGCGATTTCGATAAGACTGACGGCTATCAGCCGCCAAAACGATACCTTCTGGAGTTGTTGTATTAATTGCTAATGACATATTTTTTAAAATTTATTAATTATTTGATTTCAATAATATAGTTAATTTCCTGAGTATTATCTGAGAAATTAGAGCTATTGTTA
>Ga0247842_10009289_pt1 | contig 10061 bp, 6 predicted proteins | sample LaCruzMarch2015__3_FD_192411 | JGI IMG/M metagenome (GOLD analysis project Ga0247842, IMG submission 192411) | Freshwater microbial communities from meromictic Lake La Cruz, Castile-La Mancha, Spain - LaCruzMarch2015_19m | ecosystem: Environmental > Aquatic > Freshwater > Lake | place: Spain... | reverse complement strand
GACCCAACCGGACAGGACGGTGAACAATTGGTCGGTTCCGCCGGCCAGTTTCGTGGAGAAAACCGCGAAATTGTTGGCCGAGTATTGGAACAGACTCGCAAAATAATAATCATTCCATTGCCAGACGAACGCGAACAGACCGACCGTGACGATCGCTCCGCGGGCATTCGGAAGCATAACGCTCCAGAAAGTTCGAATGACGCCGGCTCCGTCAATCTGCGCTGATTCCTCAAGCTCGGTCGGGAGCCCTTTGAAGAACTGGCGGAACAGATAAATGAAGATGGCGGATCGGATCCCCATTCCGAAGGCGGCCATGATGAACATCGAAAAGACGTTTCCGATCAGGCGGATCCCCAAGAAAGTGGAACTGGAGAAATACAGGACTCGGGAAATGTGCAGGGTTTCGTTTGGCACGACCAGGGTGAACAAAACGATGTAAAACAGCAGGTTGCTGCCCTTGAATTTCAACCGGGCAAAAGCGTATCCGGCGATGGCGGTCGCCATGACCTGGATGATCATGGAGACGGAAGAAAGGATCAAGGTATTCCAGATCGTGTTTCCGAAATCAAGCAATTGGTAAGCAATTTGGAAATTGATCTTACTGAAAGTTTCCGGGATCCAGATGACCTGCGGGTTGGTGATGTCCATCGGATGACGCAGGGCAAAACTGAACTTTTGGAAAAGCGGCAGCAGAATGACGAAGATCAAACCGATGAGAATGAAGGTTCGCAAAGCCGAGCCGATGAACATACCGGTTTTTCGGCCGCGGACCTTGATGTTGGTCGGGTCTTTCAGGTCGGTTCTCCAGGCCGCAAAATTCTTTTTAAAGCGTTCCATGTTGGTGAGTTTCTTTTCGTTATTCATCATAATAGAACACCATTTTGGACAGAACAAACAGGAAGAATCCGATGATCAAGATCGAAGAGATGCAGAATAGCCATGACATGGAAGCATGGATTCCGTAATAAGATACATCTCCGAGTCCGCTTAAAAGCTTTCGGGTCCCGGCGGTAGCAAACACGTTGATCGTGTTGATCAAATCGCTTCTTAGCAAACTGTCCACGACCGTGTAAACCCCGGCCGTGAGCATTAAAGGCGACACCATCGGGAAAGTGATCTTCCAGAAGATTTCGTATTGGGTAGCTCCTTCGATCTTCGCGGCTTCATACAGGTGTTTCGGGACCGATTGAATGCCCGCGAGGAAAATCAGGATCTGAACGCCGGAATAGGAGATGACGTCATAGATCTGATCGGCCGTCGTTCCCAAAAAGCTGACGGCGAAAAGCGGGATGTTGGCGTTGGTCAGGAAATCCTGGAAATTGAACATTTGCGCAAAGATGTCGGTGGTCGCTCCCGCCATGGCCGCTTCCAATTGAGCGCCGGTCTGCATGGCCGCATCCACGGCTTGCGAGTTGAATATTACCGGCATGAAGAAGATGGCGCGGACGAAAGAACGCCCTTTGAATTTGGAATTGAGCACAACCGCGATGATCAAACTGAAGATCAGGATCATCGGCACATTGAAGAAAGTGCTGATCGATGAATCGACCAATAACTGACTGAACGTCGAGTGCTCTTTCAGAATGTAAGTGAAATTGTCCAAACCGATCCATTCGGTAGCGATGCCGATGTGGGCTCCGGTCGAAGAGTTCACGCCCAGGTTTTCCACCCGGGACATGCTATAAACGATCGTGACCAAAAACGGCAAAAGGAAGAAATAGATGAAACCGATGATCAAAGGCAGGACGAACAGAAATCCCCACAGGGCCTGACGTTTTTTATAACTGAATTTCTTGGCCATCAGGTTCGGGATATACCCAAATATTTGGGCCAGTTTTTTCATGAACTTAGTTTGGGATAGATCATATTTCCACTGGCTCAGTTTGTTCCGCAGTTTCCCAAACCAAATTCCGATTGAAGAGAAGGTTTTATTAAGCGTTGCTTTTAATTTCATTTACATTCCCTCCTCAATGATCGCAAACGTGTTCGCATTTACGGAACGTCCGGAGTCGGCATCGAAATAAGTGGTATTGTTGTAATTGATGATCAGCACGGCTCCGTTGCTGTATTCGACTTGATAAACATTGTCTTGCAAGATCTTATGGCCGACCAAAATGGCGTTGTAATGAATCTTGGCATTGTTCAGGACCTCGTTCATATAAATGATGTTGCTCTTCCAGTTGGCGTAATAAGCATTGTAATACATGGTGTAATCGGTCTCAAGCAGGGTTCTCGTGTCTTCATAAGAAATGATGAAGTTTAAGTTGGACCCGGTTTCCAGGGCTTTAAGCAAATACCATTCCATGGAATGTTCGCTGTCATAATTGATGGCCGGTCCGGCGTAATCAAACAACCCGCTGACGACCAATTGATAGAAAGGAATCGAGAAATCATAGTAACCGAGCAGCGATGATTCCAATGGAACATTGACCGCGAAGTCCGCATATTTCAAAGCATAATCAAACGGGGCGGACATCATGACGGAACTGGTGGCTTCGTCCAAATATTCCAAAGCCGCGATTTGATAATCCATTCCGTCTTCGGCGAAGATGCTGCCCTTGGTACCGTAGTCTCCGAGCCGCATGTTGCCAAGATCGGAAAGATAAGCGCTTCGAACGCCAAAGCGATCAAACGACGCAAAATATCGATTGGATAGCGAGGTGTAGTATTTCGGCGAAATGTAAGTCAGCGGTTCAATGGTCGAGTTGGCCATGTTGGTAGCCAAGACGTAAGCCCGGTGTTGGGCATAGGTGGAACCGATGCTCTTGGCGGTGTATTTCAGATTTCCGAAAATGAGATCATAGCCTTTGTTCGAAGCGACGGTCACTTCCGGATAAAAATTAATGTTGTTTTCTTTCAGGAAAGCCGCCAGCGATCTAAAGCCGCGGTTGCCTCCCAAAACCCGGGAAGCGGCCACGCTTCCGGTAGCTTCGGGTTCCATCGCATCCTGAGTCCAAGCCGTATAGCCGACGCTTAAGGAAGTAATGCCTTCCGACTGAAGGTCTTCGATGATCTCCCTAGCTTGCTTGAAGGTGGTCAGACTATGTTTTTCGTTGTGAACGAATCCCATGGTGATCTCGCGTTTTTCGAAAGCGCCCAGGAAACTTAAGTTGACGACGGTGTCGTTGGTCAGATCTTTCGGAACCAATTGATATTTTTCAATCAGATATTCCCGATATTTGTTGGCCAGCGTTACATATTGGATATTGCCGTCATTGTCAATGAAATCATTGGTCTGCATGAGCTGGTAAATGTATTTCAGATCGTTTCTGATGAACTCGTTCGACCATTTGAGGAACGGCGTCTGCGCGGTTCCCGCGAAGACCGTTTCCGATTCCCGGAAAATGGCCTTGAAGTTGGCAATGTTCATGGTTGAAGCCACATCGGCCCGTTTGAAGTTCGCATAGATCGAGGTTTGGTTGGCGCCTTGATCGGCGATCGCGAGCACGCCCTTCCCGGAAGTTTTGTCCAGGAAACCGTACATCGCGAACATCATGTCCTCATTGGCCATGGTTTCTTTGAAAGTCTTGGAAGTGAAGGCCATGTCCGAACCGTAAATGCTCTTGGCATAAGCCGTATATCCCAATTCGTCCTTCGGGCTGTTGAACGTCATGATGGCGCCGCTTCCGTCCGGAAGGATGATCTGGCCCTGGCTGGTCAGGCTGTTGTTAGAGGTGAAATATGGCAAAACGTCGATGGTCCCAAGCAAGCAGTCATGCGAATACTTGGTATATGCGCCGTCAAGCCGGTAATCCGAACCCACCCCTTCGCGAAGCGATTCGTTGACGATGGTTGTTTCCAACCCTTTTTCGGTCAAAACAAAGCGCATGGCTACTTGGAAGACTGGGGAATTGGATTCGACTTCGTTGCCGTAATCATCATTCTGAAGATCCGCGAACTCTTTTTGGAAGACGTCCTGAATCGGTTTGTTATCTTCATCAAACAAGAAATTCCCGTTCTCGTCTTTGGCTTGATAGCCGCCCATCGGCACTTCGACGCCCGGTTCGGCGTCATAAGGGTTTTCGTCGTAAAGAACCGGGATCTTCCGAACATAGGTCTGTCCGACCTCATAGCCGGGGTACTCCCCAACATTGGCTTCGGTGATCGCAATGTTTTGGGTATTCACATAGAAGTAATTGCGATCGCCAGGCAAATCGGCTTTGTACATGGTTTCGAACAGTTTTTGCAACGGAATGGTGCTGTTGGCCTTCAGGTTGAAGGTCGGCGAACTGTTTTGAACGTTCAGATTGATGTTGGTGTTATAAGTGACGGGGTCTTTTTCCGCTCCGTCGGTATTGACCAAAGTGTAATAACTTCCGAATACTTTTCCGTAATTGTAACTGTTGGTGAAAGGATTGGAAATGCAAGGCGATGCGCCTTCGGCGGTAACGTCGGCGGCGTTGTAATCAACTCCGATCTCCATTTTCAGTTTGTTTAAGACCCGGTCTTCGCCGTCTTTAGCCAAAATGTCGGTCAGATCCCAGCGGGACGGGATCTCATTGCCATCTTCATCCAAGAAGACATTGCCTTCATAGATCGGGGTAACGGTGGCCAAACCTTTTTCTTCAAGATAGGCCGCGCATTCGGCGCTCCAGGTATATGCCAGATCGGAGTATTCCATGATGTTTTGATTGACTTTGTTCGCGTTGATGATGAAGGTCAGGTTTCCGCGGAAATAAGCTTCCATGTCATCGCGGGCGAAATCTTCCGGGAAGAAACTGTTGATGACGGTGAAATCACCGACTTCATAGAGGATCTCGATGCCGTTTTCAACATCAAATTTGATCTGGTAATGGCGTTTGATGGTTCCATACAACAAGTCGTTGTACAAAACGCTGTTCGAGTAAGTGTTAAAACCAATGGTGCTTAGTTTGTCATTGGAACCAATGTAATAGAGCAGAAAATTGGATTTCATGTCGGTGGAGTTTCCGCTTTCCAAAGCGGTGCGGAACACCGTCGAGCAGGTACTTTGCGTATAAGCGGTGAACCCGGCTTCGGTGGTTTCGGCGGTCGGAGCGCATTGGCTGTTGACCGCAATGGAAACGACCGTGGTCTTCTCGTTCAGAAACATCGTATAGGTGCTGTTCTGAGCGACGATGCGGGTATCGCTAAGTTTATAAGTGACCGAATAGGTCGGGGTAACGTTATCAACGGTTTTGGTGTAACTGGAAGCCGGAAGTCCGGCGATGGCTTCATTCAAAGCCGCTTCGCTGGCGTATTCGACGGTATAGTTTCCGGTTCCGTCATATGGAGAATAGTCCACATACCCGGTCAGGTCAAAAGTCAGATTGTTGGTGTCCAAAGATTGGGCATGCAATCCTCCAAAAAAGAAAATCAAAAGGAGGACTACAATGACGGCCATGAGGGCCAAAGACAAGATATGCTTGAATTTAAGTGACTTCATAAGTCCTCCTTTCTATAGGTATCTTAAGGAAATTTCCCGATAAAGGGTATACAGGAAGCCGATGATCTTCTGGAATAGGTCAAATCCGAGCATGACGATGAAGAACAGCACCATGACCGCGATGGCTGTGCCCGCGATCGAAAGGATGCATTTAAGCAATCCGTATTCATGAATGGAAATGAGTCCGAAGAAAATCATGTAGCCCATCCCGAAAGTCCCCAGTCCGATGATCAAGCCGTAAAATCCGGCTTCTTCGGTGGTGATGGCGTTCGAGAAGATCATGCCCACGATCTTGGTCATGATCAGCGGCCACAGCGAGTAGCAAACCATCATGAAGATTTCCTTCATTTTGCCTTTGCCGTCAAACAGGGTCGTGACGCTCCAGTTCCCGACCACGACGGCCAGGATCGGAACGATGACATAGGCCATTTCCTGGAAGGAATTAAGATCATTCAAGTCGCGTTGATTGACAACAAATCCGGTATATTGGAATTCCAGGATCTGAAGGATGATCAGCATGGCGACGAAGACCAAAGAAACGGACATCTTGGCTTTCTTGTCACGCTTGAAGGCATCGAAGCCTTTCAGCGGATGAATGAGGATGTAAGCCGGAAACTTGATGTATTCTTGGTAAATGTAAGTCAAAACTTGCTTGACTTTTTTCCAGAAGTTGGCGGTTTTGTTGGTTTTTGAAATTGCGTTAGCGTTCATCATTCGTCACCCATTCCCGTTTCTTCCGATTTCTTGTACTTAATGCTTCGGTAAACTTTGTATCCGACGCCGGCCGCAATGGCAATCAAAACCACGGACATGACGCCGGTGAAGTATTTGTTGACCTGAACATCGCGATACAGCTTGTAAGCTTTCGAATAGTAATCAACGGAGAATCCGGTCTGGAAATAACTCATGGCTTCCACGTACCGGCCTTCATTGAGCAAAGACTTTCCGATGCCAACATAAGCATATTCGTAATTCGGATTTTGACTGACGACGTTCTTCCATTCCTCGGATGAGGCGACCAAATTGCCTTCGTAATGATACTTGACCGCTTTGTTGATCGAATTGGCGATCTCGGTCGGTTCAAAACGCAGCACCGATTGGTTTTCTTTATCCAAGGCCAGAATGTTGTCGCCTTGATATCGGACGGCGACCGGATTGTTCAGGTCGGACAGTTCGTTTCCGCTTCCGCCCGAAATGTAAAGCAGGTTGCCTTCGTCATCGTAAGAGAACAGCCGGCCGGTTTTTCCGTCGGCCAGAGTATAGACGCCGTAGTCATTGACGGCTACGGCCGAGAACCGCGATGGTCCGCGCACGGAAACATCGGTTCCGGTCTTGATATAGACCAAGTCGCCCTTTGGCACCGAGTATCCGTTCCTAGTCAGAACGTCTTTTCCGGACGGGTTGATCCGTTTGATCATCGTCGTGTCATCGGTATCGTTGACGGCCCGGGAAGTCGCATAGATGAATCCTTCGTCGTCAATGGTCAGACTGGTAAAGATGGTATTCAAAATGGTTTCGGTTTGAGCCAGTTGTTCATCGGTCATGAACTTTCTCCAGAAGACCTGCCAGAAAGTCATGCTGACATAGTTGACGCCGATGTAACTGCTGAACTGGCCTTCGTAGGACATTTGCATGATGCCTTCGTACACGCCTTCGGAAATGACGAACATTCGGCCGGCAACGTCGGTCACCAGTTTCACCGGCATGAATATTTTTCCGGCGAAGCTGATGTCGGTCGGACTAGTCACGACCTGAACGACATGGTAATCTTCCGCGTCAACGATGACGATTTGGTTATTGCTCTTATCTGAAAGGTAGATGAGATCCTGGTAAACGCCGCGAATGATGGTTCCATCCGGGTTTTTGGCCGGACGGACATTCCGGTAAATGCCGCTTAAACCGAAGCAGTCCAAGTAAAACTTCTGGGCGTCGGTCCGCATGGCGTAAGGAATTTCCTCAATGGCACGGAAATCCGCCAGGTTCATGTTCTTCTTTTGCAAATATTCGGTGAATTTTATCGAAGTGGTGTTTTTGTTGTTATCCGTAAAAGCGGTCTTGATGTTTAAGATCTCTTCGTCGGAAAAGTCTTCCGGACGGATCTCATACTCGGTCACTTTGTACTGATAACGCATGTTCTCATCAAACACGAAGAGGTTGTTCGACACCGAATCAACGATGTAAATGATGTCCAAAACATTTCCCAGATTGTCTTCTTCCTGATAAAGGAACAGGTCCTCCGGGCTGGTGAATTCGCTGGCCAGCAGCGCTTCTCCGGACTCACTGGTCCATTGATCGCTGATGATGGTGTAGATCCCGCTCGTGGATGAAGCCAACCCGACCGTCGAATAAATCGGCTCGCCGCTATGGGAGTAAGTATAACCGACCGCGGCATGGGTTTTCGGAACGGTGATCAAAAGGGCAATCAGCAGAAACAAGATCAGAAATTTATAAAACTTTTTCATGCTTGCCTCCTATTTCATTCCCGAATGAGCCATGGTATCGATCATATTGCTTTGCGATATGATGAACATGACGATCGGAACGATGATCATGATCAGGGCAACGGCGGCCAAAGTCCCTTGACGGGCCGGGCCGGCGCTGGCGATCTGGCTTAAGGCATAGCTGAGCATCTTATAATCTTCGCGGTAAATGTAAGTTGAACCTTCCGCCGCCCACAACGATCGGAAATTGAGGATGATCAAAGTGATGGAGGCCGGTTTGACCAGCGGCATGACGATCTTCCAATAGATCTTGAATTCGCCGGCGCCGTCGATCTTCGCGGATTCGATCAGGCTCATCGGCACGGTGGTCATGAATTGCTTCATCAGGTATAGTCCGAGCGATGAAGCGACGACCGGCAGAATGATCGACCAATAAGTATCGATCAATCCGAACCAGTTCAAAATCATGTAGTTTGGGATCCCGGTGACGGATGACGGGAACATCAAGGAATAAGTAACCAAACCCATGATGATCCCCCGGCCCGGGACTTTGTACTTCGCCAGAGGGTAGGCGCACATCGACGAAATGATCAAGTGTCCGACCGTGCCTACAACCGTGACTAAGATGGTATTGAAGAAATAACGGGAGAACGGAACCAGCGAAGTCCCCAAAACCACGCCCAGATCCCGGAAGTTATCCAGGGTCGGATGCTGAACGATGAAGTTCGGCGGATAGAGGAAGATTTCATCGAGCGGTTTGAAGGCGTTGCTGAAAATGAGGACCAAAGGCAGAATGCTTAAAAATCCGCTTAAGGCCAGGAAAATGAACAGCAGCGCATCCCCGGTTTTGGATCGGTTGAGCCGTTTTTTCTTTTTCGATTTATAAGTGATCTTGAAGGAAGTGATCTCCGCGAACGGACGGGAATCGATCATTTTCGATTTTCTTTCGTTCCGTTTTTGTTTTCGGGTGAGATTTTTTTCTTCTTCTGATGTTAGTTTAACTTGATCTGGCATCATGATCCCACCTTTCTGATCGCTTTGCGAATTACTTGGTTAAGCACAATGGCCACCAGGAACAGGATCGTGGCGATCGCGGAAGCATAACCCATTTCATAACGGATCGATCCGTAATCTTGCAAATGGTTGACGATCGTATGGCCGGAATAAGCTACGGACGGGAATCCCGCCAAAGACGTCGTGATGGCTCCGACGCCCAAAGCGCCGGAAATCTGAATGACGGCCGCGAAAATGAGGATCGATCGCATGTTTGGCAGCGTGATGTACCAAAGTTCCTGCCAGCGGTTTTTGATTCCGTCGACGGCGGCGGCTTCGTATTGGTTTTTGTCGATGCCTTTCAGTCCGGCGATCAGCGACAGGAAGTTGACTCCCAAGCTCATCCATAACTGGACAACGATGACGATCGGCAAAATATAGTTGGCATTCTGAAGCCAGGTTATCGGTTCGGAGATGAGACCCCAGCTGAGCAGATACGCATTCGCATAGCCGTAAATGTCGCTCGCGAAGATCAATGCCCAAATGGTGACGGCTCCGCCGGCGATGGACGGCGCATAGAACACCAGAGTAATGATGGCGCGCAGTTTCCCCGGCAACTCGTTGATCAGCCAGGCAAACACGAAGGCCAGGATGTACCCGAGCGGTCCGGTGATGACGGCGATGATCAGGGTGTTTTTAACGGCGGTGATGAAGATCGGGTCATTGAGAAACAGGTTGATGTAATTGTCCCATCCGACCCATTTCGGCGTTTCCAACATATTGAAGTAAGTAAACCCGAGCATGAAACTCATGACGACCGGAGCGACCGTAAAGGCCAAGAACAATAAAAGGTATGGGGTCATCATGGCATATAGAGAGCGGTTCAGATACATTTTCCGGCGGAACGGTTTTTTGCGGCTCCACTTATCGATCTGAATGCGTTTCTTTTCTCTCCAAAGACGGAATTTCTTTAAGAGACTTAGTTTTTCGGCTGGGGAAGCAATGGTTTCTTGATTGTTCATTCTTGAGTCCTCCTTATTCCAAACCGAATTCTTCGCGTTTTTTAGTAATTTCGGCGTTGATCAAAGCCACATATTCAGACAAGGTCTCCCGCGGGTTGGTGTCGCTGTTGACAACTTCCCGGAAGGCATTTTCCAGATTTCGGCCGGTATAGTATCCGCCCGGAACTTCCGGAACGCCGACGCTGTTTTCCCATTGCGAGA
>Ga0247842_10009288_pt1 | contig 10062 bp, 11 predicted proteins | sample LaCruzMarch2015__3_FD_192411 | JGI IMG/M metagenome (GOLD analysis project Ga0247842, IMG submission 192411) | Freshwater microbial communities from meromictic Lake La Cruz, Castile-La Mancha, Spain - LaCruzMarch2015_19m | ecosystem: Environmental > Aquatic > Freshwater > Lake | place: Spain... | reverse complement strand
CAAGGCGTGTGGTAAACCGTTCATGGTCAGTTCACTTGCCATCGTCAGCGCTGGCGAGTCAGACATTCTCTCCCTGAAGAGGGCGGCATGATATGGTCGAAGTCAGACTGACTGAAGACTGCATGCGTCTTATCTCCCAGTTCGAGAGCCTGACTGGTGCCGGGAGCCGGGACTGTGTTGTTGATGAACGCAACAACCGGCTCATCTTCGTTGTCAATCCGGGAGATATGGGACTTGCAATTGGTAAGAAAGGTGTCTCGATCAAAAAAGCCTCAGAAGTGATGGGCAAGAAGATTGAGGTTGTCGAATATAACAGCAACCCTGAGCAGTTCATCAAGAACTGTTTTTTGCCTGCACAGGTAACTGCGCTCACGTTTGACGGTGAACCGGGTGCCCAGATGGTGCAGGTTGAGGTCAAGGATGAAGACCGGGGTATCGCCATCGGTAAGGATGGGAAGAATATCTTCAAGGCAAAGAAGCTGGCGCAACGACAGCATGATATCCTTGATGTGCAGATTCTCCAGAAACCGATCGATTTGGCGGATGCAGAATCCGCTGAATAATCGATCCCTCTTTTTTTATCGGGAAACTGATCTCGCTGTTTTAATGTATGTATCATTGAACCGATGCCGGCTCACGGGATATTACGGTGAATGTGGCAGCCATAGGGGTCCTGCCGGTATTCTCGCGCGGTTGTTTGTTCCATGACGGGAACATCGCATATCCCCGTGACGGATCGTTTCTGGGACGTCTTACGTGGGTACTGACAGGTTCGCTGCACGATACCGCTGCATGTTCGAGAGCGTGACGTTTTTACAGTACCAGGCATACGCATTGTCAGGTTGTAATGCGATTGCCCGGTCGTAACTGGCAAGCGCTTTGTCGTACTGGTTGAACCAGTTGTTGAAATAATTCCCCTGGATTACCCACGCGGTCGCGTTCGTGGGATCGGCATCGCCCAGGTGTTCGTACTGGGATGCGTTCATGCGGCTCAGATTTGCCTGGCGGGTGAACTCTTCCGGGGACTGTGTCGTTACCGGAAGTGTACAGCCAATGATCCACGAGCATGCAAAAAGAAGAATACAGCAGGTGAACGGGATTCTCATGTTCAAGAAACTTTTTTGGATCCAATTGAATGTTTGCCGTGAGAGATACGGGCTTGGAGGGATTCGAACCCTCGACATCCGGGTTAGAAGCCCGGCGCTATGTCCAGGCTAAGCCACAAGCCCACAACAACGCCTATTACGTTCGTGTTCCGGGCTAATTAATCTGTGTCATGGACGCTGGAGCCAGAAATATGCAAAAAAAGGAGGTGATAGTGTTCACGGGTCGTTCGTGCGATGTACCCCGGTTTGACTGCCATATGGTCATCGACAGTATCAATCGTCTCGCCATAGAGCGAGACACCGCACGATACGAGACAGAATCCTCATCTACGCATCAGGTAAAGAAGCGCTGTTCATCCGCCGGGTATGCCGCCCGTCCTTCCGACGATACCCTGAAGTAACGCCGGAACTCCCGTTTAGCCTCAATCAACTCGTTCACTAACCCAGCTGCAGTTATCGCTCATTTTGTTCACCTCATCATCCCTCCCTATCATGGGATAGTTTGGAAGGATGCTACTTGGGTGGATCAGTTTTAAATGAGTCTTTCTGCGTAAAGTGGATCACTTTCTAATGAGCGAAAACATTTCCTTTTCATCCTCTATTCTTGGACAGGTTCACCCGCTCCAGTGCCCACGCAGCCTGGTCTGCAAACGCAGCGAGAATCCGTTCCTGTTCATTGGTGATTACCCCGTCGGGTTCAGAAGGCTTCACTCCCATGATTCCCAATACCTTTTGTGAACTCTGGAGAGGAATATACCGGAGGGGGGATCCATGGAGGGTATCCGTGTCGTAACCGGCGATGGCGCCATGCTGGAATGCCCAAGTAGCAACAGCGATATCATCATCGTTGAGTGTGAGGTTCGGGCTTGCCTGGCGGATAACCAGCCGATTTTCATCCGGGAGGAGGAACGCGCACTCCCACTGGAAAATTTCCCTGATATGCTTTACGACTGCCGTGATAATGGGATCCACATCAATCGCCCGTGCAAGATCCTGCGAGAGTGCATAGATAGTTCCGGTCTCCCGTTCACGGATCTGTGCTGCGTCGGCATGTTCGCGTGCCCGTGTCACCAGGATGCTGACCAGGGCTCCCACCACAATCATCCCGGCAAAGGTAATGAGATATTCCGTATCCGATAGACGGAAACTCAGATAGGGCGGGACGAAGAAAAAATCAAACGCGATAACCCCGATAACTGCGGTAAAGATAGCCGGGCGCAGTCCTCTCTTCCACGCTACGGCAACGACACCAAGCATATACAGCATGGCGAGATTTACCGGTGAGATGAAGGTATGGATCAGCCAGCCAAAGGCCGTGATGATGGCAACAAGGGCTAGGCTGGTAACGTAATCCTTTGGCGGTGTTGCCGGAAGCAGGGGTTCCATCTCCACAGATGCAGGCGATATTATATCCGGGCTGCTTATGACATAGATATCGATGGTCCCGCTGTTGTGAATGAGCTGGTCCACAACCGAACCAAAGACAAACTCCTGCCAGCGCGGCCGGAGTGTCTTGCCAATAATGATCCGGGTAACATTGTGCTTGCGTGCATAATCGATCGCGGTGGTTGCCACATTGATCCCGTATACGGTGGCTGTTGTGGCACCCAACGTTTCTGCGAGATGGAGCGTTTTCGATATCTGTTCTTTAGCCTCTTTCGAAATCCGATGATGGGAGGGTGTTTCGACATAGATAGCACTCCACGGGGCGTTTAAACGGTCGGCCTGCCTGCGGGCAGTACGGACCAGCCGTTCGGACAATGGCCCCGGCCCGACGCAGATCAGCAGGCTATCCCCTGCTGCCCAGGGTCCTGGGATCGCACGGGTCTGCATGTAGGCAAGCATCTGGTTGTCGACCCGTTCAGCTGCCCGGCGGAGGGCAAGTTCCCGCAGGGCGAACAGGTTGCCTTCATTAAAAAACTTCTCCAGTGCCCGGGCAGCCATGTCGGGAACGTACACTTTTCCTTCCCGGAGCCGCTGGAGAAGTTCCGGGGGTGCCAGATCCACCAGTTCGATCTCGGTCGCCTCATCGATCACCCGGTCCGGGACGGTCTCCCGGATAATGATACCGGTGATCTGGGCAACGACATCGTTGAGGCTCTCGACATGCTGGACATTCAGCGTTGTATAGACATTAATACCGGCATCGAGCAGTTCCTCGACATCCTGGTAGCGTTTCAGGTGGCGTGAATCCGGTGCATTGGTATGGGCGAGTTCATCGACAAGGACAAGTTCCGGGCGGAGGGTAAGAATCGTATCGAGATCCATCTCCGGAATCTTCACATTCTGGTACTCGATCATCTTCCGGGGGATGATCTCAAGCCCCTCTACCAGCGCTTCGGTCTCGACCCTGCCATGGGTTTCAACGTACCCGATCCGTACGTCAATGCCTTCATGCTTCCGTAGGTGGGCAGCATGAAGCATCTCATAGGTCTTTCCCACACCTGCTATGTAGCCCAGAAAAATTTTGAGTTTTCCCCGGTTTTTCCGCCGCTCTTCCCCTTGGATATGGGCAAGCAGGGTATCGGGATCCGGTCGACATTCGGGAATGATTGTCACGGTTTTTTACACTCCTATAAGAACGAGCAGCATATCAATAATCTTTATTCCGACGAACGGAGCGATAAGCCCGCCGACCCCGTAGATGAGGATGTTATTGCGAAGCGCATCTTCTGCGGACATGGCACGATACCTGACTCCCCGAAGTGCGAGAGGGATAAGCAGGACGATGATAATCGCATTGAAGATCACAGCAGAGAGGATACCGTTGTGAAGCCCGAGGATATTCAGGGCACCCAGAGACGGATAGGTTGAGGCAAACGCAATCGGGATGATCGCAAAATATTTCGCAATATCATTCGCTATCGAGAATGTGGTCAGTGCTCCCCGAGTCATGAGCAGTTGTTTGCCAATCTCGACAATTTCGATCAGTTTTGTCGGATTGGAGTCGAGATCTATCATGTTCGCTGCTTCGCGTGCGGGCTGGGTGCCGGTGTTCATGGCCACGGCGACATCCGGGGGTGGCCTCTGCAAGGAAATCATCTACCCCCGCTTCGGCAGCGATCGTAGCGGCAGTGAGCCGGTTATCCCCCGTGATCATGATGGTCTTGATCCCCATCTTCCGGAGCTCAGCAAACCGTTCCTTGATCCCGCCTTTTACAATATCTTTTAAATGAATGACCCCGAGAGCTTTCCCGTTTTTCGTAACGACAAGGGGAGTACCACCTGCACGGGCGATTTTGTCCACTTCCTGTATGAGCTGATCCGACACGTCGGATTTGCCGCACTTCCGGATGTGGGCAAACACGGCATCCGCCGCACCCTTCCGGATATGGAGTGTCCCCTGGTCGACCCCGCTCATTCGGGTCTGGCTGCTGAACGGGATGAACTGCATTTCAGTGCTCGATTCGGTAGCTCCCACGGTCCTGCCACGTAGCCCGTACCTCTCTTTTGCCAGCACTACGATGCTGCGGCCTTCCGGTGTTTCATCGGCAAGGGATGCAAGCTGTGCCGTTTCGGCGAGGTCCAGAATCTCTGTCCCGTCAACCGGGATCATCTCGACCGCCTGCCGGTTACCGAGCGTGATCGTGCCGGTCTTGTCCAGCAGGAGGACATCCACGTCCCCTGCTGCTTCGATGGCACGGCCCGACGTAGTGATCACGTTGCGCTGGATCAGCCGGTCCATGCCGGCGATACCGATTGCACTGAGGAGCCCTCCGATGGTTGTCGGTGCGAGACAGACAAAGAGCGCGACCAGTACGGTGATGGTGACAGTTGTGCCAACACCAGCGGTTTCTACACTATATCGCGAGAACGCGTACAGCGTTGCGGATACAACGACGAATACTGCAGTGAGACCGATGAGGAGGATGTTGAGGGCAATCTCATTCGGGGTCTTCTGCCGTTTCGCCCCTTCGATAAGACCGATCATGTGGTCGAGGAACCCTTCACCGGGATTTGCGCTGACCCGGAGGATGAGCCAGTCGGAGAGAATACTTGTCCCTCCCGTAACTGCGCTCCGGTCCCCGCCGGACTCGCGGATGACCGGTGCGCTTTCTCCGGTGATAGCACTCTCGTTTACCGATGCAACACCATCGATCACTTCCCCGTCAACCGGGATCGTGTCCCCGGCTTTGACATAGATGAGATCGTTCTTGCGCAGTGCCGAGGAGGAAATTACCGATACATATTTTTCATTGGGTTCCCTGCCTCGTATGAGGGTATAGTCGGGATTGAGTTTTTTTGCCTCGGTATCACGCCGCATCTTCCTTAAGGAATCAGCCTGCGCCTTACCCCGGCCTTCGGCAAGGGCTTCTGCAAAGTTGGCAAAGAGCACCGTAAACCAGAGCCATGCCGAGATTGCACCGATGAACCCTGGTGGTGCCTCACCATGCCCGGAAAGTGCCTGCAGCCAGAGCAGGCTCGTGATCACGCTGCCGACTTCGACCGTAAACATGACCGGGTTCCGGATCATTGTCCGGGGATCGAGTTTGCCAAATGCGTCAATAACCGCCCGCTGGTAGAGTCCCGGTATGGCATAGGGGTTCCGGGGTTGTACGGGTTCAGACATGGATCATCCCCCCTGCGGCCATATTCATGAATTCGACGACAGGGCCAAGCGAGAGCGCAGGCAGGAAGCTCAGCGCCCCGACAATGATGATGACGAACACCAGCCACAGGATGAAGAGCGGGCGGTGATCTCGCAGGGTACCTTCCCCTTCAGGGACGATCTTCTTGACCACGAGTGACCCGGCAAGCGCGAGCGTCAGTATCGCCACGGCATATCGTCCGACGAACATGCAGACAGCCGTTGCAAGGTTGTAGAACAGGCTGTTTGCCGACAATCCTGCAAAGGCACTGCCGTTGTTCTGGGAGGCCGAGGTGAATGCGTACAGGATCTCGGAAAAACCGTGCGGTCCGGTATTGAAGACACCGGCTTTGCCCGGGTCCGAGAGCACGGCAACGGCACTGATGATCAGGATCAGGAAGATGGGAATCAGAATGATGATGGTGACAATTTTCATCTCGTTCTGTTCGATCTTTTTACCGTAGAGTTCCGGTGTGCGCCCGACCATTAGCCCTGCAATGAACATGGCGAGGATGACGAATACAAGCATGCCATACAGGCCTGATCCGACGCCGCCAAACACCACTTCGCCCAGCTGCATATCAAACATCTGGACGAACCCGGCAAGCGGCATGAACGAGTCATGCATCGAGTTGACGGCCCCGCAGGAGGTTACCGTTGTTACCACCGAGAACAGTGCCGAAGGGACGATCCCGAACCGGACTTCCTTGCCCTCCATGTTCCCGCCCGGCTGGATATGCCCGGGGGTCTGGTCGATGCCAAGAGGGGTGAATGCCGGGTTGCCGCCGAGTTCCGAATATATAGCAATACCCACCAGCGGCAGGAAGAGGATGGTCATCGCCAACAGAAGGGCAATGCCTTTTCGCCTTGACCCAATCATTTTACCGAAACTGTAACAGAGTGCTGCGGAAATGATGATGATCGCGAGTGTCTCAACAAAGTTGGAGAAGGGTGTGGGATTTTCGAGCGGGTGTGCCGAGTTCGTATTGTAGAACCCGCCCCCATTGGTTCCGAGATGCTTGATCGCGATCTGGGAAGCAACGGGCCCGAGAGGGATAGTCTGCGTGGTTACGAGCGCCCCGGTACTGTCCTTTACAGGATCCAGCAGGGGGACGGTAACCGGAGCATTGAACGTCTGAGGGATCCCCTGTGAAACGAGCACGAGTGCAACAATCAGGCAGAGAGGCACCAGGATCATGATACTGCGGATGAGCAGTAACCAGAAATTCCCGATGGTGGCAGCGGACTTCCGTGAAAAGGCATAGATAAGCGCAACAAGGATTGCCATACCGACTGCCGCTGAAAGGAAGTTCTGAACGGAGAGCCCGATCATCTGGATGAGATAACTTACCGTCACTTCAGGCACATAAGCCTGCCAGTTGGTATTAGTGGCAAAACTCACCGCGGTATTGAGCGAGAGGTCCCATGGCACGGCCCCAAGGCCGGCAGGATTGAGCGGGAGAACGTTCTGGATGAGCTGCAGGAGAAAGACGAACAGGATGCACGGTATGGAAAAGACCATGAGGGCAACGGCAAACTGTTTCCAGTCCATCTCCTCGTTACCGTTTATCCCGCCCAGTGCGAGGAAATTCTGTTCGATCCGGTCAATGACCGGAGACAGGACATTGGGCTGGCCGGTAAAGACCTTTGCCATCCAGGCACCCAGAGGCACAACCAGAATTGCAACAATGATAATGAAGACGATCAACTGGAACCAGTCAGACATCCTCATGCCAAAAACGAGCGGCTGGGTGTCCTGCTGTACCGGGGTTTGTTGCGGTGCAGAAATGCGACCGGCACTGAGATCATCAAGTGCAAGATTCAGTGAGAGGACGTTGACATGGGGTTCTCCGAAGATGCCGAACTGGCGGGGTTCGGTATGCTGTGCTACAAGCGCCTGCACATCTTGTTCGTTCAGGTTCCGTTCCCGGACGATGCGGGGAACCTGGTACTGGGCAGCAGCGATGCTGATATCCGGATCCAGCCCGCTTCCCGATGAGGTGACCAGATCAACGGGGATCGATTGCGTATTCGACGGATCGGCTGCATGCAGGGCATCGACTCTGGCTTTTACCGCGTCAGTGAGAGCGGGATTGTTCGGCCCGAGGTTCGATCCTGATGAGGCACCGGCGTTATACGGCACGGGCGAGGTTGCAGAAGGACGGCCCCAGAAATATTTTGCCGAGGTAAAGGGCTGGCCGACGAGTGCCGAACCAACTACATTCCCGTTATGTTCGAGTACGTTCCCATTCGACTGGACCGGGAAGATCACCTGGGCGATACCTGTTACAACCAGCGGGTAGACAATTCCCAACAGGATCGTAAGTAATAAGAAGAGTACGACCGCTGGTTTGATCTGTTTTTTTATCATGGTTTGAATCGGTTCGGAAGTCATTAAATGACCGCCTCGATCATGATATGCTCCGGATCACGCTGGAACATATTCACATTACCAGCGTGCTGGTTGTCGGTATTTATTCCCATCGTGATCCTCCCCATTGAGAGAAAGGAAAAAACCGGAAGCCAGATACTGATTTGCCGTCGCTGGATGGAACTTGAGGTGGAAGAATATTTCCATGTTTTATTATTTAAAAAAGAAGATCGCGCGGAATCTCTGCACCGGGCAGCTCCCCCCAGTAAAGATTTATACAACGATATGAGAATCCACTTATCATAAACATAGGGGCTTTCATGGGAACGGTCCGGTTTGGGGAAAATCCTCTCGAAGTGATTACCTACATCCTCCTCTCCGCATTGTTAATTTTTTACCTCGACATCATTACACCGCTGGGTCTCGTGGTCTGGGTCATGTATTTCATTCCCCTCTTCCTGACTCTCTTCCTCCGGTGGAAGTATGCCTCGTACCCATGGGCGGGATTCTTCATTCTCCTGATTGCGATCAGTTTCTTCCTCTCCCCCCGCGACATGTCGGAGCTGTTCGCGCTCGTAAATCGGGTATTTTTTACTGTTCTCCTGATCGTGACGGCATTCTTCATAGCACAGTACAAGCAGAACATGGAGAACCTCCGGAACAGTGAGGAACGGTACCGGTACCTGACAGAATGGTCTCCCGTTGCTATCCTTGTGCAGGAAGGAGGTAAGATCCTCTATATCAACCCGGCTGGCATTCACCTGTTTGCCGGCAATAAAAAAGAGGATTTCCTCGGGAAGGACCTTGTTCAAATGATCTCTCCGGATAGCCGAGACAGCATGCAGCAAAGATTGACCCAAGCACTCCTTGGGGCAAATATGCAGATTCCGGAGACCGGGCTGGTCAGGCTTGATGGCAGAGACATCAGGGCCGAAGCCTGGCTTCGCGAGGTAATCTGGGATGGGAGACCAGCAGTCCAGATCATTTTCCGGGCCATCACGAACACGTGAAGGGAAAAAAATCCCGGCTATTGGACTGGGACACCTTTATTTAAGGATACGATCCGGAAAAGCCTAGCCTCAGGCAAACCTGCAAATTTCTACAGAAATCAGGATGTAGTTAATCGAATGGATCGAGACGCTCAAAACTTGGAGTATCAAAAAATAATCTGGAATATAATGAATTCATCAGAGAAAAGATGGATTTAGAAATCCACGTTTCGTATATTGATAAATGATTGAGATATTGAGAAATGGAAATCAGACACGGCAGTTTTCAATGCGGCACCTCTCCCATGTCCCTCACAAGATGTTCCTGGGTGGCGCGCGTTCTTTCCGGAATGATGGTTGCAGTTCAGCCAGCTAACCGCCGGGTTATACGGTCCGGGTTCAATCCTCGTCCCGATTCCCGCGTAAAATCCGAATACCTTCCAAATAATTCGAAGCCACCACAAGCCTTTATACCACAACCAGATAACATTCGGATCAATACAATGATCGCAGCACTCGTCAGGACCTGGAAATCTCTGAAGGCGAAAGTTGTGGCAGTAATACGACAAGCCATCTCGCCAAAGGAGTCACATCTTCCTGACCCGAACACGATCGTTGCAGGATCGCAGGGGAACGTCATGAATACGGGGAAGCGGTACAGGAAAACGAGCGGGCACTTCCCGTTCTTTTCGCTCTTTACTTTTTTTGGTTTACGGCAGTAAGCGCCGGTCCACCGGTGCCTGGGTAGTCTTTTAGGGCAGTTCACTAAAACAGGGAACCCGCGTCTCTTTCGACGACGGTTTTCACTGGTGAAGAGCCCCGGCTTTCCCCGGCACCATAGACCGGCTTTTTGTAACGCAGCCGGGCGTAAAAGAACGATCCGTCCGGTTGCATTTCGGTATCGCGTATGAACAACAAGGAAAAAGTCGGGGAATTTATATGCAGAACATATCTGCGCAGTCGGGGTGCGGGAGCACCTCAATTGGGTCTGTCCGGAATATTTCCGTG
>Ga0247842_10009287_pt1 | contig 10063 bp, 9 predicted proteins | sample LaCruzMarch2015__3_FD_192411 | JGI IMG/M metagenome (GOLD analysis project Ga0247842, IMG submission 192411) | Freshwater microbial communities from meromictic Lake La Cruz, Castile-La Mancha, Spain - LaCruzMarch2015_19m | ecosystem: Environmental > Aquatic > Freshwater > Lake | place: Spain... | reverse complement strand
CCGGCGTCCCGCCCGTTCGAGCGCAGAAAACACGGGCGAGACGCCCGTGCCCCCTGGCCAAGGCAGAAGTCTGTGGCGCAAGGGGACGTTGGTCTAGGGCGGGGCATCGGCGGTCGCCTCAGGACGAAGCCCGCGACCAGGCGGGCCGGAGCGGGAGGAAGTCCGCGGACTTCTCATAAAACGTCGGAGGCTCGCAGGTCACGCCGCGGGCGAGGCGGTGTTCCTCGCGGCGGATCATACGGAGGAGCCAGCGTCCGCCGAGCGAGGAGGCCACGCGGCACTTGAGGCCGAACTCGGAACGCAGTTGCTCCAGCAGTTGCGCGGCGCGGCGAGCCACCCCTTTGTTGGTGCGGAAATAGCGGCCGGCCGCCCAGACGGCCGCGGCATAATCCACCGGCAGTCGTTCACCTTCGCGGCGGAAGCGGGCCCGGATGCGCCGGTCGGCATCCCGGCTGTAGCGTTGCCATCCGCGCAGCGCGGTTTCCGCCATGCGAAGAATGCTGGGGCCATTGACCTCGAAGTCTCGATCAAAGGCGTGGACCAGCCATTTTCCCTCGGTGCCGGCCGGAAGGTGCGGGTGGCGGTGGGCGAAGCGGAGCTGGCCGTGCAAATCCGCGCCGTCGGACCAACCCGGGTCAACCAGCGTGCCCTTCTCCTTGTGCTCCTCGAAAAGCGGCGTGCCGGGCACCGGCGTGTAGAGCATGAACTGGTGGAACTCCGTATTGTGGCTCACCGCGTGCTCGATGGCTGCAGCCATGTTTTCCGGCGTGTGCTCCTCGAGTCCGATGATGGTCGAGCCGAGCACGCTGATCCCATGGCTTTGGAGCGTGCGCACGACCTCGAGCGTGTCGGCACCCTGCAGCTTGTGGTAACGGCTTTCCTTGCCCTCCAATCCCATCCAGACCCATGAGACGCCGAGCCCGACCAGTTGTTCGATCGTGTAGGACTTGAGCACGTTGGCCGAGCTGAAGACATAGAGCGACCAGCTCTTGTCGTGCTCTTTCATCAGCTCGAGCAGGCGCAGGGCCCGCTTGCGGTGCAGGAGGAAATTTTCGTCCATGACGAAGAACGTCTGCACGCGCAAGTCGCGCTCGAGGCCTTCCATTTCCCGGAAAAGTTCGTCGCCGGTCTCGTAGAAATTCACGAACTTGCCCTTGCCGCCGAACATGGCCGAGGTGGCGCAGAAATTGCAGCCCATGGGGCAGCCGACGGACGGGATGAGCGTGGCGGCGGTGTCGCCGGGTTTTTCTCCCAGCCGGATGCCCATCGTGCGGGCGCCGACGCCGGAGAGGATGCGCGGATGGCGCACGGGCGCGTTTTCGTCCTCGCCGAGGAAGCGGCGGAACCAGCGGACGCCTTCGCCGCGGACCACGTGGTCGGCACCGAGGCGCTCCTGGATTTTGGGCAGTCCGGAAATATGACCGCCCACGACGATTTCGGCCTGCGGTTGAATTTCGCGGATGAGGCGGCACATTTTTTCCGCCTTGAGGTAGTTCGGCGGAATCGCACTGATGGCCACGACATCGTAGGGCTCGCTGTGCAGTTCTGCGATGAAGCGGTCGAGCGTGGGAAAGTCGAGGAGGGCGTTGGGCGCTGAAACATTTTCGCGCAGCATCATCAGTCCCCACGAACGATGGAACATCCGCAACGAGAATGGCCCCTGCGTGCGCGTCACCTGGTTGTGGTAAAGTTCCATCGGATTGATGGCGCGGCTGCCGTATTCGTCATCCTGCGCATACGGTCCGAAGACACTGGTGAAAAGGATCCGGGGGCGGGCCACCCTGGCTCTCGGCGTGTTGGGGCGGCACGAAACCGCTGGAGTTGTAGACATTCAACTATTAGTATATCTAATACTTTGCTCAGGACAAGCTGAGATCCGAACCCTCCCAAGAACCAACCCATGTTTGAAGCGATCAGAAAAGCCCGTGCGTCCTCGAATCAGGCCAGATTGCTGAAAGACTTGGCTGGCGATTGCCACCGCCTGTTGGGAGCCGCAGGGGACTCGATCAGTCTCGGGCTCGCCGGGCAGGCGCTGGGCCGGTTTGAGCGACTTGATTCCGAGCGTCGTGAGGAGTTTTACGATTTGCTGGCCGCGCGCTACAACCCGGAGCCCAAGGCGGTCATCGACGCCGCGAAGCGTTACGAGGCGGCGGGGCTTCCGGAGGATTTGGTCAAGCTTACCGAGGCGGCCGAGGCACCGCGGCAGGAGTTGTTTCGCCGGCTCAACCGGGCCGACCGCGGCACGGCCTGCCTGGTGCGGATGCGCCGCGAGATCCTGGGCAACAAGAAAAAGCGCAAGCAACTTGCCGCCGTCGACCACGATCTCCAGCACCTGCTCAGCTCGTGGTTCAATCCGGGATTTTTGCAACTCGAGCAGATCGATTGGAACTCGCCGGCCAGCCTGCTGGAAAAAGTCATCCAGCACGAAGCGGTCCACGCCATCGATGGCTGGGCGGATCTGCGCCGACGCATCGAGACCGATCGCCGGCTCTTTGCCTATTTCCATCCGGCCTTGCCGGGTGAGCCCCTGATCTTCGTCGAGGTGGCGCTGGGGCCGGAGATGCCGCGGGCCATCGCTCCGCTGCTCGAGCGGCAAGCGGCGCCCGATGCGCAGGTGCGGAACTACAAAGTGGCGACGTTTTATTCCATTTCCAACTGCCAGCGCGGCCTCAAGGGCGTCAACCTCGGCAACTTCCTGATCAAGCGCGTGGTCGAGGCGTTGCGCCGCGAGCTTCCGCAGTTGCAGCGGTTTTGCACGCTGTCACCGGTTCCTTCGTTGGCTTCCTTTTTGCAGTCGAAGGAGCCGATCAAGCCGGGTGTCCTCACGGTGGAAAAATCCCGCCGGATGGAAAAGCAGCGCGAGTTGGTGGCACCACGGCTCGCGGCTGCGGGCCCGGGGCCTCTTCCCGCTGCGCTGGTCAAGGATTTGTCCACGCTCTGCGCGGTTCATCTCATTAAGTCCGCGACCCGCGGCTATCCGCTGGCCGACCCGGTGGCGCGCTTCCATCTGGGCAACGGGGCACGGCTCAAGCAGATCAATCCGAATGGCGATCAATCGGCCAAAGGCCGCAAGGAATCTTACGGCTTCATGGTCAACTACGCTTACGAGCCCGGCGAGATCGAGGCGAACTATGAACGTTTTGCCGCCGGCGAAGTGGTCGCAGCCCAGCGGGTCAAGGCCTTGCTGCCCTGAGCGTGGCGCGGCGCGCTGGTCATGCTGTTGGTCCCGCTCGATGCGGAGGAAATCCACGCATGAAGCGCCTGCTGCAGCACAAGCTCCCGCGGCCGCGCCATGACCGTGCGCGAATCACGGGCGGCGTGGGAGACGGACGAAATGACCGGCGCTTCATGACAGGGCGAAAATGCGGACTTCCGAATCTGGAAAAGCCATAGAACGGCTTCCGTCTTCTTTCGTGAGCGTAGGCCTTGACGCTTTAGGGGTTGTAGGTAGTGCCGGTCAGGTAGTTGGTGTAGCCCGTGCCCGTGCCGAGACCGTCGACCCGGAAGGTGGCGGTGTTGGTCGTGCCCGGGATGGTCTGCGTGATGCCGGCGACGAGGCCGGCCACGGTGACGTTGGTGGCACCGGCGGCCCGCGCTGCCGCGGCGACCGCCGCGATGTTTTGCGCGTTCTGCCGATCCTTGGCTTCGTTGGCTCCACTGGCTCCGCCGGTGCTGTTCAGAATGGCAATCGCCGCGATGACCGCGATGACCGCAATAGCGACGAGAATTTCCACAAGGCTGAACCCCTGTGCCAATACTGACCTGTTAGGCGATTTCATAACGGAACGAAGATACAGCCGTCGGCACGAATGCCGCAATTTCAAGGATCCGGTGTTTTTGCCCCGGGAAAACCTGTAGATGGCCATGGGGTGATTGTTGACGAAAATGAACATGGCGAAGCCGTCTTGATGGGTAGGGCCACCTCGCCGAGGCGGCCGCCGCATGACGTTTCGGCCGAGAGCCCCATCGTAAAGGCAGCGGTCGGTCGCCGCGGCGACCGACCCTGCCGCGGAAAAAGAGAAAGCTCGCCGGCCACGAACATCGGACCACCTCAATCCCGATGATACGGATGTCCGGCGAGAATTGTGTGGGCCCGGTAGATCTGCTCGAGGGCGACGACGAGGGCGAGTTCGTGTTGCAGCGTGGCCAGGCCCAGCGACCACACAAAATCGGCCGCGTCGCGCAGACTCTGGTCGTGGCCGCTGGCTCCGCCAAGGATGACGGCGATCGGGCGCCCCGCCTGCTGCCACGTTCCGAGCTTTGCCGCGAAGGCGCGGCTGGTCATTTGTTTTCCCTGCTCGTCGAGCAGCAGGCGCAAGCAGCCTTCGCTGGCCTTGAGCAGCGCCGCGCTTTCGCGGGCGGAATCGGAAGCCTTGACCGTGAGCGTCTCGATGCGACCCCACGGCTTGAGCCGCGCGAGATATTCATCGCGTCCGGCCCGGGCGTAGGCCAAGGCCGGCTTGCCCACGGTGACAAGGCGCCAGGTCATGGGAGAGTTGATCCGCCTGCGCCGGGCTCCCGCGTGACACGGAGTTTAGCGTTGAGGGTTGAGGGCCGGAGAAGCGGATACCTGTCGGCGAAGATGCGCTTGGCTTCGTCGGCGGCGTTCTCAGCCGACACTTCCGTTCCGACTTCGCGGGAGAGGGAAGTCATGGTCACACCTTGGATGCCGCACGGCGTGATGGCGGCGAAGCCGGAGAGGTCGGACCCGACGTTGAGGCCGAACCCATGCATCGTGACCCAGCGGCGCACGCCGACGCCGATGCTGGCCACTTTGCGATCATCGACCCACACCCCGGTCAGGCCCTCGCGGCGCCGGGCGTCGAGCCCGTAAGCGGCCAGCAGGGCGATGAGGCTTTCCTCGATCCAGCGCAGAAAGACATGCAGGTCGGGGGTGAGCTTTTGCAGATCAAAAATGAAATAGCCGACCAACTGCCCAGGCCCGTGGTAGGTGGCCTGGCCGCCGCGGTTGATTTCCTCCACCGGGTGGGGCAGCGGCGCGGGCCCGAGGCTCGAGCGGTCGCGCTGCCGGCCGATGGTGTAGACTGCGTCGTGCTCGAGGAGAAAAAGCCGGTCGGGGCGCCGGTCGGCCAGACGGTCAGCTACCGCCGCTTCCTGCATTTGCAGGGCGTCGCGGTAGGACAGGCGCCCCAACCAGCTCGTCTCGGGTCCGGTCATCGCACAGCCGTGGCCCGGCGGTTGAAGTGGGTCACGCCGATGGCCAGCGCATCGGCCGCATCCGGCGCCGGGGTTTCGGTCAGCCCGAGGAGGGCGCGGATCATGAACGCAACCTGATCTTTCTGCGCGCCACCGCGGCCGACCACGGCCTGTTTGACCAGGCGCGGCGCATATTCGTGGACTTCGAGCCCGCGGGCGGCGGCCACGAGCAGCGCGGCGCCGCGGGCGGAGCCGAGAATGATGGCGGTGCGGACGTTCTGCACATAGATGATGCCCTCGATGGCGAAGGTGGTCGGCTCGAGTTGCTCGGCGATTTTGGTCAGGGTTTCGTGGATCTCGCGCAGGCACTGCGGGGCGGAAAGTTTCGGCGGGTTGACCACCGTGCCGTAGGCGAGGGCCCGGAGTTTGCCCTGATGCGACTCCAGCACGGCGTAGCCGGTCCCGCGCAGGGAGGGATCAACGGCGAGGACGCGTTCGGCGGGCATGGGGATAGATTTGGCCCAGGCCTGGCCGGGGGCAAGCTTGCGTCGTGACTTAGACTGGTCGTCATCATGGCCAAAAAACTCATTCTTTTCGATATCGACGGCACGCTCCTGCTCACCGGACGCGCGGGCGAGCACGCCCTCCGTTCCGCCCTGCGGGAGCGCTTCGGGGTGGAGGATGATTTGTCCGGCATTTCCTTTGCCGGTTCGACCGACGGCGCGATCGTCCGGCAGATGTTCGCCGCGCACAACATATCGGCCTCGCCCGAGAACATTGCCGACCTTCTCGATGGCTACGTGCACAACCTGCCGCACGAGCTGCCCCGCCGCGAGGGACGCGTTCTGCCGGGGATTCTCGTCCTGCTCGAGGCCCTGCATGCGCGGGAGGACGTGGTGCTCGGGTTGCTCACCGGGAACATGGAGCGCGGAGCGGAAATCAAACTCACCCATTACGGGGTCTGGGACTATTTCGAGTTCGGGGCCTACGCGGACGACCATGTGGACCGCAACAAACTCGGCCCGGTGGCGCAGGCGCGCGCGGTGGAACGTCACGGAATCAGTTTTGCCGCCGGGGATATTTTTGTCCTCGGGGACACGCCGAAGGACATCGACTGCGCTCGCGCGGCGGGCTTTTGGGCCGTGGCCATCGCGACCGGAAACTACAGCCGCGAAGAACTGGCGGCGCACGGGCCGGATTTTCTTTTCGAGGATTTGTCGGATACCGCGGCCGTGCTGGCAGCCCTGCTGGGTGAATCGCCGGGCGCGCCCTGATCATGTCGGTGAAAATGGGGAGAACACACGCATGTGGCCCCGGCTAAGACGTGGCCCAAGGTGGAGCCCCCAGGAGATGGCCCGCCCCCGGGCCCATTTGATGGATGGCGCGCGGCGCGCGGTGTCGGCACGTGCGGGACGAGGGCGTCCCACTTCCTGGAGGGGGCTTCCGTCCGGTCGGAATCATGCAGTGGTGCCACCGGCGGAGGAGGCTGCGGATTTGGAGGCAACGCAGGTGAACATTAGCCCATGGGATGCAGTGCCGCGGGCGGGCGATTCGCTGCTGGTCATGATCACAGGGATCCGTTTTCTCGCCGAGGGCGCCCTGGCGAAGGAAACCTCCTGACAAAGCGCTATCCGGGGTTACTCTCCGCGGCATGGCTGAGGAGACTCCTGCAACGACCGACTATGACGGATTGCTCCGTCTGGCCGGACGGATCAGCCGCGAGGCGCATTTGGAGGGGCTGTTGGAGATGATTCTGACCGAGAGCGTCCCGTGGATGAAGGTTGAGGCGTGCTCGATTTTTCTGCCGGAGAAATTGGGCGGGGACTTGATCATTCACTCAGCCTTTGGCGACAGCGCCCCGCGTTTGCACGACCTGCGCGTGCCGGCGGGGAAGGGGATTGTGGGGGCGGCCATGGAGGAAAAGCGGCTGATCCGGGTGGATGACGTGGCCTCGGATCCGAGGTTTTATCGCAAGGCCGACGAGGAAACCGGCTGGGTCACACGCGCCCTCGTGGCGGCGCCCTTGCTCGACGGGGAGGAGTGCCTCGGCGTGATCGAGTTTCTCAATCCGGTCGGACGTTCGGCCTTCAGTCCCGCCGATGAACGCCTGGTCGAGTATTTTGCCGGCTTGATCGCCGCGGCCTTGGTGCGGGTGCGCGCCCAGGCGGCCGTGGTCGAGCGCGCCGCGCTGCAGCGCGATCTCGATCTGGCCAGCGAACTGCAGGCGGGCCTTCTGCCCAAGGCTTTCCCGGGACCCGCGCGGTCACCCCAGATCGAAGTCTTCGCCCGGCTGGATCCCGCCCGCGAGGTCAGCGGGGATCTCTACGATTTCTTTTTTCTCGATGACGACCACTTGTGTTTTGTCGTCGGGGACGTGTCCGGCAAGGGCGTGGCCGCCGGGCTTTTCATGGCGGTGACCCGCACGATGGTCCGCGCGGTCGCGCGCCCTGATCGTCCGCCGGCGGAAGTGCTCACGCGGGTCAACCGCGAGCTGTGCCGCGAGAACGATGCCTGCCTTTTCGTCACCATGATCCTCGGCGTGGCCAACGTGAAAACGGGGGAGATCATGTGCGGGCTGGCCGGGCACAATCCGCCCGCGGTGGTCCGGCGCGGCGGCGGGGCGGCTTTCGGTCCGGTGGGCGGACAGCCCATGGGCCTGAACGACAAGGCGGTGTTCACGGAGTGGGCGGTGAGTTTGGCCGGGGGCGATGCCCTGGTGGTCTACACTGACGGCGTGACCGAAGCGATGGACGAGGCGGGGCGGCTTTTCGGCAATGAGCCGCTGCGGCTGGTCCTCGACCGCGGGGGCCAATCCTCGGATGCGATCGTCCAGGAGGTCTCCCGGGCGGTGGAGCGCCATGTCGACGGGGCCGAGCGGTCGGACGATATCACCATCCTGGTTTTGCGCCGTCGCGAAGGCTGAGGCGGGAAAGCGATTTACAGCAGGCGGCTGGTTTTGAATGATGCTCGGTTCGATGTCGGAAATTTCCAAAGCATATGAGCCGGGCGCCGTGGAAGAGCGCTGGTATGAGGAGTGGATCAGCACGGGTTGTTTCGCGGCCGACCCATCCTCGGCCAAGCCGGGTTTCTCCATTGTTATTCCCCCGCCCAATGTGACCGGTGTGCTCACCCTCGGGCATGTGCTGAACAATACATTGCAGGACATCCTCGCCCGCCGCGCGCGCCAGACCGGGCATGAAGTCCTGTGGCTGCCCGGCACCGACCACGCGGGCATCGCCACGCAGACCGTGGTCGAGCGCCAACTGCGCAGGGAAGAGGGGAAAACCCGCCGTGACCTCGGGCGCGAAGAGTTTCTGCGGCGCGTGTGGGAGTGGAAAGAGAAGCACGGCGGCATCATCATCAAACAACTCAAGCGCCTCGGTTGTTCCTGCGACTGGGCCCGGGAGCGTTTCACCATGGACGAGGATTACTCTCGCCAGGTGCAGGAAACCTTCGTGCGCCTGCACGCGCAGGGGCTGATCTACCGCGGCAAGCGCATGGTCAACTGGTGTCCGGTTTCGCAGACCGCGCTGAGCGACGAGGAGGTCGTGATGAAGCCGACGAAGGGAAAACTCTACGTCATGCGCTACGAGGTGGCGGAGGAACCGGGGACTTGCCTCGACATCGCCACGACCCGTCCGGAGACGCTCATGGGCGACACCGCGGTGGCGGTGCATCCCGACGATCCGCGTTATGCGCACCTTATCGGCCGGCACGCGTGGCGGCCGTTTCCCCGGGCCATGATCCCGATCGTGGCGGACCGCCACATCGACATGACCTTCGGCACGGGCGTGCTGAAGGTGACGCCGGCGCATGACAAGGCCGACTTCGAGATCGGGCAGCGGCACGGGCTGGAGGTCATTGATGTGATGAACCCGGACGGGACGCTCAACGATCTCGCGGGGCCCGACTTTGCCGGGATGGATCGCTTCGCCGCGCGCGAAGCGGCGGTGGCACGGTTGGAGGAAATGGGTTTGCTCGCGCGGGTCGAGGATTACGAAAACAGCGTCGGCTACAGCGAGCGCGCGGATGTGCCGGTCGAGCCGCGCCTGAGCGAGCAGTGGTTCCTGCGCTACCCGCAGGTGCCGGCCGCTCTCGACGCCGTTGTCTCCGGGAAGATCCGCTTCGTGCCCGAACGGTGGGCCAAAATTTACGAGCACTGGATGACCAACATTCAGGACTGGTGCATCAGCCGCCAACTGTGGTGGGGGCATCGCATCCCCGTGTGGTATCGCCTCGACGATCCGAGCGGCATGCACGTCGGCCTCGAGGCCCCGGCCGACGCGGAAAACTGGCGCCAGGACGAGGACGTGCTCGACACGTGGTTCAGTTCGTGGCTGTGGCCGTTCGGCACGATGGACGGACCGACGCGGGCGAAGTTTTATCCGACGAACGACCTGGTCACGGGCCCGGACATCATTTTCTTCTGGGTCGCCCGCATGATCATGGCCGGCTTGGAGTTCACCGGGGAAACGCCGTTCCGGAATGTGTTTTTCACCAGCATCATCCGCGACCTCAAGGGGCGCAAAATGTCCAAGAGCCTCGGCAATTCGCCCGATCCGCTCGACCTCATGGCCAAATACGGGGCCGATGGGCTGCGCTTCGGACTGATGCGCATCGCGCCGCACGGTCAGGACGTGCGCTTTGACGAGAACCAGATCAAGGAGGGGCGCAATTTCGCCAACAAACTGTGGAACGCGGCGCGTTTTCGCGAAATGCAGGGCCCGCCGTCGGTGGTTCGGCCGCTCGCGGAGCACGCGCTCTCGCCCTACTCCGTGGCGGTGGTGACGGCCTTCGACACCATGCACGCAGGCTACCGGCAGGCTTTGGCCGATTTTCATTTTCACGATGCGGCCACGCTGCTCTACGACTTTTTTTGGAACACCTATTGCGACTGGTATGTCGA
>Ga0247842_10009285_pt1 | contig 10065 bp, 9 predicted proteins | sample LaCruzMarch2015__3_FD_192411 | JGI IMG/M metagenome (GOLD analysis project Ga0247842, IMG submission 192411) | Freshwater microbial communities from meromictic Lake La Cruz, Castile-La Mancha, Spain - LaCruzMarch2015_19m | ecosystem: Environmental > Aquatic > Freshwater > Lake | place: Spain... | reverse complement strand
TGGGGTTCTTCCGGAAGAATTTCTTTCCTGGTGTTTTCTGGACAAATCCCGAACTAAAACCGTGCTGACATAATCAGCAGGCCCTAAATAAATGATAACTCGTTGAATTTATGTTGGTTTCTATAATCGTTATTTTTTATAATGGTGGTCTCCCCACTCTTAAATCTTAACTTTCAACTCTTAACTGTTAACTCTTAACTCCAAAAAATATGGGCTATTTATTCACATCGGAATCGGTCTCAGAAGGCCATCCCGACAAAGTCGCCGATCAGATATCGGACGCGCTTCTTGATGAATTTCTACGCTGGGACCCTGAATCCAAGGTCGCATGCGAAACATTTGTAACCACCGGCCTCGTGGTATGTGGCGGCGAAGTGAAAACTTCCGGCTGGGTTGACGTACAGGAAACGGCACGCAAAGTGATCCGGAATATCGGTTACACCAAAGCCGAATACCGGTTCGACAGCGAATCGTGCGGAGTGATCTCCACGATTCACGAACAATCGGCCGACATCAACCAGGGGGTAGAACGCGAAAAAAAAGAGGACCAGGGCGCTGGCGACCAGGGAATGATGTTTGGCTATGCCTGCAACGAAATGGACAACCTGATGCCCATGTCGATCGAACTGGCCCACATCATGTTACAGGAATTGGCTGCCATCCGGCGCGAAGGCAAACAGATGAAATACCTGCGCCCCGACAGCAAATCGCAGGTAACGATCGAATACGACGACAACGGGAAACCCTTGCGCATCGATACCATTGTGATCAGTACCCAGCACGACGATTTCGTCCAGCCAAAAGATGGTTCGGCCAAAGCCGATAAGGTTGCTGAAAAGGCGATGCAGGATAAAATCAAGGAAGACGTTCAAAAAATTCTGATACCCCGGGTAAAGAAAACCCTCCCCTCCCGGATCCAGAAACTATTCACGGGAGATTACAAGCTTCACGTCAACCCGACCGGAAAGTTCGTGATTGGCGGCCCTCATGGCGATACCGGCCTCACCGGGCGTAAGATCATCGTTGACACTTATGGTGGTCACGGGGCACACGGCGGCGGCGCTTTCTCCGGAAAAGACCCTTCCAAAGTTGACCGTTCGGCAGCCTATGCAGCCCGTCACATTGCCAAGAATATGGTCGCAGCAGGAGTTGCCGACCAGGTGATGATCCAGGTCGCCTATGCCATTGGCGTTGCCCAACCCGTTGGACTGTATGTAAACACCTATGGCACCTCGAAGGTAAAAGATAAAAAAGGCGCACTCCTCTCCGATGGCGCCATCGCAGAGCACATCAACAAAGTTTTCGACATGCGCCCCTATGCCATCGTTGAACGTTTCGGGTTGAAGAACCCCATCTTTGTCGCGACTGCCTCTTATGGCCATTTTGGCCGCGACCCGTATTCTAAGGAAGTCGAAGTCTTTTATCCGGTAAAAAACGCGAAGAAAAATGGGACCAATGGAAACGGAAAAGAGATCTATATGAAAAAAGTCGATTTCTTTGCCTGGGAAAAACTCGATTATGTCGATAAAATAAAAAAAGAATTTGGCCTGAAATAACCCTTAACCAAAAACCGTGCAAATTTTTCGGTACCTGATCATCATCTTCCTGATAACCGGGCCTGGCCAGGTTTTCGCACAGATTAACCTGCACCGTTACACCTCTGAAACCGACACTTTTTACTGGAAAAAATATATCCATTTCGCAGAGCCTAAAAAACTCAGCCTGAAACCTTTTACCGTAAAGAGAGCAAAAAAAATCACCGAACAATTTTTGGCAGAAAACCTGGCGCTGTTCCCTCAATTCACCAGCGATTCTGCCTCCCGGTTTGGGATTGATGACCTGAAAAAAAGCCTCTTTCCGGTGGACATCAATGGCGACCAGAACCCCGACGTGGTTTTCAGCGGTTATAGTGGTGGAGAATCCGATATGGTGAAAATCTTTGTAAACCAGGGCGGCCATTTTGAACTTGTGTTCGAAGATTATCAGTATATCACCCGGTTCGATTATGTGGACGGGAAACTCGACAGGCTACAAACGGCCGACCTGGGGTGTTGTGACGCTTATCTGTGGTTTACGCGCGATTATAAGATACTTCAGGAAGTCCCTGCTCCCGCTTTTATCAAGGGCAAGCAAACGGTTATCTACAAATACACAGAGGAGCCCCGGGCTTTTTTACCCGTACCGGAACCTTTCCGGACAAGAACGGATTCGTTGATGGTCAGAGCCTCTGCTGCAAGGCTTAATGAACCTTTTAACCCACACCTCGATACCTTTGGGAACATCGTTGCCCGATACCGGGCCAAAGCCTCCGGTGTTGTATTGGCAATTAAAAATGATGATAAGGGAAACGCATGGTGTTTCGTGGAAATATTTCCGGATACCAAACCTTCGGCATCGATTTTATACGATACCGAAAAAATCCCCACCTTTATCCGGGGATGGGTATCGATTTTGGGAATTGAGCTTAATTAATGGACAACCATCATTTTTTGGGTCCCAACCATTTTCCCTTCAACCAACAGGGAACAGAAATAAATTCCACCGGGAAGACCGGCGGTTGGCAGGGTGATTTTCCCTTCAGTTGCAGGCAAAACAACATCCTTCAGGGCAGAACCCACCAGGTTCCGTATGACCAGGGTCCCCTGGGAACCGGTTGTCACTTTATAATGAAACGTTACGTTTTCGTTGGCCGGGTTGGGAAAACCGGATGACAGGGATCCCTGAAAAGCAATGGGTTTTTCGATGCCCAGCGGATAGGTGGTATATTTAACCGTAACGCTTACCGAATCATTTTCATCGCCATTGACAAAAAAAGTCCAACGCACCACGCTCTCACCGGAGGGTATTGGTTCCCAATCGGCACGGTTGTAATGTCCTGAAAAATCGGTAATGGAATCATCAGGCTCAATGGGGTCCGAAGGGTCCGAAACATAGGTAGTATAAAAATAACAGATACCGCCAAAACAAAAGGTGACTTCGGTATCCTCCATCAGGCTTAACTCCGTTTTTTTACATACAATCCGCACAGCGCGGTTCCCGGAGTTTATAACATTCAGATAGGTTACCAGTTCGGTACTGTCGGGGGTGCCTGCCTGTACAATGGTCGAATTGGGTTCAATGGGGCCCGATGCATTTGAAAGGGACAAACTCTGCGAATATCCAAAAAATGCCAGAAATGAAAACAGATAAAAAAAGAGTATTGATTTTTTCATAAACAGGGTTTTAGGGTGAACACTTTTTCTTTTGCAAAAATACATTTTTTCACCATACGAAAGCGTTTGACCATAGCATTTAATAAGAGGGTCCTGAAAAAAAGTTCCCGCGATCCGGTTATCGTCCGGTGGGATCAATGGATGTTCGGACAATAACTTCTATGGATGGTTATGGGGAATTCTGACTTCGATGGCGCCGACCCCATATTTTGACAGCGGCGCATCAAAAAAATCCAGGCCTGGATAGTTTCCCATTTCGTTGATCAGTTCCTTCTTCAACACTCCGTTTCCAGTGCCATGAATAAAAATAACTTTCAGAAAATGGTTGGATATGGCACTGTTGAGACATCGCCTGAAATAGGATTTTTGAAAATCCAGGATTTCCCCTTTTTCCATATTTACCGGATCATCCACAAGTTCATGAATATGGAGGTCCACTTCGGCTTCCCTTGGCGCAACTAAATATCGCCCGATCAGTTCATCTTTTTCCGTGGCAGGCGTGCTTTCGGGAGCCTCCGGTCCCGGTTCCACCTTGTCTTCCCGATGAAAATACCCGGTAAGCGAAAGTACCCGGACCACCAATCCTTTGGATTGAATAACCGGATGGTAACGATAATTGGCCTCTTTAAAAAACCGTTTCCCGTCAACACTGAAATCCGAATTAAACGGAGGGAGTACCGCATCGACTTTCTGGCGGTGAAAAAGAAATTGGATGGAACCTTCGGTCCATTGTGTCAATTCCTCACGGTTGATGGTGGTTATCAGCAGTTTGGCATCGGGGAACAAGCTCCCGTAATCTTTTCCCTCATAGTGCCCATATTGGTTTAACGAAAAGATGTTGTATAAAACATCGTACGAACTGTTGTTAAGAAGATAGATGTCGATTAATCCCGTTATCAGCCATTTCTGGTCCTGTGGCACATAGGCAAGGAAAATTTCTTCCGATTTACGTTCCCGTACCATCGAATCCGGTAGCGGGCGCATCCGGTCATCTTCCGGAATCCCTTCATCGATGACTTTTTCCGGTAAAGCCACATCATAGTGCGGTTCAAAAAAACGGCCCGCAGGGGTGGAAGGTTCAATTTTAATCAATTCACTGGCCAGGGTAGGAATTTCAAACCCGTCTTCCATCTTCACCTGAACCATCCGGCTGTCGATCACTTTCGAAACGATGCCTCCCCCGGTTGCGTCCAGGAATTTAACTTTATCTCCAACTGTTAACATAGGAATGGTTGTTTTAACCGGTCAATAACAAACAAGCCTGCAAAGATAACAGTTCTGCAATATTAAGCAGCGGACTGGGGCAAACATGAAATATTTCGAATATTAAAAATATTCGTAAATTGCGCCCAGTATTAACCAAAAACAATTCATTATGAGGAGAATTACATTCCTGTTGTTATTATTATTCGTAACAGCAACCATGTCGTTTGGCGGAGGTTACCAGGTAGGTTTGCACAGCATGCGGAACATTGGCATGGGACTTATCGGGACATCGCTCTCGTACGATGCCAGCAGTATGTTTTATAATCCCGGAGGAGCGGCTTTTGTCAATGAAAAATGGAGTTTTTCCGGTGGTGTCAGCTTTCTGATGGCACGGACCACTTTTCAGCCCAAGGATGTTATGGAACAATATCACCTGGAGCATCAGATCAACACCCCTTTATACTTTTATGCGGCTTACAAACCCACCGAGAACCTGAGTGTCGGTTTGGCGGTTAATACCCCTTACGGAAACGGGTTGTCGTGGGGCGATACCTGGCAGGGGCGCTATCTGATCCAAAATCTGAAGTTCAGCGCATTTACTTTTCAGCCTACCGTTTCCTATAAATTTAAAGACATTATCGGTGTCGGGATTGGCCTCGTTTATGCATATGGAAATGTCAACCTGAACAAGGCAATTCCCTTGCAGGGTTCTACGGGCGATGGCTCTATGAACATTGATGGCTCGACCGGAAACTGGGGCTTTAACGCAGGGATCATGGTACATCCCTTCGAAGGGTTCAGCATCGGGGTTGATTACCGTTCAAAAATTGAAATGAAACTCAAAGGCGCCTCGGCTACTTTTTCGGTACCCACCTCCCTGAAATCGCAATTTCCCGACAATAAGGTGGACGCCATGCTCCCGCTTCCTGCAAACCTCGATTTCGGGGCATCGTACGAATTTGGCAAAGATAAACAGTGGATGGTCGGCATCAACCTCTGTTATGTTTTCTGGAACACGTACGACTCGCTGATTTTCGATTTTGAAACAAAGACTTCGGCGGTCAACAGGACCGCCACTCCCACCCTGTATGAAAGCAAACTCATCCCCCGCATCGGGGTCCAGTATAAAATGAACGAGCTTCTTACCCTTCGTCTTGGCGGATATTACGACCCTTCACCGGTACCGAACGATTACCTGAATCCCCAAACGCCCAGCAGCAACCAGATCGGGATGACCTGTGGCTTATCGGTTTACCCTGTTAAAGGGCTTAGCATCGATGCGGCATTCCTCTATATCATGGGTTCAGAAAGGACCGGGAGCTATAGTCCCGACAACTTTGCCGGCACCTATAACAATGCCGTTTACAGCCCCGGAATTGGCCTGACTTATAATTTTTAACCTTAAAACATGAACATTATGAAAAAAATATTTTTCATCCTTTTTTCTATTGCCCTTTTCACCGGTTGCGAGCGAAAAGTTAACGAATTTTCCCCATCGGCAAACGGCGTTGATTTTTCAAAATTTGTCGCTGTAGGAAACTCAATGGTTGGAGGATTTTCCGATGCCGCTTTATATTTATCCGGACAACAAAATTCGATACCGAACATTATGGCCACCCAGTTTCAAACTGTCGGGGGGGGATCTTTTAGCCAGCCTTTGATCGGGACCGAAAACGGGGTTGGGTTCAATGTTACCCCGGGAGGGCTTTATTTTAACACCAAAATGGTATTGAAAATCGTCCCCGACAAAGATTGTGCCGGAGACCCCACAGGGACTGCATCGCTTAAACCCGCTTATGCGGTTGAAAATCCGGACCAGGGCGAACTCCAGCAACAATTGTTTGCCCCTCCAACCGTAGCCGGCCCCTATAACAACATGGGGGTCCCCGGACTGACCTTACAGGCTGCCTTTATGCCAGGCTATGCCGCTTACAATCCTTTTTATGCGCGTTTCGCCAGTTCCGCCGCTACTTCGTCGGTCATTGTTGAAGCCGCAAGCCAACAATCTACCTTCTTCCTCGTATGGCTGGGCGACAACGATGTACTGACCTCTGCCATGGCCGGTACCGATGCCTTGATGACCCCTGTGGATACCTTTGCCAAATATTATCCAATGGCCACCGGCGCGCTGATTGCTTCCGGAAAAAACCCAAAAGGGGTTGTGGCAACCATTCCCGATATCACCAGCATCCCTTTCTTTACAACCATCTCCAAACAACTTCCCTGGAACGGTGTTACACTCACAGAAGAACAGGCAATAGGGTTAAACCAGCTCTACACAATTTACGGTCATGGCGATATTATATGGAAAGAGGGTCAAAATCCATTTGTTTACATCAGAAACGACGGTGCTTGGGTACAGATGGAGGCAGGTGACCTTTTCCTGCTCACCCTCCCAACCGATTCCATCAAATGCCGGGGCATGGGCATTGCCGACCCGGTTGCTTTGAAACCTTACCCAATCAATGGTAAATACGTACTCAGTGTTGCTGAACAGAACAACATCAAAACACGGGTTGACCTGTTCAACGAGATTATTGAAAATACGGCCACTGAACAAAACCTTGCCCTCGCCGATATGAACGCCTATCTGAAATTGTTTGCCAGCGGAATGATTTTCGATGGGATCAAACTGAGCACCACCTTCGTAACCGGAGGATTGTTTTCGACCGACGGCATTCATCTAAACCCCCGGGGAAGCTCTATGGCCGCAAACTACCTGATCCAGGCCATCAATTCAAAATATGGAAGCAACATACCCCAGGCCAATATGACCAATTACCCGGGCCTGGTATTTCCGTAAATCCGGGGACAAAATCTGTAAACACCTGTCAACATCCTGAAAAATGAAGGGATGACATACATTGGACAGAAAAAAAACCATTCCAGGAACCCCTGGAATGGTTTTTTTTTGCAGGTGGGGCTTATTTACCGGCTCCCCCATCCTGAAAAAATTTCATCATCTTTGTAATTGCCCTTCCCCGGTGACTGATCCCATTCTTTACATCAGCTGGCATTTCAGCAAAAGTCTGGTGATAACCCCTGGGCAGAAACACCGGATCATAACCAAATCCCCCTTTTCCCTTTCGTTTATCGGTAATGACCCCTTCGACCCTTCCTTCAAAAAAAAGTTCCTTCCCTTGAAAGATCAGGCATACCACACAGCGGAAACGGGCAGTCCGGAGCGAAGACCCGGAAAGTTCCAGTAAAATTTTATCGATATTGTCATCGAAGCTACAACCCTCACCGGCATATCTTGCCGAATAGACTCCAGGCCGGCCATCGAGCGCATCGATTTCCAACCCTGTATCATCAGAAAAACAGTCCATCCCTGTTTTTTCAAAAATGAACCGTGCCTTTTGTGCCGCATTTCCCTCTATGCTGTCGCAGGTTTCCGGAACCTCGTCCCGGAAATGGATTTCCCGTAAGCTGACTACCCTGAATTCATTTTTAATGATTTCCTGGGCCTCCTGAAGTTTGTGCAGGTTGTTGGTAGCAAAGAGAAGGTCGGACATGGGCAAGACGAATTGAGAATTATTTATTATGGATTAGCGTTTGCAAAGCGCTGATATTTGTTGGGCAGTCCCCGATATCTACTTGTTTTTCAACTCCTCCTCAATAATTTTTGTGATCAGTTCGGTAAAACTCCAGCCATAGGCGCGGGCCATTTTTGGGACAATGCTGGCGGCAGTCATTCCGGGGACCGTATTGACCTCGAGAAAGAAAAATCGTGTACCGTCGTAAATATAATCGAAGCGGACGATCCCTTTACAGTTCAATTTTTCATAAAGGGACCCGGAAATCTCCTGACATTGCTTCGACACAGCGTCGGGTACCCTGGCCGGTGTTATTTCCTCCGACATATTTTTCCGATACTTGGCTTCGTAATCAAAATATTCCTTCTTAGAAATGATTTCAGTGACCGGAAAGGCAATAATCCGCCCCCCCGACTTCATCACCCCGCAGGTTAATTCCCTCCCCAGAATAGATTCTTCAACCAAAATTTCGTCATCTTCACGAAAGGCCAATTCCAGGGCCGACTTTAAACCCTCTTTGTGGCTGACTTTCGACATGCCCACACTCGAACCGCCACTGTTGGGCTTGACAAATACCGGAAATGCAAGCTCATTGCCAATGTCCGTCACCGGATCGGTATCGGTTTTGAAAACATGTACCGACCGGGCAACTCCAATACCATGGGAAGCAACAACCTTTTTGCAAAAATTTTTATTCATGGCCAGGGAAGAGGTTGCCACACCGCTCGATGTATATGGGATCCCAACCATGTCGAGGTAACCCTGTAACCTGCCATTTTCCCCGGGCGTGCCATGAATGGCATTGAATACAATATCAAAACGGACTTTTCTACGCCCGATGGTCAAACTAAAATCATTTTTATCTATGGGAAAAAATTTTCGCCCGATGCGGTAACCCCATTTTACCCCTTTAACGATGATCAGATAAGGAGAAAATAAATCCTTATCTATATGTAATTCCACCTGTTTCCCACTCTTCACCGAAATCGGGAATTCACCGGAATCGCCACCGGCAACCACTGCAACATTCAACATATACGATGTTATATTGAAGGCAAAATTAATTTTTTTTCTGTAAATTTGTCCGATAGCTAACAAAGTACAATAAAACAGCCATTTTCAGGTTAATAACTAAAACGAAAAATGGATTTTTTTCAATTCCTGTTTTCGAAAAAATTTTTCAAACATCTGCTGATTGCCACAGGAATCACGATCGTATTGATCCTGCTCACCCTAAAATCGCTTTCCTGGTACACCAAACACGATGAATACATCATTGTTCCCGATTTCCGGGGCACCTATCTGCAGGAAGTGGTAGGAAACCCCGATAACCAAGATTATCAATTTTCGGTAGTTGATTCCATTTTTGACCCTAAGGCTCCGTTGGGGACAGTCCTTAGCCAGGACCCTTCTCCGGGATCGAAAGTTAAAAGAAACCGGAACATATACCTTACCATCACCTCGTTTGTTCCCGAAAAGACAAAGATGCCCGATCTGCGCGACCTTACATTACGCCAGTCCCAATCCATTCTTGAATCGGCAGGGCTTCGTCTGGGAAAACTTTTTTATATCCGTTCTTTTGACGAAGATGCGGTTCAAAACCAACTCTTTGAAGGAAGGCCGATTCAAGCGGGGACAATGATCGATAAAGGATCGGTTATCGACCTTACCGTCGGGATGGGCTCCCGGGGCACGGAGATAATACAATCCCACGCCATGACAACAGATAGTGTCGAATGACCCGGATTAAAAAAACCATAAACCATTCATTGTAAATACAGATTGATGCGCCTTCATATAATCTTTTTTCTATTGTTTCTTTCAGGGTTTCCTGCCTTCTCACAGGAAATTCTATCGGGATTGCAGTTCAATCCTGTGGTTCAAAACAAGGCCGAAGCCTTACATAAACTAAAATCCTCCCCAACCGGTACCGATACCATTCCGGTCATGCTCCCATTTTTCGATGATTTTTCTTCCAATGGCGTGTTTCCTTCTACCCAACGCTGGATTGACCGTTTTGCGTTTGAAAACACCGATTATCCGGTTTTTCCGGTCAACCTTGGCGCTGTGACCCTGGATGCCATCAACGATTCGGGCAGAATTTACAGTAA